>Ga0209541_10011755_pt1 | contig 13650 bp, 11 predicted proteins | sample RifCSPlowO2_01_FD_184027 | JGI IMG/M metagenome (GOLD analysis project Ga0209541, IMG submission 184027) | Groundwater microbial communities from Rifle, Colorado - Rifle CSP2_plank lowO2_0.1 (SPAdes) (version 2) | ecosystem: Environmental > Aquatic > Deep subsurface > Groundwater | place...
GATTGGATGACGCTGCCCCCCGCTTGGTTCACCACGTCGTCCATGAATCTCTCCCAATTGGTCACGAACCGCGGCTGGCCCGCGCTTAGCCCCTCGCCCTTCACCCAGCCGACCATCGCCCGGGTCAAGCGGTTCACGACCAGGTCCTTTAATTTCTCCTTGAAGTAGTCCTTGGCCCAGTCCGCGAGCATCTTGCCCAACTTGCCCCAGGTGACCGCGGTATGGGCAGGATCGTTGATGGGCACCACCACCGCGTGGGCGGTGGGGAAAAAACCGCTTCCGGCCGGCAGGGCGGAGATGCTTTTCGGCAGTTTTTTGGATTCCGCGGTGAGCCGTTCCGCGGCGGCTAAGACCGCCCGATGATTCTCTTCGAGCGAGAGCAGGGCCTTCAGAGGATCGGAACTCTCGGGAGAAAGGGAGATTATCTCGTCCAGGCGGACCAGCGATTCCCGGGCGGCGATATGCAGGGAAAGGAATTCTTTGGGCGGTTTAAGCGCGTCCAGCCTCTTGGCCGACTGGGCGAGCACCCCGCTCACGGAGTTGAATATCTCCGGGGAGGGCGATTCTTCGAGCAGAGCTTGGATCTCGGGGACCAAAAGGTTGGCATCGAATATTTCCGTGAATTTCCGGAGATAGGCCGATCTTTCCTCTTCACTCGCTTCTTCCAGGACCGGAACGGATCCCGGCGCGGTGCCGCGGGAGATGGTTTCCGCCTGGGCGATGGTGAGCGCGGTCACGGTTCCCGGGGTGGACAGGAACTGCTCCAGGTATGCCTCGGGAGACGGTGCTACGAGCACGTCTTCCTTGACCACCGTGCGCGGACCTTCGGGGTTGTTGATCAAAAGCCCCTCCGCGAAGGTTCGGGCAAGCTTATCGGTCAGATTCCGATCGTTCCTCTCCGCCGGCACCGGATCGGCCGGCAGGGCTTCCGTGAAAGCGTTCGAGAGTCCGGCCGCGAGCGGCGGCGTTCCTTGGGCGAACGGCTCCGGAGCGGATCCGGATATCAAGAAGGCGGCCAACGCCGCCGCTCCGGAGAGAGTCAGGAAAACAATGATTAGCCGCTGCGGATTCATGTGCGATATCCCTTGTCTTGATTATAAATCATCCGCGAAAGTCCCATAAGTCCCGCTCGAAGCGGACCTGCCGCGATCCTCCGGGTTTGCGGCCCCGTCTTGATCTTTAGTGGGATAAACCCGGGCCAGCTCGAAGATCTCCGGCATGCCGAGATCTTGAGGTCTTTGGTCGCCGGAGATGCCCGCTTCCCCGAGCATCTTCTCCGCCTTTTCCCGGTCCGTTCCGGAAGCGATGTTGTTCCGAACGGTTTTCCGCGGCTGCCGGAAAAGCAGGCCAAGAATGCGATCGAATCTTTCGGGAGAAACGGGCGCCGCTTCCCGTTTCCGCCTAAGCCGGATGATCGCGGAGTCCACCTTGGGCGGCGGAAGGAACGAGCGGGCGGGCAAGTTCCCCAATATCTCCGGCTCCGCCCAGAATTGGACGGAAGCCGCCAGCCGGTTCATCCGCGGCGGCTTCGCGGCGATCCTTTCCGCGACCTCTTTCTGGAGGGTGAAAACCGAAAGTTCCGGCCGGGGTTCAAGGGCGTACAGCAGCCGGAACAAGCGGCCGCTTAAATAATAAGGCAGATTCCCGGCCAACTTCAGGGCGGAAGCTTTTTTCGCGATCCCGGGTATGGCTCGGAGCGCATCCTCGTGTACGATCCGCACCGGTTCCGAACCGAGGGACCCCAGGAGCGAGACCGCCAGCCGGCGGTCTTTTTCGACAAGAACGAGTTCCGCGCCCGCTTCCTTGGCCCGGGGCAGCAGGAACCGCGTAAGCTCTCCGTGTCCCGGACCTATTTCCACGATTGAATCACCCGCTTCGATCTCCAAGGCGGAGGCGATGCGCCGGAGCGCCCCGGCATCGCGCAAAAAATGTTGTCCCAGCTTGGGCATATTGGTATTATACATAAGAAATGCGCCCGCCCCTTTTGTCTTTTTTGGGAGTCATCCTAGCGCTTTTGATTCTCGGTGCGGCGGTTTTCAATCCCCAGTCTCCGCCCGTCTCTGGGCCGGCGATTTCCGGTCCGGTTCCCCCGGCGGAAAGCTCTCGTCCCGCGAGCGCTTTTATTCCCGCATACCCCGCCCCGGCCGATCCGGCCCGTCCGGCGGAAAATCCCCCGTCGGCGGGGGATTTCTCCATCCGATCCTGGGGTGAGAATATTTTGGACCGGGTCGTGCCCCGTTCCGAGCCGCAATATCTGGTCCTGGAATTGGAACCCGGCGAGGAAGATCCCGCCGGCATATCGGACGCATCCGGTTTTTTGGATCACTTCGGAAATCACCAGCGGGAACTCTCCGTTTCCGGGGAGGAATACGCCAAGATACCCAAGGATGAGCAGGGCATTCCGCTCTTGCCGACGGAACTCGTGGAGGCCGGACTTTTGAGCTCTCGGCCGCAGTATGCGGAAGGCGCGGCGGTCTATCGGACCGTTCTAGAGAAGCAAATAGAGTTCTTTAAGGCGGTGCCCGCGAAAGGCGAGGCCGCCGAGATCAAGGCCAAGGCGATCGCGGTGGATCGCCTGACCGTCGAATTGATCGGTAAATTCGAATCCTTCCGCGCGGGAGACCTGTCTCGGGCCGAACTCCAGGACTTCCTTCAAAAATTCCAAGCCACTGCGGCGCGCGAGAACCGTTCGCTCCAAGCCATGGGACCCGCCTCCGGCCCGGAGCCGGGATGGGTTATGCTTGCCGAGCGCCTGGGCCTGGGAGGGATGGCCCGGGCGGCATATATCCCGTTCGGCGGGCCGGTCACCGCCACCATGGGTTGCTTCTGCCCTCCGTTCGGTCTCGCGGTCGCGGTGGGTCCGCCCAAGGGAGGAATGTTCTATCTTACGATACCCTTTCTGGCCTCGCCGCTTTTCTTTCCCTTCCGATCGCCGCGGATCGGCTCGCTTGTCCTGGGAGTGGCCACGGTTCCCGCGCCCTGTAACGCGCCTCCTTACTGCCCCGTTCTTTTTCCCGTCGTGATCAGCGCGGGAACCAGCGCGCCGACGAATTGATAGGTTTTAATCCAGGGTGATGTATCTTTCCTCGCCGTCCGAGAATTCCGTCTCGCCGTCCTTCGCGCTTTCGAAGCGAAGCAGTTCCGAGGGGATCTCCGACAGGAAGCGTGAAGGCAAATCATAGAAGGAAAGCATGAGCTCCCGGCGCGCCCGGGTCATGGCGACGTACATCAGGCGCCTTTCCTCCTCCACTTCCGCCTCGCTTTCCATGGATCGTGCGTGGGGCAGGATGCCCTCCACGGCGCCCAGGAGATACACCCGGTCGAATTCTAGGCCCTTGGCGAGGTGGATGGTCATAAGCTCCACCGGCCGGGAGCTCTCCTCTCCCCGCTTCAGTTCGTCCGTGGCCTGCAGAAGCGCGATGCGTTCCAGAAGCTCCGGCAATTCCCGGAATTGGCCCGCGAAATGGATGAGTTCCGCGACGTTCTCCCGCCGCTCCGCCGCGTTCGGAAAGTTCTTGACCAGATAGGTCATATAATCGAACACCCGCAGGAACATGTGGATCAAAGCGACCGGCGAAGCATCCGGAGGATTCCGGGATGCTTCCGCGAACTCCGAAAATTTAGCGCGGTTAAAGGTGCGCGCGAGCCGGGACCGGCTCACTTCGTCCTGCGGATTCAATGCGAATCGCAGTCCCGCGACCACGTCCCGTATCTCCCGCCGCTCATAGAATTTGAGGCCGCCGAACACGCGATAGGGAACGCCGCGTTCGATGAGCGCCTGCTCGATCGCCCGGGATTGCGCGTTCACCCGGTAAAGTACCGCGTTCGCGCTCCGGGGATCGTCCGCGAGGTTCCGGCGGAGGTCTTCCGCGACCTGCGCCGCTTCTTCGTCTTCGTCGCCGAACTCCCGGAGGCGCACCGGCTCCCCTTCCGGATTTTCGGTCCAGAGCTCCTTGGGCTTCTGTTTGCGGTTGTTGCGGATGACCGCCGCGGCCGCCTGGATGATGTTCCCGGAGGAGCGGTAATTCTGGTCCAGCACCACCACCGACGCTTCCGGCCAGTCCGTCTCGAAATTCAGGAAGATCTCGAAATTAGATCCCCGCCAGCTGTAGATGGTCTGCTGATCGTCGCCCACCACCGAGATCCGCCGGGATTCTCCGGACAGGAACCGGACGAACTCGTATTGCTTGTTGTTCAGGTCCTGATATTCATCGACCAGGATGTGGGAGAACATTTTCCTGTACTTCGCGAGCTTTTCCGGCCGGGTGCTCCACAGCGCCACCGGTTTCTGGATCAGATCGTCGAAATCGAACGCATTGTTGTCCCGGAGCGCCTGCTCGTATTCCGCTTCGAGCTTCGGAACCAGACGTTCGGAAGGCGAACCCGCCGCGAGGTCGTCCCGGGCTAGGATGGAGTTCTTGATCGCGGATATCCGGCCCAGGAACCAGGACGCCCCCTCTTCCGGTTTGGTTTTTTGCGCCTTAAGCAGCTTTTTCATGACCTGCAGGGAGTCCGAGTCGTCGAAAATGACGAATTTCCGGTTCCTGCCGAAGGCGGCGCACTCCGCCCGGAGGATGCGGGCACCCAAGGAATGGAACGTGCCCAAATAAGGCCCCTTGTACCTGGAGCGAAGAACGTCGGAGAGCCGGTCCTCCATCTCCCGGGCGGCTTTATTGGTGAAGGTTAGCGCCAAAATGCGCTCCGGAGGCACGCCCTTCCGGATCAAGTGGCGCAGGCGGCTGACCAAGGTCCGTGTTTTGCCGGTTCCCGCGCCGGCCACGATGAGCAAAGGCCGGTCCGGCGCCTCCGCCGCCTGTTTTTGGCGGGGATTCAGCCCTTCCGAGTCCTTGCCGCCGGTCTCTTTTTTCGCCCGCGCCGCCTGGAAGAGGGGTTTTTTGGGGTCGCTGTTCATTTTCGTTTTTCAGGCCGCCCGCCGTCTTGGATTGAGTTCGGAGCCGTTATTTTGGTAGGATATTTGCATCAGTACTACCGCAGCCCAACTATATAGCAGGAAGAAGCCATTGGGAATGGCCCTTTTTTTCCTTGCCGCGCTTATTTTGCTTGGTTCCTGGTCCGGGAGCTATGGTTCCCGGGGTTCCGCCGGGGTTTGGGGCGGCCCCGCCGATGCGACCGAACCCGATGATCTGTTTGCGAACGAAGCCGCAGGATTTTTGAGGAATGTTCCGGAATTGGAAGGAGAAGGCCTGGCCTCTTTGCCGTCGTCTCCGATAGAGGCGGATTCCATCCCGGCCGCCTTGTTTTCCGGCGTTTCACTGGGGGCCGGCAGCCCCAGGTCTGTGGCTACTATATATAAGGTAGACAAGGGCGAGACATTGACCTCCATTTCGGCCAAGCTCGGGGTTTCCATCGAAACGCTCATAACCGCCAATCCGGAGGTAAGAAGCCGGGCGCTCCGGGTCGGGCAGGAGCTCACGGTTCTTCCGGTTTCGGGCGTTCTGCATCGGGTCGGAGAAGGCGAGACCGCCGAGAGCATATCCCGCCGGTTCAAGCTGACCTCCGCTCAGCTGCGGGATTTCAACCGCGCGGTGGATCTCGCCGCCTTGACCCCCGGCATGAGCCTGCTCATTCCCGGCGCGGCCGCCGCCTACCGGGACGCTCCTACGAGCGTCCCCTCCCTGCCGGATCTCGGAACTTATTTCATTAAGCCTGCGGAAGGATTCAACTGGGGCAAGCTGCACAGCCGCAATGCGGTGGATATCGCGAATTCCTGCGGAACGGAGATCGAAGCCGCCGCGGAGGGCCTGATAGTTCCGGACGGTTCCTGCAGCGGCGAAGCCGGCTGGAACAGCGGATACGGGACCTGCCTGGCAATCGAACATCCCAACGGGACCAAGAGCCGCTATGCGCATCTCGACGGCAAGACGGTCGGGATTGGAGATTACGTTGCGCAGGGAGAGGTCATCGGAACCATGGGCCGCACCGGCGAAGCCACCGGCTGCCATGTTCACTTCGAGGTGAGCGGCGCCCAGAATCCTTTCGCGAAATACTAGGCACGGCAAGATCCGTTAAGGCCGGTGAAACCCGTCGGCTTTTTTTGCGTATGCGGACTCTGCAACATTTGGAATCCCAATGCGTTTCTTTAGAGCGGGGGCGAGGCAGGCAAGACTTCCCAAAAAGGTCGAAATTCCCGGCCCCCGGCATAAAAGAACAAAAACAACAATATGGAAGAGATGAAGATGAAAGCCCAGAACGAGACCGAGGAGGAGCGCCGGCGCCGCGAGGAAGAGCGCAAGAAACAGGGAGGCTAGAGCGAAGAGAGGCGGTTGCGAGGTCCCGCCCGCGCGGGACCTTTGCGTTTTTCACACCTCCTCTCGCAGGCGATAGCTCCAGGCCTCCGCCAAATGTTCAGGTTCCACTTTCTCCGATCGCTCCAGATCGGCAATGGTCCGGGCGGTCTTTAAGAGGCGGAAGAACCCGCGGGGGGACAGCCGGGAACGGTCCAGGGTCGAGAGGAAGTCCTCCGAACGCGGATCGAGGTCGAGACTTTCCTCCGTCTGCTTGGAGCTCATTTCGGAATTGGTCTGCAGGCCGTATTTTTTGAGCCTGGCTCTTTGCGCTTCGCGGGCCCGCTCCACGTTCTGCCGGATGACCGGGCTCTCCGCGGCCTTTTTCTTACCGCCGCGCAATTCCCGGATGTTCACCCGCGGAACTTTGATCTGAAGGTCGATGCGGTCAAGCATCGGGCCGGATATCTTCTTTTGGTAACGGATGACCTCGTATGCGGAGCACCGGCATTCCTTCTCCGGATCGCCGTGGAATCCGCAAGGGCAGGGATTCATCGCGGCGATCAGCGTGAATTTGGCCGGAAAGGCCAGTGTGCCCCGGGCGCGGGCGACATGGACCACGCCGGATTCGAGCGGTTGGCGCATGGCCTCCAAAAGGTTCTTTTGGAATTCGGGAAGTTCGTCCAGGAACAGCACTCCCCGATGGGCGAGGCTTATCTCTCCCGGCTTGGGCATGCCACCTCCGCCGATCACCGAGACGGAAGAGGCGGTGTGGTGCGGAGAGCGGAACGGACGGCTGCCCACGAGGCCGCCCGGCGAGAGGCCCGCAGCGCTGTATATCCGGGTGATCTCCATCGCTTCCGAGAGCTGGAGGTCGGGCAAGATGCCGGTCAAGGCTTGCGCCAGCATGCTTTTGCCCACTCCCGGCGGGCCGATCATGAGCAGATTATGCCCTCCCGCCGCGGCGATCGTGAGCGCCCGCTTTGCGCTTTCCTGACCTTTGATCTCGGAGAAATCCACGCTTTGTTCGCGATCCGGAACGAGCCCCGCGAAGATCGCAGGCGGAACGGTCGCGCGGTTCTCGAGCTCCGCGATCGCCTGATCCAGATCGCCGATCGGCACCACCCGCAGGCCCGGGACGGCCGCGGCCTCCGGAGCGTTCTCAACCGGCAGATACAAGGAGTCGAATCCTTTTTCCGCGGCAAGCTGGGCGATGTTCAAGGCGCCGGATACCGGACGGAGCTTGCCGTCCAATGCCAGCTCGCCCAGGAACATCCGGCGGCCGGTTTCGAATTCTTTGATTTGCTTGGTCGCGAGGAGATACCCGAGGGCGATCGCAAGATCGTATTGCGAGCCCGTCTTTTTCACGTCCGCGGGCGCAAGATTCACCGTGATTTTGCGATTCTCCCGGGTGGGCGGTTTCACGCCGGTGTTCTTAAGCGCGGAATTCACCCGCTCCTTCGCTTCGTTCAGCGCCTTGTCCGCGAGTCCCACGATATTGAACGCATGAAGGCCGACGTTCAGGTCGACCTCCACTTCGATCAATTTCGCCCGAATCCCCTCCAGTTCCGCGGAGAAAACCTTGGAGAGATTCTTGCGCATGATATTCCTTAGGTTTTTCCGCAGTGCCGGCAGAGGGTCCTTTCGGGCATCTTATCCAATTCCTCGTCCTCGATATCCATCCCGCACTTTTCGCATTTGCCGAAAGTTCCGTCGTCCATCCGAAGCAGGACGGAATCTATCTCGCTGACCCGGTCCCGGAGCGCCTGGTGCGCCGCGGCCTCGTTCGCGAACTCTTCCGCCTCGTCGCCCTCTTCGGACAGGTCATCCACATCGCTGCCGAAGTCCGCAGATTTTTCCTTCATATCCAGGACCAAGCGCTCCTTCTCGGCGACGAGCCGCTTCCTGGTCTCCGCTATCTTGTTTTGGTCAAGCATCTTTTTCTTAAGTTATGACGACCCTATTGAGCTTAATGTTTGGGGTGAGCTAAGTCAATTTAAAGGCATATGTCGCAAAACGTTGTAAATATTCTGAAGCAAATAAACCGTCGTAAAATATTGGATTGGGATCGGCAGGATTTCATAATCCGGCAATGAATCCGGCAATTGCCGGATATCTTTGCCGGATTGCCGAATTTACCGATTTCTTCCATGTATAGGCAAAAAGCTATATAAATCAAGGGGTGCTGACAAACATTTTTGTTTGTCAAAAATATAAATGTTTGTCGACAAACATCCCCATGGCATTTTGAACGATGTTTAGCGCCAAACATTGAGGAACGCTTGGATGCGATGTTTAGCGCTAAACACTGATAAATTCAGAAACACGTTGTTTGTCGACAAACAATGTGTTTTCATGGAATTATGGTCAAAGACCTGGGGAATGCCGGGGAGGATGCCGCCTGTGACTATCTTCTGCATAACGGCTGGCGGATCTTATTTCGTAACCATCGGGAAGGACATGGAGAATTGGATATCATTGTCCGAGACCCCAAGGGCGTTCTGGTCTTCGTGGAGGTGAAGACCCTCGTAGAGTCGGGCCCGGAAGGCCTTTCGCCGGAGGATAATTTCAGCCGTTCGAAATTCAGGAAGATCTCCCGTGCATGCGAGGTGTTTGTCGCCAAACATCCTCAAGAGATAGATGAGCATCTGGGTTGGCGGATAGATCTGATCGCGATTCCGGCAAGGGGATTGACAGATTTATTAAAAGATTGTGAAATAAGGCACTACGTCAATATTCATCCCGGTTGAAGGGTTGACAAAAAAAGATCAAGGAGTATCGTTTAAAGCGTTGAGTCCGCCTTTCGAGCGGACTTTTTTAAAAAATAAATGCTCAATCTAAAGGATCTTTCCCGGGCGGTGAAACAAGTGGCGGATGAAAAGGGATTGCCTGCGGAAAAAGTTCTGGACGCCATCGAATCCTCGATCGCCGCGGCCTACAAAAAAGAATATGGGGAGCGCGGCGAGGTCATTCGCGCGAAGCTTGATCTTAAGACCGGCGAATTGAGATTTTGGCGGGTGAAGACCGTAGTTGACGCGAGTACGGTTCGCTTCGTGGGCCAGGAGGAAGCGGAAGCGGAGGAGCGGGAGGAAAGAGAGGCGCGCAAGCGCCGGCGGGACGAGGAATTCCCGGAACCGGAAACCGAGAACCGCCTGCCGCGCTTCAACGCGGATCGCCATATTTTGATCGAAGAGGCCAAGAGCATCAAAGCCGATGCGACGCTCGGAGAGGAACTGACCTTCCCGCTCGAAACGCACGAGGATTTCGGCCGCATCGCCGCGCAAGCGGCTAAGCAGGCCATCTTCCAGCGCCTGCGGGAATCGGAGCGGGAATCCATCCTCGCGGAATGGCGCGGCAAGGAAGGCCAGATCGTGAGCGGCGCGGTCCAGCGTTTCGAACGAGGCCACGTCTACGTGGATCTCGGCCGGGCGACCGGAGTGATGTTCGCGAACGAATCCATACCGGGGGAGCATTACCGCACCGGCGAGCGCCTGCGCTTCCTGGTCCTCGCGGTCCAGGAGGATACCCGCTTGCCGGGCATCATCCTTTCTCGCTCGCATCCCAAATTCGTGGCCAAGCTTTTTGAGATGGAGGTGCCGGAGGTCGCGGACGGGGCGGTGGAGATAAAAACGCTTGCGCGCGAGCCGGGCAGCCGGACCAAGGTGGCGGTGGCTTCGAACGCGGAAGGGGTCGATCCGGTGGGCGCGCTGGTCGGACAGCGCGGGACCCGGGTCATGGCGGTCAATAACGAGCTCGGCCAGGAGAAGATCGACATCACGGAATGGTCCGAGGATCCGGAGAAATTCATCGCGAGCGCCCTCTCGCCCGCCAAAACGAAATCCGTGGAGATCCTGCCGCGCCGGGAGGCGCGGGTGTACGTGGCGGAGGATCAGCTGTCGCTCGCGATCGGCAGGGGCGGTCAGAACGTGCGGCTGGCAGCCAAGCTCACCGGCTGGAAAATAGACGTGCGCCTGGAGGCCCGGCCGGAAGAAGTGCAGGAAGGCGGCATCTCCGGCACTCAACCGGCGGATCCGGACGCGGATTTCGGCGGCGAGGATGTGGTTGATACTTATACCGGAAAGGGCTAAAATCAATTTTATCGTCGCAAAAGCTGATCCATGAACATGATCACTTGGTTTTATCTGGGCTCCGCAGCCGTCTCCATCCTGTTCGGCCTGGGGCTGATGTATTTTTTGAAGCGTTTTCCGGCCGGGAACGAAAAGATGCTCGCGATCCGCGATGCCATCCGGGAAGGTTCCCAAAGCTACCTGCGTCGGCAAAACATGACGGTTTCCGGAGTGGCGGTCCTGATCGCCCTCATTCTGTGGACGGCGATGAACTGGCGCGTGGCGTTGGGGTTCCTGATCGGCGCCGTGGCGTCCGCGGCCGCCGGCTATTTCGGCATGATGACCGCGGTGGATACGAACTCCCGCACGACCGAGGCCGCGCGTTCCGGCATTTCCCGCGCGTTCCGGGTGGCCTTCCTGGGCGGTTCCGTGACCGGTTTCCTGGTGGTGGGCCTGGGACTTTTGGTGACCGGGGGATTCTACGCCTGGTTCCGTGATCCGCTGGCCCTGACCGGGCTCGCTTTCGGAAGCTCGCTCATTTCCGTCTTCGCCCGCCTGGGCGGAGGCATTTTCACCAAAGCCGCGGATGTGGGCACCGACATGGTGGGCAAGATCGAAGCCGGCATCCCGGAGGACGATCCGCGGAACCCGGGGGTCATCGCGGACAATGTGGGCGACAACGTGGGGGACTGCGGCGGAATGGCCGCGGACCTTTTCGAGACCTACGCGGTGACCTTGACCGCGGCGGTGCTTCTGGGCGGCGCGGCCACCGTGTCCGGTTCGCCGGAACAATTGTCCTTCCCGTTCGTGCTGGGCGGCCTCGCGATACTCGCTTCGATTTTCGGCAGCTTCCTGGTCCGGCTCGGACGTTCGCAGTCCATCATGGGCGCCCTGTATAAAGGATTGGCCGGCGCGCTCGTCGCTTCCGGCGTGCTCTTCTGGTTCGCGGCCGGCCGATTTTTCCCGTCGGATCCCATGCCCATCTTTTTATCCTCGCTCATCGGTTTGGGCGTGACCGTGCTTATGGTGGTCATCACCGACTACTACACCGCGCAGAAATACCGGCCGGTCAAAAGCATCGCGGAGGCCTCTAAGGCCGGACACGGCACGAACATCATCCTGGGACTTTCGGTCGGCATGGAAGCCACCTTCCTGCCCATCCTGGCCATCGTCGCAGGGATACTGGGCGCCTTCTATCTGCAGGGACTCTACGGCGTGGCCATTGCCGCGACTTCCATGCTTTCCGTCGCAGGCATCATCGTGGCCATCGATTCCTTCGGGCCGATCACGGACAATGCCGGCGGCATCGCGGAGATGACCGGCGCTCCGGAGAACGTCCGGCAGGCGACCGACGCGCTGGATGCAGTGGGGAACACCACCAAGGCCATCACCAAGGGCTACGCCATCGCTTCCGCGGGGCTTGCCGCACTCGTTCTTTTCGCCGGCTACACCGAAGAGCTCGTGCGCTACGGCAAATCCACGATCTTCGAGCTGGAAGACCCGTTGGTGCTGGCCGGGCTTCTGATCGGCGCGGCCATCCCGTATCTTTTCGGCTCCATGGCCATGAAGGCGGTGGGCCGGACCGCGGCGGTCCTGGTCACGGAGATCCGCCGCCAGTTCCGGGAGATCCCGGGCATCATGGAAGGGACCGGCAAGCCCGAGTACGGCAAGGCGGTGGACATCGTGACCAAGGCCGCCATCCGGCAGATGATTGCACCCGCGCTCTTCGCGCTCGCCGTACTTCTCTTGGTGGGCTTCACGATGGGCGTCCGCGCGGTGGGAGGGCTTTTGATCGGCACCATCGTCTCCGGGCTCTTTGTCGCCTTGTCCATGACCTCCGGCGGCGCGGCCTGGGATAACGCCAAGAAATACATCGAAGCCGGCAATTTCGGCGGCAAGGGCTCCGAGGCGCACAAGGCGGCGGTGACCGGCGATACGGTGGGCGACCCCTACAAGGACACCGCCGGTCCGGCCATCAATCCCCTGATCAAGGTGATAAACATCCTGGCCCTGCTTCTCGTGCCTTTCCTGCCCCTGTTCTAGGAGCTAAGATGAAGGGGGAAAAGACGAATACTTAAAATGAACCTGATACCGACGGTAATAGAAAAATCGCAGTACGGGGAACGGGCGTATGACATCTATTCGCGCCTCCTCAAAGAGCGCATCGTCTTTTTGGGCGGACCGATCAACGATGCGGTCGCGAACACCGTCATCGCCCAGCTCCTGTTCCTGGACCACGAGGATCCCAAGAAGGACATCAAGCTTTACGTCAACTCGCCCGGCGGGGTGGTCACCGCGGGACTCGCCATCTATGACACCATCCAGTACGTGAAGCCGGACGTGTCCACCATCTGCATAGGCATGGCGGCTTCCATGGGCGCGGTGCTTCTGGGCTCGGGCAAGAAGGGCAAGCGCTTCGCGCTGCCGAGCTCGCAGATACTTTTGCATCAGGTCATGGGCGGCGTGGAAGGCCAGGCGACGGAAGTGGAGATAACCGCGCGGCAGATACTTAAAATGAAGGACCGCCTGAACCAGATACTCGCCAAGCACACCGGCCAGAGCATCCCCAGGATCGAGAAGGATACCGACCGCGATTTCTACCTTACTCCGCAGGAGGCCAAGGATTACGGCCTGGTGGATGAGATAGTCAAGGTGAGATAATAAAAAGACCGAAAAAGCGTAAGGGCCTGTCCTACGTGACAGGCCCTTTGCGTCTTTTGTGCTGGCGCCGGCGCGGGGGTCAGGCCGCCGCGCGCTGCTCTCCCGTCGCCTTCCGGATCACCTCCCAGAAGGCGGACTTGGCCGACTGCCTGAACTCCCTGGGCAGGTCCTCCGTGCCGACCACCGCGGTGAACGCCGCGAGCGTCGGACGGATCTGCGGCAGGTTCGCCTGCAGCCGCAGAATGTCCGCCGCGTCCTTGCGGTGGAAGACCGTCGCCTGCGGCAGCTCCAGGTCGTCGCTCAGCAAGCCGTCCCGGAACTCGCCCGTTTCGCCGCACGGGAACGTGAGCCCGAGGACGCCGTATTCTTGCCAGTCGTGGTACCTGATCGCGGCGACCTGACCGAAGCGCTGGTGCGCGGGATCGATCACCACCGCCTGACAGGCCGCGACCGGGGTGTCGGGATTGAACATGGCTTCACCTCACTTGTCGATGGTCGGAAGTTTCTCGCGCGGGACCGACACGGCCCCGCTCCATTCCCGAAGCCGGAGAACGAAATGGACCGCGTTCTCCTCCTGATGCGCTTCGAGCCGCGCCTCGCGTGCGATGGCGGTTTCCACCGCGAGCGTGAGTGCGTCGGTGACGTCCCCATCCTCCCAGCCGAAAAGGGCCTGGAGC
>Ga0209541_10011756_pt1 | contig 13650 bp, 12 predicted proteins | sample RifCSPlowO2_01_FD_184027 | JGI IMG/M metagenome (GOLD analysis project Ga0209541, IMG submission 184027) | Groundwater microbial communities from Rifle, Colorado - Rifle CSP2_plank lowO2_0.1 (SPAdes) (version 2) | ecosystem: Environmental > Aquatic > Deep subsurface > Groundwater | place...
TTTGATATAGGGCATATAAGGGACGAGTTTGAGGAATTGAAAAAGTGTGAGCAGTTAAAAATAAACCTGGATAATCAAATTGAAGGGCAGAAGACAGCTGCTATGGAAAGACTTGAGCAGATTACAAAACAAATTTTAGTGGAGAATAAAAAATACCAGACTATTTTGGAAGATATAAAAAAAGAGGAAAAAGCACTGGAAAAAGATAAGAAAAAAGCAAATTCCCTAGAGGAAAGCGAGGAGCTTATTAAAGAGAGGCTAAATAGTTTAAGAGAACTTATTAAAAAAGTTGATAGGAAAAGCAAAACAGAAGAAAGAAATATCGAGGTTTCTGAAAGAAATATTGAAAGACTGAACCTGCTGGCAGAAAGCACCAGAGTAAGTATTGAAAAAGGAAAAAGCTTGATAGATCCTTTAGTAGAGGAAAGTAAATACCAGACAGAGAAAATAAAGCAACTACAGGGTGCTATAATAAACAAGATAAAAGACAAAGAAAAAAAGCTGAAAGGGGCAAAAACAGCGTCTAAAAAAATTGAAGCCCTTTTCAAGAAAAAAATGGGTGTGCTAAATCTTATTGAAAAGGTGAATAAGGATAGAACCGATTTGCAAAATGAATTAATTGAGCTTATTAAGAAAGCAAAATCTTTTCAGTTAAGTTCGAAAGGTGCTGATACAGGAAAGGAGATAACAGATATTGAGAATAAATTCAAGGAAGTTGATGCTAAAAAGAGACTTTTTGAAACAGAATTAAAAAAAGTAGGCCATTTTTTAAAATAGTTAAATAGGATAAAAAAATAGATATTTCATCAGTAAAAAGAGAGGTGGAACTTTGAAAAGAAAGGAAAGGCACGCAATTAGAACAAAAAAACATCCTATTCCTAATATCTCTAAGAGCCAAACAAGCGAAGGCAAAGTTATCTCTAACTATAATTTTAATTCTGGAGATATACCAATAACTATAAAGATTTATGTAAAAGAAGGTGAATTTGTTCCTATCTATAATGTTTTTATATCGGGGATAAGTCAAAATACAGAGATAGTACTAGGAAGGATAATGGACGAGTTGACTTCACAGGTAAGCTTGGGGATGGTGGACATATTGAATACAAAAGAGACGGGAATTATAGAAAAAAGGTTTACTGAAGCTATAGAAATTCTACTTAACAAGCACTTTCCTGACGCGGACGAGAAAACAATCAATTTTCTAAAATCATATTTAATACAAAAAAGTTTAGGACTTGGTTCAGTAGAGATTCTTATGGACGACACAAATCTCGAAGAGATTGCAATAAATAGTGCAGAGGAACCTATCTGGGTTTATCATGTTAAATATGGGTGGTTAAAAACAAATATAAAGCTGCAAAATGAGGATCAGGTAAGGCATTATGCTTCAATGATAGGCAGAAGGGTTGGGAGGCAAATAACAATACTTGAACCATTAATGGATGCACATCTTGCAGGAGGTGACAGGGTAAATGCCACTTTAGAGCCTATATCTGTCATGGGCAATACAATCACTCTTAGAAAATTTGCCTCAAAGCCATGGACAATAACAGATTTCATAAGGGCAGAGACTATATCAACTGGAGCGGCTGCCTTGATATGGTTGGGCGTACAATATGAATTGTCAACATTAATAGCAGGTGGAACAGCTACAGGCAAGACCTCTATGCTTAATGTGGTTGCAAATTTCTTTCCACCAAATCAGAGGATAATAAGCATAGAAGATACAAGAGAGATACGACTTCCCAAATTCCTCCATTGGGTTCCTATGGTGACAAGGCTGCCTAACCCCGAAGGTAAGGGAGAGATTTCAATGCTTGACTTGCTTGTAAACTCACTAAGGCAGAGGCCTGACAGAATAATAGTTGGAGAGATAAGAAGAAAAAGGGAGGCAGAGGTATTATTTGAAGCGATACATACGGGCCATTCTGTGTATGCTACAGTGCATGCGAATGATACAAGAGAAACTATAACAAGACTTACAAATCCTCCAATAGAGATACCAAAAACAATGCTACCAGCTATTTCGATGATTGTTGTGCAGTATAGGAACAGGAGAACTGGGCTTAGGAAGACATTCCAGATTTCAGAGATATTGCCTAATTCTGACCCAAACATTTTGCTACAATTGGATATAAAAACAGGAAAATTGAATAAAGTAAACAAATCAAAATCCTTGCTTGGCACAATTGAATTGTTCACAGGATTGACAAAAAACCAGTTAAATAAATCTTTAAATGAGAAAGAGGCTGTCTTAAAATGGCTTGTTAAGCAGAATATAAACACTGTTGATGGTGTGGGGAGGGTAATGGCAGAGTATTACACTGATACAGAAAACATTATAAAATTTGTCAGAAAAAATAAGCCTTTGGTTTAAGGTGAAATAATTTAACTTTTTATGACTTAATTAATTCTATCCGCATGTTGCAACTACAAGTCTAATAAGCTTCCCTTTGTACGTAATTATTTTTGTCAGCTTTATTATATTTTCATATTCACATGTTACAATTGCCTTCATAGCATTTTTTTCTTTAGGGCAGCCTTCTCCGCATTCCACTTCATTGACTCCATCACCATAATCTCTTATCCAGCCGGGCTGCGCAAGATCACAAACTCTTTTTGTAGTTTCATCACAGAAACTGCATCCATTATAACCATCGCATTCCTTATGTATTAAGCTGTCTCCTGCGTAGGTACAGTCATCTAGGCAATTTGTAGCTGAGGTTAAAAGGAAGTCTACATTTTTCAAATCTTCATTCTCACCTACTACTATATTTGATTTTGTATCGGGAATATAACCGCTTTTAGAAGCTATCATATTGTAAGTTCCGCATGGGATATTGTCTTCTGGAAGATAACCCCTAAAATCAGGAGGGGTTCTGCCACGCTGTCCAGTGGGCGCACCATATTTTCCCGAAGGTTGTGAAAAGGCATAACGCTCTAAGCCAGTACCTTGTTGTGTTGCCCTTACTTCAGCACCCTCAATGTTGGTCTCTAGATTTAAGGCATCTTCTACTTTTCCTGAAATGTAACCATAACAAAAAGTATGTCTGCAGCATATTTTCAGATTGTAAGGGTTTGTTATGCAGTCTGTTGCATGTGCGTTTGTATTTCCAGATAGTGTAGCTACACAAGTGTCATAGCCATTAGCATTACAAAGTGTAAATCCATCACCTGCTCCAGTTATATAATCACATGAAACAGTTCCAGCAGCTGATGACAAGCAAACATCATTCACATAGTTAGTTTCAGAAGGTATTTCGACATGAGCGTTAGTAGCACCTGAAAGCGATGCTATAATAGCATCTGGAGCTACGCAGCTTGAACTTAATGTGTCTGATGCAGCTTCGCAGCATACATTCCATGGATAAAAGACTGGCGCTGTAGTTAGCTCTGCGTGTGCATTTTGATTATTACTTAAACGAAACAATTCAGTTTGCGAGGCTGAGCAAGACTCTGCTGGTGGCTTTATTTCGCAAACTAAAGAAGCGAGAACCATAGTAGAAAAAATAGCCAAAATTATTGCCATCAATATGCTAAAAGCTGATAGTTTTATTACTCTTTTTTTCATGATAGTTGACCAGAAAAGACAACTATTAAAACTTTTCCATTTTATAGCAATATAAACACACCTCTTTTTAATTCTTTATGAAATTATTTATAACACTTTATAATAAATATAACTAGAGTTATATAAATATTTTTCTACAAAAACGGCACCGTTCAAAATGTAGGTTAGCATCAATTTGTGAGGCTTATTGGCTTATGCTTTCACAGAGTTGGGAGGGATGGCTCCTACGGAGCTCCAACGACACATCCAATATATTGCGCAGGTGTTAAATAGTTCAGGGAAAATGGTTAAAAAAAATCTAGAAAATATTTTTTGATTTCGTCTATCAATTTTTTAATTATAAAAACAAAAGCACTTACTATAAACAATTATGTACCCTCATTCCAGCTACTTAAGTATTTCTTTTGAACTTCTGAAAGTGTATCTTTTTTTACGTCCAATGCTTCTAGTTGAAGTTCAGCAATTTTATCGTCTATTTCCTTAGGTAATTCATTTACTCCTACTTTTAATTTGTCGGGATTTTTTAATCCATATTCTACAGCTAAAGCTTGACCGCAAAAAGATTGGGCCATTACAACGCTTGGGTGGCCTTCAGCAGCTGCTAAATTGCATAACCTTCCAGAACCAATTAAAAATACTTTTTTTCTATCTTTTAAAGTATATTCATCCAAATTTGGTCTTATCTGCCTTTTTTTAACTGCCATTTTTTCTAACCCTTCAACATTTATTTCGATATCAAAATGGCCTGAATTAGCTAAAATAGTTCCCTCCTTCATTAGTTTAATATGTCCAGTATCTATCACATGCTTATTGCCTGTTACTGTTACGAATATTTCTCCTTCTTTTGCTGCTTCTTTGATTGGCATGACCCTAAAACCATCCATTTTTGCTTGTAATGCTTTTAAATTATCTATTTCGGTAACTATAACATTTGCTCCCATTCCTTTAGCTCTTAATGCAACTCCTTTGCCACATTGCCCATATCCACATACAACAAATGTTTTTCCTGCTAATAATATGTTTGTTGCCCTTGTTATTCCATCTATAGTGCTGGCTCCTGTTCCATAGAAGTTATCAAAAAGATGTTTTGTAGCTAAATCGTTGACAGCGATAATTGGGTACTTTAGAGCTTTATCTTTTTCCATTGCTTTTAGCCTTATTATACCCGTGGTTGTTTCCTCATTTCCAAACTTGATATTTGTAATAAGGTCTGGATGATTTTTATGAATTTCATTTACTAAATCACAGCCATCATCAATTGTGATATTCGGCTTAAAATTAATAACATTTGTAAGAAATTTGTAATAATCTTCTTTTGTTTCTCCCTTATAAGCCCAAACCTTGACGCCTTCCTCTGCTAACGCGGCAGCAACATCATCCTGCGTTGACAATGGATTGCACCCTGTTATTGCAACTTCTGCACCACCTGCAATCAATGTCCTGACAAGCACTGCTGTCTCTTTTGTCACGTGAAGGGCCATCCCTATTCTAATGCCTTTTAACGCCTTTTCTTTTTCAAAGCGCTTTTTTACCTCCAGCAGGGCTCCCATCTGCATCTCTGCCCATTCTATATTCTTCCTGCCTTGTTCAGCTAACTTAATTTCTTTTACAAAATAATCTTCTGGCATTGAATATCACCGGCTGTAGGGTAGTAATTTATTTTATATATTTTTTGCTTTTTTTCCTTAAATTTGTCCGGAAATTTTTTAAAAAATCGGACAAAAATGGAAAAGTATATAAATAAGTTGGACAATTAATTTTTGAAATGCTCTCTGAGTACCCCCAAAAAAAATATGCGCAAAAAAAGAGGATTTTTTAGCGTCATAAATCTTATAACATAGATTCTATGACTTCTTAAAACTCAGAGAGTATTTTTATTAAAATGATATTAGATAAAAAGGATTATTTAATAATAGATGTACTAAAACAGAATTCTAGGTTGGCAATAAGGGATATTGCCAAAAAGACAGGGATAAGGCCAAGTACGGTGCATGAAAGAATTAAAAGATTAGTTAAAGAAAATGTAATTGAAAAGTTTACATTAAAATTAAATAATAAGACTCTAGAAGAAAATTTTATTGTGTTTATGCTGATAAAAGGTGGCACAACAGAATATATTAATACTAAAATAATTAATAATGAGCATGTTAAGGAGATTTTTGGTGTAACTGGAGAATATGATTTATTATTAAAGTTGAAATTTAAGGATGTTGAAGAATTTAATAAATTTTTAATTAAGTTTAGAAAAGAACAGAAGGGTGTAAGGCAGACATACACTATGGTAACGACAGCAGATATAAAGGAGGAGATTTAGTCAAAAATTAACGACCCAATCCTTATTAAATTAGAGCCTTCCTCTATAGCAACTTTATAGTCATGCGACATGCCTAAAGACAAGATACCCATTTTTACATTATTAATTTTTAAATTATTAATTTTTTCAAACAACAACCTCATTTTTTTGAAATACGGCCTTGTTTTTTCTGCATCATCAAAATAAGGGGCCATTGCCATTAAGCCAATAATTTCAATATTTTTTAATTCTGATAATTTTTTTATTAAGTTGATTAATTGTATCGGATTGCAACCATGTTTTTGTGGTTCATTGCTTATGTTTACTTCTACTAAAACTTTAATTTTTTTATTTGTTCTTTTGTTAATTTCAGAAGCAATCTCATAAGAATCAATATTTATTACATCAAATAAATTTAAAGCCCTGTTGATTTTGTTTTTTTGTAAATGGCCTATGAAGTATAGTTTGATTTTATTATTTTTCTTGATTTCTATATATTTCTTTTCTGCTTCCTGGACGTAATTCTCTCCAAAAATTTTTATTCCCGAATTTATGGCTTCTTTTATTTGCAATATGCTTCTTGTTTTTGTTGCTGCAAGAATTTTAACATTTTTAGGGACATTATTTCTTAAATTTTTTATATTTTCTTTGATGGACATTTTAATTAATTTATAATTTCCAATAATTTTTTAGGTTTTCCTTCAAAATATTCATTCTTAATTTAAAATCATTTGCCACGTCATTGTCTGATTTAGTTGGCTCTTCTTTAAATTGCTGCTTCTTGCCATTTATTCCATTAACAAAATCAAGTATATTTTTGTATATAAAATCCAAATTATACCCGCCTTCCAAACATGCAAAGATATTATTAAAATTATTAGATAATAATATTCCTACATTGTAATAAGCATTGGTAGTTAAATTCAATTGTAGTAGTGAATCTGAATGATGCCCGTCAAAGCCTGCTGATACTCCTACTATATCTGGATTAAATTGATCTTTTATCATAGGTATAAAAGCATTTAGACTTTTTAAAAATAAGTCATCTCCAGAATCTTGAGTCAAAGGAATGTTTATCGTAAAGCCTTTCCCCTTATCTGCTCCGATTTCCTCAACCCAGCCTGTCCCTGGATATGCTGGATATTGGTGCGTTGATAAGTATAATACTTTGTCTGTATTATAAAAAATATCCTGGGTACCATTGCCATGGTGGCCGTCAAAATCTATTATGAAAACTTTTTTATCCTCGTTAACCAATTTCTTAGCAGCAATTGCAATATTATTGAATAAACAAAAACCCATAGCCCTATTTTTAGTTGCATGATGGCCTGGCGGCCTTCCTAAGGAAAAGTTATTTTCTTTTGATGCTTTTATTGCTGCTGAAACTGCATAGCATGCTGCTTCATAGCTGTATTTGTTTGTGTATGTATCTGCATCAAGGTACGATTCTTTTTCAGAAGAATCTTTTATTAATTCTATGTAGTCTTTATTATATAATAAATTAAGGTATTTTTCCCCATTATCCAGCTTGGCTTCCTTAACATGCTTGTCAAAATAAGAAAGCCTTTCAGGGCATTCCGGGTGCTTGCTTTTCTTGTGCTTGAGGAATATTTTGTTGTAGATTAGTTGCATTTTACTTAATTTGAAATCCAAGATGCTTCAATTTACTTAGGGTTTTATCCAAATCCTTTTCTTTAACCAGCAAATGATCTGTCGAAAAGGCAGAAATGACAAATATGCTTATATTTTCTTCAGCCAGCTCTTTTGTGATTCTTGCTAAAAATCCAACCAATCCAAAAGGCAATTTCATATCAAATGTAATAATTTTCCAGTCTTTTTCTATGCCCATTATAGCTTTATTATCCTCGATTTTTGACTGATTAATTATTACTGTAATTTCATTTTTGTCCTTGATATTTGCAAATGCTTCTGGACAGATTTTTTTAGATTTCAAAATTGCAAATTTTTCTTTCCAGGTATAAGCCTTACCTTTCTTAATATAATCCCAAGCTTCCATTTTTATTGTGGCGGTATTCCTAACAACCTATAAATTTCTTCTTTTTTTCCTGGATTTAGGGAAATATGCCATTCTCCTGTTTTCTTTGCTCTTGTCAAAAATTCCAATTGAAATAATTCTTTTATCGCTTTATCAACAACTTTCGCTCCTCTTAAATGCGATGGCAATCCCTTAACAAGATTAGCTTCTTCGGTATGAGAGTTGCCCCATTTTGCTGGTTTCATTGACATTAATTTTCTTAAAATTTTTTCTTGCATAGCTCTTTTTTCCATTGACACAAAATTATTGCATGTATATATAAATATTACCTAAAATTAAGGTATATTAATATACCAAAGTAGAAAGTTTTAAATATAAGTGTAACACACACACACACAATGAAAGAAACAACCATATTCAGAGAAGCCTTGGGAGACAACCCTGTAATTAGGGTTCTAGATTTTTTGATAGAAGGCAGAGGCTTAGACTATTCGTTATCTGATATAGCAGAAAACTCTAGCATAGGATGGACAACCCTGCACAGGATCTGGGATAAATTATTAAAACTGGAAATTGTTAAGCCTACAAGAGAAATAGGAAGGGCTAAATTATTTAAGCTAAACGAGGAAAATATGGCGGTTAAGGAATTAGTAAGGCTTTATGATACGTTGCTTTACCAAGAAACCGAAAAACATCTTTCTAAAAGATTAACAATCAAAGCCTGATTCAGAATTCCCTTATGTCCTTAAACTCCTTGTATCTTTTTTCTATGTCTTCATGGCTGATTTTCTGCAGTCTTTTAGTGCCGAAATCCTCTGCATTATAGGAAGCGATTATAGAGCCGTATATTATTGCCTTTCTCATATTTGCCTCGCTTAAATCCCGGGTTTTTGCCAAATATCCTATAAAGGCTCCTCCGAAACAATCACCGCATCCTGTAGGGTCTTTTATATTCTCTAAAGGATAGCCAGGTGCGCTGAAATGTTTTTTGTCTGTAAACAGCAATGCGCCATGCTCGCCTTTTTTTATAATAACAGATTTTGAGTGCAATTTTAAAGCGGCATTAGCAGCTTTTACTAGGTTGGGGGTATTAAAGAGCTGCCTTGCTTCTGCATCATTAAGCACAATAACATCTGATTTGTCTATTGCTTCCAAAAGCTGCTTTTTCTTATGCTCAATCCAAAAGTTCATTGTGTCCATTACAACAAGTTCTGGATTTTTTATCTGTTTGATAGCTGCAAGCTGCAGCTCTGGGTCTATGTTTGCAAGAAAAACATACTTTGCATTTTTATAATTTTCAGGAACGTTTACCTTATAGGACTCTAATGCATTTAGTTCTGTCCTTAATGTTTTGGCCTCGTTCATATCAAATTCATAAAAACCCTGCCAGCGGAATGTTTTTTCTCCTAGGACTATTCCTTCTGTATTTATTCCCCTTCCATTAAGGAATTTTATGTGCTCGCAAGGGAAATCTTTTCCGACAATTGACAATATTCCCGGTTTTGAAAAGAAAGACGCTGCAAGGGAAGCATATGAAGCTGATCCCCCAAGTATATTCTGGACTTTGCCAAAAGGCGTTTCTAAAGAATCTAAAGCCACTGTTCCTATTATTATTGGATCTGCCATGTCACATTGAGAAATGGAATATGTTTAAAAAGTTTTAGAAAATTGAGGGGTTGGAGACGGTTAGTAGGAAGAAATAGTTTTTATTTGTTAAGCTGTTTTTGAAAAACCATAGAGTAGATTTTTGTTTCCCTATCAAAGTTTAATTGTGTTCCTATGTAGCCTGCATCTAAAGATTTCCTGATTTCGTGTTTGTAAGTTCTTTTTGACAAGTCTATTGATTTTTTATCTTCTGGGTCAAGATTATAATCTGCTCCGTGAGAAAGCCTTAAGTAAGGGACTCCTTTTGTGTAAACTTCTTTTTCATAACCATCTATTACAGCGCCAACTTTAAAGAATAATTTAAAAGCGGGAATGTTAATATTATTTATGGTAGGACCAACATCCACATAACCAAAATTAAGTTTTTGATTTTTTTGAAGTTTTTGTTCAGATGTTAAAATCTCAAGCACCCTTAATAAAGCAAAAGCTCCTACAACTGAATCGCTACCAAGTCTTTTAATGGCAGTTCCGACTCCATGCATGTACCATAATTCTTTTCCAGTCTCGGAATAATCTGATTTTGCCCTTTGTAATACACCCTTTTCTGCTATCTGCCTTAAAGGTGAGGAAGCAGATAATTCATTATAAGAGAGATTTAATATTTCTTCTAATGGTATCTTTTCCAAAAATGCAATGTCTCTGGATATTATATAAACATCTCCATTTAACTTTAAGAATCTTTCAATTCCATCGTATGTTTCTGGCGGGTCTTGAGTTCTCTCTTCTTCTGGAGCAAATGCTAATGCTTCTAATTTAAGTATTGCCTTTACATCATTAGGGGTAGGTTGTGCTCGTCTAACATGGATTACTTCTTGTTCTAAAGCATGTTCCACAATACCGGATATCCCTGGAGCGAGTGGTTTATCAAGAATTTCAGCTAACTTCTCAATGTCTATCTTTGTCATCTTTAATAAAGATATTTAACTAAATTTAATAGATTAAACATTACTTTTTAAATTTAACTGTTTTAAAATAATAAAAATAATATTTTTTAATTAATAAAATCAATTCAAAACCAAAAACTATTAAAACAAGCATTAAAAACTCTTTTATTGGGTGGTATAATGGTAGAAGATTATTTCAAAGATAAAGTTGTGGCTATAAAGCCAGCTAAAGACAAAAAGATTTCTCAGATACTTGCAGAAATGAGGAAGACTGGCTTTCAGGGCAGAAGCCTTGCAGAGGCTGCTGAAGTTCTTGAGGCTATGATAAGAAGCAAAGATACAACAATATTGTTTGGCTATGCTGCTTCCTTGTCTACAACAGGCCAATGGGAGATAGTTAAATGGCTGATAGAAAACCATTATATTGATATTTTAGTTGGTACAGGAGCAAACCTTTCAGAAGATATTATAGAGGCAATGGGCTACAGCTATTACCAGTGCAAGCCGAATGTCAATGATGAAGAGTTTTTCAAAAAAGGATTTAATCGCTACTATGATCTTTTTGGCAAGGAAGACGAATATCTTAAAATGACCGAATTAATTGCAGAATTTATTGTGACATTGGATAAAGAGCATAAGTATTCTTCAAGGGAATTTTTATATTTGTTTGGAAAATGGCTAGGGAAAAAAGGGATTAAGAGCATTGTAGCTACGGCTGCTGAAAACAACATACCTGTCTTCTGCCCAGCTATTATAGACAGCCCTTACGGAGATGCTGCTTTAATTGCGGAAAGCAAAGGTTTTCACTTAATACTTGATGGAGTAAAAGATTATGTTGAGTTTATGAGATTGAGCGAGAATGTAAAGGACACTGCAGTTGTTTATATTGGTGGTGGAGTCCCTAAAGATTTTATACAGCTGTTTGCAGTTACTGCAGATTTGCTGTATCCTGACAGAAAAGTTCCTAACAGGTTAGGCACACAAATTAGAGAAGGGGTGACTGAAGAGCAATATTATCCGCATAAATATGCAGTCCAGATCACAACAGACAGCCCGCAATGGGGCTCTTTGTCAGGATGCACATTTGATGAAGCAGTGTCATGGGGCAAAGAAACCAAAGAAGGAAGATACATTCAATGTTATTGCGACGCGACAATTGCTTTGCCTATTATTTCCCATGCTCTGGCTGAAAGGCTGGAAGGAAAAAGGAAGGGAAGAGAATTTGGCTTGAGGTTTAAAGATTAAATTTTTTTTATTGTTTATTTTTTGTTTTATTTTTCTTAAGAACACATTCGCATTGGTTCGTGTTTATATCTCTTTATTGAAACAGTCCATTTTTATAATAAGCTTTATAAACAAAAATGGAATAACTTACTTTATGCCGACGTCGCATAACCTGGCATTGCGCTGATTCTAGTGCCAGTTTTGACCTAGAAGTGCACGCCTTGAGAGCCAGTTCCCGCAAGGGTCTCCCGGTCAGCTTTTTTTGCTTATGTAAAAAAACTTGGGAAAAACAGGGAATTCCTCGCTTCAAGCTTGGAATTCAAATTGCAGAGTAAGCAAATAGCTGGGGAAATTCAAATTGCAGGGTGCATGAAAGTCCGGGCGTCGGCGTATATATTTCTAATTGTTTAATAGAATTATAGATGTGATACAAAAATATTAAATATAAGCTAGTTTTCAACAAACTTTTTAATACTAAATAATAGTAAATAATTGGGTGGAAAAATGAATAAAATAAAATATTTGATGGTATTATTTTTAGTTCTATTTGTGGGTAATACAAATGCAGAAGAATGTAGTTCTACTCCTGCTGATGGATGTGAAGTTAGTGAAAATACCACCTTTAATCTTGACACATATAATTTACCCAATGGTATTAGATTTAATACAAGTAATATATTTTTGGATTGCAATGGAGCGACAGTAATTGGTAATTACACGGGGTATGGAATAACTTCTGGTAATTTTAACAATATTCAAATTAAGAACTGCAATATAGAAAACTACAACATTGGCATAGCCCTAACTAGAAGTTCTAATGACAATGTATACTATAATACACTAAGAAACAATTATTATGGAATATACATTTATAGATCTTCTTCTGATAATATTTACAATAATAATTTTGAGAACAACACTCGAAGTATTTATTTTTATACCTATACACATCCTTCCTATTATAACGCCATATACTCAAATGATTTTAATAGCGGAACTTATGGGATAGATGCAGAGTGCTACTCTTACTATCCATCTAAATATTGTCCTAGATACAACACAATAAAAAACAACAGCTTCACTAATTTAGACTATGGAGTTTATCTAAGTGATCTTGATTTACCAACTTACTTTAATATTACACAAAATGAGTTCTCAAACAACAATATACATGACCTTTACTTAGGAACACAAAAAAATACAATATGGAATAACGTATTTGATGGTGCTGGTGTAAGAACAAAGTATACAAGCAACAAATACTGTTATGATGGCATTGAAAATAGTTACATAGGAGATACTTTTGGACAGACTTGTGATTGTTGGATTCCAGAAGTAGGTGGTTTAACTGCAGATACGAAAGCAGATATATGTTATGGGACTTATACTAATGTAACTATATATTTAACAGGAACAAATAGTTCTATTGATTGTCATAATTCAACATTAATTGGTCAAGGAACTACGTCTGGTATTCGCACATTGGGAAGTACTAACAATGCTGAAATTAAAAATTGCAATATTGAAGATTATGATATTGGAATAGCCCTAACTGGGAGTTATAATAATCATATATTCTCAAACACAATTAAGAATAATAACTATGGAGTATATTTCTACAGATCAAGTTATAACAATATCTATAATAACAACTTAGAAAACAATGATAAGGCCATTTATATTTACCAATATAGGGTGTATAATTCGGACCATAATTCCATTTATTCAAATAAGTTTAATAATGGGACTTATGGTCTACAAACAGATTGTTACGCTTATGAGTTTTATATAAATTGTCCGCTATATTATACAATAAAAGATAATAATTTTACTAATCTTGATTATGGAATTGATCTGAGATGGAGTAATACACCAACATACTTTAACATTACAAAGAACAATTTTTATAGAATAGGGAGAGGAATTTATTTAGGTACTGATAATAATAATATTTTATCTAATATATTTAATTATAATAATTATTCATTATATAATCGAGGCTGCAACCATTCTA
>Ga0209541_10011757_pt1 | contig 13648 bp, 15 predicted proteins | sample RifCSPlowO2_01_FD_184027 | JGI IMG/M metagenome (GOLD analysis project Ga0209541, IMG submission 184027) | Groundwater microbial communities from Rifle, Colorado - Rifle CSP2_plank lowO2_0.1 (SPAdes) (version 2) | ecosystem: Environmental > Aquatic > Deep subsurface > Groundwater | place...
TGAAGGCTAGGGGCGCAAAAGGGATTAGATACCCCTGTAGTCCTAGCAGTAAACACTGCTCACTAAACATCAGTACCTCCTCGAGAGGTATTGGTGCTGTAGGGAAGCCGAAGAGTGAGCTACCTGGGAAGTATAGTCGCAAGACCGAAACTTAAAGGAATTGGCGGGGAGGCACTACAACGGGTGACGCGTGCGGTTCAATTAGACTCTACACCGTGAATCTCACCAGGAGCGACAGCAGAATGAAGGTCAGTCTAAAGGGCTTACCTGACACGCTGAGAGGAGTTGCATGGCCGACATAAGCCTGTGCCGTGAGGTGACTTGTTAAATCAAGTAACAGGCGAGACCCTCATGTCTAATTTCTACGATAAGAGCACATTAGACAGACTGCCTTGGTAACAAGGAGGAGGGTGGGGGCGATGTTAGGTGAGTACAGCCCGAATCCCCTGGGCAACACGCGCGCGGCAATGTCACATTCAGTGAGACGCAACTCCGAAAGGAGAAGCTAATCTCGTAAAATGTGACCTAGTTCAGATTGAGGTTTGTAATTCAACCTCATGACGCTGGAATCCGTAGTAATCGTTCGTTATCAGCGAACGGTGAATACGTCACTGCCTCTTGCACACACTGCCCGTCAAACCAACCGAGTTATGCTTTGATGAGGCTCTTCGGAGACGAATCTCCGTATGACAAGGTAGGTTAAGTCGTCACAAGGTATCTGTAGGGGAACCTGCAGATGGATCACCTCCTATATAAATAGTATGGATTTACAAGGACTATTCTACTACCAGTTAATATCAATGAACGATTGAGCATATTAAAATAAGAAAATTTAGAAAATGAATAAACTTTAAATAATAATCAATAAACCTTATAAAAAGGGCTCATCGTTCAATGGTAGGATAACTCGTTTGCAACGAGTGGATTCGGGTTCGATTCCCGATGAGTCCATACAAACTTTTTTAGAAAAAAAGTTTGAACAAAAAATACCTTTTCCAAGAATAGGTAAGCCAAAATCAAAAACGAGATGATTCCATTTTCATCTTAGATGAAAATGATAGGGAGAAAATTATTGTAAATAAAAAATGACTATGATGATCAATATAAGAAAATGGATGGAATAGAAAAAGTACTTGCAGGAACAATAGGAGCATCGACGTTAGCTGCAACATATGTAACTATCAGCGATCTTGCGCAATTAGAAACCTACACGCTTGATGGATTGCATTGCGTGATTACTGATCCGCGATTATTAGTAAGCGTTGGAGCAGGGATAACTGCTGGTGCGATCTTAGGATTATATCGATACGGCAGAGACATAGTAGCAAGAAATTACAATAAAAAAATAAATTAAAATATAATAAAATGACGAAACTAAATATTATAAATGAATTAAGAGAATATATCGAGAGTAATTATAAGGATCCAGTGAAGGCTGTAAGAGTATTAATGGAATATACTGAAAATTTTATTCCAAGTCGTTGGGAGGAAATGAAAAGGATAGTATTTAGGGCATCTGACTCTACTAGGTTAGATGTTTTATTGGACCAAGCTATTACACAAAAAGAATTTTGGAGGACAGTAGATAGTTTTGGTACAGATATATAAAATCACAAATCATATTCAAATTTTTATTTGAATCTCCGACGGGAGATTAAAACACGTATACGGAAAATTAAATTTTCCGATTCACGAATGAAGTTCCCGAATGAAACATATCGGGAGTGGAGTGGAGAATAAATCATATTCAATGACACAGATAGGAAGATTATAGTTAGAGCATCATTGTTCTTTTATGCTGTTAGACGGATAGCTTGGTTTAAGTTGTGATGAAGGACGTGGCAAGCTGCGATAAGCCTTGGGGAAGTGCATGCGACTTTTGATCCAAGGATTTCCGAATGCGAGAACGCTTTGTAGTCCAAGAGGACGATATACTCAGGGAATTGAAACATCTTAGTACCTGAAGGAAAAGAAAACAATAAGTGATACCCTTATTAGCAGCGAGCGAACAGGGTAAAGGGCAAACTGAATCTACTCCAGAAATGGAGTTAGAAATGTGGTGAAAATTGAATCCTCATTCATAAATTGAAATGTTTTGGAAAGAAATACCTTAGAGGGTGACAGTCCCGTAGATGAATTGAAAAGGATCGGTTTTCGAAAGAGTAATGTCTCCCAGATTAGAGGCATGAACATGGCAGAATTAACTGCCAACCCTAAATATGAACTTAAGTCCGATAGCGTACTAGTACTGCGAGGGAAAGCTGAAAAGTACTCTTGTAAGAGAGTTAAAAGACTTGAAATCTAATAGCTACAGTTTGTTACTGCTCTCTATGGAGAGTTGTAACGTACGTCTTGAAAAACGGGCCAGGGAGTTTATTTCAATGGCAAGGTTAACATAAGGAGCCGAAGCGAAAGCAAGTCTGAAAAGGCGAGAGTCATTGAGATAAGACCTGAAGCCAGATGATCTAATCGTGAGCAAGGTGAAGTTTTCCGAAAGGAAAATGGAGGCCTGAACCAGTGTTGTGTGCATGCACTTGGATGACTTGCGATTAGGGGTGAAAAGCCTATCTAATCTGGCAATGGCTGGTTCCTGCTGAAATATGCCTACGTATAGTCTCATTATTTTTTCTTACGGTGTAAAGGACGGATAGGTCGTGCAGAGGGCTTTTCCTACGGCGAACTTTCCAACTCAGAAGTTGTGAGATATTTATAATGGGAAACAGTGGCGGCGCGTAAGGTGACGTCACGAGACCGGAACAAAGGAGACCAGGGTTAAGGTCCCAAAATGTATGTTAAGTGCATCAAAAGGAGTCTTAAACCAGAGACAGTGGGGAGGTAGACATAGAAGCCGTCATCCTTTAAAGAAAGCGTAACAGCTCACCTATCGAGGTTTGAGGCCCTGAAAATGGACGGGGCTAAAACATACTACCGACACCTTGGAGATACTCATTTTGGAGTATTCTGGTAAGCGGGCGTACTTTTGGTTTAGAAGCTTTTTCTAAAGAAAGAGTGGAACTAAAAGTAATGAGAATCCTGGCAATAGTAAGAACAAATTTTGCTGAGAATCGCAAAATGTCGTAAGAGCAAGGTTTCCTTGGCAATATCAATTATCCAAGGGTTAGTCAGCTCCTAAGTTGTACCTTAACTGAATACATCGATGGATAACAGGTTAATATTCCTGTACTGCTTATGTTTTAGGATTTGGTTTTGCTTCAGGATAAGCAGACATCTGAGAAGATGTTCAGTGCTTGAGAGTAGGGGAGTATAATGCATAGATCCTATTGAAGAGTGCTGGTGAAAACTGCTGATTCCAGGAGCCAGTGAAAAGTCTAAATATTATGAACATAGGTAGCTGTACCGAGAACCGACACTGGTGCTCTAGCTGAGAAGGCTAAGACATGAAAGGCTAATCTAGTTAAGGGAATTCGGCAACATTGGCCCTTTAGCTTCGGTATAAGGGGTGTCTATCTTTGTCTTTTTAGAAATAGGAAGGCATTGATAGATCTCAGTAACAAGGACGGTTCGACTGTTTATCAAAAACATATCTGGTTGCTAATCCGAAAGGACTTGTATAACCGGTGAGACCTGCCCAGTGGTGGTGCTTAAAACTCTATTTCAATGGAGCTAAGACCCATCAAACGGCGGGCCTAATTCCTGAGGCTCAACTTAAGGGTCTCGTTAAACTCGACTATATGCTGGAAACCCTAAATGCAAAGGCATTTAAGTTACATTCTACTTAATTAAGTGAAAATGGATGTAGCGCATGGGCAATCAGCAGGGAAGTACCAAAAGAGATTTTCAAAACAAAAATATCTTAATTATTATATTGCAGGATTTGTCGACGGAGAAGGAGCATTTCCTATTCAAATTAGGAAAACTTACGATACTAAATTTAAGTATACAATAACTCCGGAATTTAAGGTAAGTCAGCATAAAGATGGTAAAGAGATTTTAGAAATAATAAGAAATTCTCTAAGATGTGGTAAAATATCAATTAAATCTGGACAACCAAATCTTTTAGTTTTGGTTGAAAAGAATAGAAAAAATCTTATAGAAAAAATAATCCCTTTTTTTAGGAGATATCCTTTAATAGTTAAATCAAAACAATTTCAGTTATTTTCAGAAATTGTTGAAAGAATAGAAAAAGGAGAACACAAATCTGAAAAAGGATTCAAAAATTTAGTAGAACTTGTATATAAAACAAAAGGAAAGTGAAAAAGAAAACATTTTAAAGAAGATGTGCTAAATTTTAGGTACCCCTCAGAGACTATACGTCGAGCATAAAGCTTTCGAAGAAAACCTAATATAGTTTCTTTGAACTCATAAAATGTTTCTTTTCTAAAGAAAGCTTGTATGAAGATATAGTCCGACCTACATGGTAACATGTAGAGCTTAACAGAAATGTTAAGCCGCCTATTTTAAAATAGGTAGTAGCTCTTCGGAGTGAAAGTAACACTTTGCTTAAGGTGGATTACACTGCTTTACGTCGCTGGAAACAGCTACGCTGTGTAACCTCTAGGAATTAAGAACCAATTAAGGAGCTAATGAAAAACGAATTAAACCAAAAAACACAGAAAATTTGGCTATATGCTGGAACGTCTTGTTGAAGTTTGATAGGATACTAAAATCGTGAGATTTTAGCGAACCCTAAAAATTCAAATGAAGAGATAATCAGCAGGGAAGATTTCTCATTGAGAAAAACCCTCAGAGACTATACGCCAAACATAAACTAAAACTAGAAACCTATAAATAGCTTAATTTCTATAATATCCTATGGTAAATCAAACTGTAACTATAGATAGAAATGAACTTACTAAACTTGCCGAAATGTTGCAAGAAGTTCAAGATAGATTAGAATCATTAGAACTTGCAAGTGATCCAGAGCTTATGGAATCCTTGAAAAAATCCAAGGAAGAAATAGCTAAAGGAGAAGTTGTAGATTTTGATGACTTATAAAATTCAGGCTTCTAAGACATTTGAGAAAGATTTTAGGAAACTTGATAAATATCTTCAAGAGAAGATTAAGAATAAGTCTAGAGAAGTTGCAGAGAATCCAAAAAGATATAAGCATATGCATCCTCCAATGAACGATTATTGCAGGATCAGAATTGAGAAATTAAGAATTTTATTTTCTTATGATGTTCAAAAAGAAATTCTTTATTTAGAAAAGATAATTTTTGGACATAAGTATTAGTTTATGAAGATATAGTCCGAACCTTGTAGAGATGCAAGGAGTTATGCAGAAATGTATAACCGACGTTTGAATTATATAAAACCTTAAATATTTCTTATTTGTTTTTAAAATATGGATAGAAATATATCTGTTTTAAGAGTAAAAAGTTTTTTTGAGAGTCAAATAGTTGAAGCAACTAAATATTACCATGAGAAACTCTCTAGAGAAGATTTGCCATTTGAAGAGAGAACTCTTTATCAAGGTGCATTAAAAGCATTACAAATATTAAAAAGAAATTATGCAATAATTAAAAAGAAATTATGCAATATCTTTTCCAGAAATATTAGTTATTCAAGTAGATAATCAAGCGCCAAGTAGCAATCTTGAAAAAAAATTGTGAAGTAACACTTTGAGCGTAATACCTTGTCGTCTGAATGGCGACTTGCATGAATGGTTTAACGAAATCGTCACTGTCCCTAACTAGAACCTTCTGAAAATATTGTCCGGTGAACAGACCGGAGACGTCTAATGGGAAGCGAAGACCTTGTGGACCTTTACTGCAACTTGTTGTTGTGAATTTATAATTGGTACCTAGAATAAGTAGGAGAATACGCGCAGCTTCGGCGAGGCGGCATGTCAACAGTGTAATACTACTTACTTTTTATAGGTTTACTTACTCTTTTGAGGACACCAGCAGGCGGGCAGTTTGGCTGGGGCGGCACCCCTCTGAAAAGATATCGGAGGGGCCTAAAGACGAGCTCATCTACGTCGGAAATGTAGAGTGGAGTGTAAAGGCAAAAGCTTGTCTAACTGTTTTTCGAAAAGCAAGAAAAGCAGAGGTGAAAGCCGGGCTTAGCGAACCATTGAGGGCTTTTAATGGGTCCCAATTGTGACAGAAAAGGTACCCCAAGGATAACTGGGTTGTCTCGCCCGATAGTTCATATTGACGGCGAGGCTTGCTACACCGCTGTCGGCTCTTCCTATCCTGGCTGTGCATAAGCAGCCAAGGGTGTCGGAGTTCACGCATTAAAAGGAATCGTTAGCTGGGTTAAGATCGTCGTGAGACAGATTGTATGATATCTATTAGACGCGCTGTTGTTTGAGTGGAAGGACATTCTAGTACGAGAGGAACGAGTGTCCGGAGCCTCTGGTGTACCAGTTGTTATGAGCAGGCTGGGTAGCTACGCTCTGTATGGATAAGTGCTGAAAGCATCTAAGCACGAAGCCATCCGCAAGACGAGACAACAAAGGCCGTTATAGAAGATAACGTTGATAGAGTTGATGTGTAAGCACGAAGCTTCGGCGACGTGTTCAGCATTCGACTACTAAAAGCCTCACTTATGCTCGAACTATAATCTTCCTATCTGTGGATATTGGAATGTTCAGAATCTTTTTAAAAATATAACATGATTTCTTGGAATAGAAGAAAAAATACTTAAACTTGTATTATTTTTACAATAAGTGATAAATTCATTTGATGGCATTATTCTAATTGTTAAAGATATAAAAAAGCAAAAGGATTTCTATGAAAAGATTTTAGGCCTGCCTTTAGAATCAGATTATGGAACAGCTGTTTTCTTTAAATTGGGGAATACAAAGATCGGACTGTTTTCACAGGAACATCATCTTGAAGGATTAAAAAGTTTAGAAGGTGCAAAGAAAGGAATATCTCACGTAGAGTTCGGTGTTACTTCCAAAGATTTCAAAAAAATTAGCAAATTACTTACAGAAAAAGGTTTCCATGCTTATGGAGACACATACAAAGATGCTGATGGCAACTTGTTCTACATTAATATAGATGGAGATATTAACTATTAAGATTAATAGAAAGAATAAAAATGAAATATATTTCTCTAAGAAGTTATTTTATTTTTATCTAAAAATTTTTAAACTTAATTCTATTAAAAAAATTCAGAAAGCGGGTGAAAAGGCTTTTGCTTATGAATTCGAACTTTTTCTGCTCTTAATCATAAGTGTTCATTTCATGGAGTTTGCCTTCCATATCCGCTTTCTTTCGCTATAAAAAACTTTAAAAACTCTTTGTTTCTTATAAATTAAAGTGGGATAGTCAACTTTCGGAAGTTAGCTATTAAATTAGCAAGGGTTTAGAATAAACACTTACTTCTGAGGAAGGTCCGCCCATCTCGATAATGTTATCGACTCTCTCGAGAGAGAACCATCCATGAAAATGGATTGCTGTGAGGCAAAGCTCTGTTACAGAAACGACACAGCTTTCCCGGAGTAAGGACTCATGCGATGAACAACGAAGGGAAAGATTTGATGAAACGAGCATCTTGGTTGATGCAAGGGAAGCTTGAGGTGTAAGCTATACTGCTTAGTCAAATGTTGACATGTTTCGTCCAATAAGGGAAACAACAAAAGGCGGCCTATTTCCCACTTTTTTATATCTCAAACTTTTTATTCATCTTATCCATGGAAAAATTTAGATAAACTTGTTCAAAGACTATGCAAAAAAATTAATGAATAAACGACAGATATACTGTCCATCAAGAGATATCGTAGGAATTTTCTTAGCAAGTTTTAAATAACCTTTTTCAGTCATTATTCTAGCGAGGGAGTAGCTCAGTGGGAGAGCACTACGCTGAAGACGTAGGTGTCGTGAGTTCGATTCTCACCTTCCTCATAAACCTATATAAATCCTTGTTTCTTCAATAAATTATGGCTTTTAAAGTGAAAAGATTAGAAGATATTGAAAGAGAAAAATCAGAAGAAAAACGCGAGAAACTAAAAAGACAAATAACAGAGGATGCACGGGATGTTATAGAAGGAGTTTTCGGAGGACCAAAAAAGCCAAATTATAAAAAAACACCAATGGATATTTTTTGGGTAATAACAAAATGGATTTTTTTTATAATTCTATTTGTATTTTTTGTAAATTTTATTTTAGGAAATATTTGGCTTCTTAAATTTTTTATAAAGGATTTGTTTGGAATAGGATGATATTAGATATTCATTTAGAAAAGTGTGAAGATAATGGGAAGAGATTAGAAAGAATATTAAATCTTAGTAAACCTATGATTATTTCTTTGGTCCCTGTTTTAATGCTTCCTGAACATGAATCTTTTAAAAATGGAATTTACCCTTCTGATTATTTTTATCCAAGAAGATTTATGGAAATGTTAAAAAGACTTGCCCATAATGCCGACGTGTATTTTGGACAGCAAGGATTTGCTCATTATTGTAAGAGTTGTATACTCCAAAGAGATAGGAGAGATCCTTGGCATGAAAATATGTGCTTATATAGAAAATCTCTATCAGTTGAAAAACAAAGAAAATTAATGAGTGAAGGAAAAAGAGTAATTGAAGAAGTTTTAGGAGTTTCTCCTATTTTGTATGTTCCTCCAAATCATCAGTTCGATGAAAATACCTTAAAAGTTTGTGAGAAATTGGATTTCCAATATTTTGTTATAAGAAATAAACTAAATATTAAACCCTATAAATATGGAAAACTGATTGTTTTACCTGAAAATGATTTAGATGAAAAAGGAGAAGTAATATACATACATTATGACGAGATGAAAGATGATTTTGAGAGGTATATTGATCTTATAGCAAGTTCATCTACCCTTGACAACATTAAACTTACTAGAGAATCATCAAAAAGGATATCGAAAAACTATAATGAAATTATTCTAGCTAAGAAAAAAAGAGATATTGATAAACTAAAAATATGAGCATAAAAACATTTAAATAATAAACTTATTTAATCTAAGTATGGTAAAAAAACTTTTTCAAAGTTTTTAATTCCTGAAAATTCACTGAATTTTCATGGCATCAAAAATTCCAGAAAAGTACAAAGGAATTTTTGTGTTCCAAAAATAAAAAAATAAAAAGAATTTTTGTAAAATGAAAAAAAGAGGGAGAAAATTAACAAAGAAAAATTCTAAACTTTCTTTTTTCAGGAAACATCCAAAAAAAGAAGGGGCTTTAGAATTATCTATTGGAACAGTTGTTATCTTGGTTCTGGCAATGAGCATGCTTATTCTTGGATTAATTTTGATAAGATCTATTTTTCAAGGAGCACAAGGAACAATTGATATTACTGATGAAAAAGTAAAGGCAGAGATAAACAAATTATTTGTTGAGGACCAGAGAGCAGTAATTCATCTTCCAAATAGATTGGCGAGGATAAAACAGGGAAATGTTGGAGATGTCGCATTCGCAATTCAAAATAATATTCAAACTCAAAAATTTAGATGGCAAGTTGTGGTGGATGATGAAAATCTTAGAAAAAAATGCGGAGTGACTGAAAGGCAGGCTGAAGAATGGATGACTACTGGAAGTTCTGGAAATGCAGAAATTCCTAGCGGACAGAAATATTATGATGTCATACGATTTAATATTCTAGAAGGGGCAGTGGATGATGTTTCTCAATGCATTGTTAGATATAAACTCTCAATTAAAAAAGAAGATGGTTCTGCATACGAGACAATTCCTTTTGACGTTGATGTGGAATAAATCAATTAACCTTTTATATCCTTATATTCATTTAAATAAATGAATAAACACCTTAAGAATCATCTAATTGCTTCTGAAAAGTTAGAAAAAATAAAGAATAAAATTTTTGAGTTTATTAAAAATAATATTGGAAAAATATCAGAATATGATACTCAAAAATTTATTATTAAAGAACTAAAAAAAGAAAATTTAGAAACGCATGATTCTCCTATTGTTGCAGTTAATGAAAATGCATCAAACGCTCATTATTTCTCACAAAAAGAAACCGCTAAGATTATCAACGAGAATAATCTCATTATGATAGACCTATGGGGGAGTTATAAAAATAGTTATTATGCAGACATTACCTGGATGGTTTATACTGGAAATGATATTCCTGAAAAAATAAAAAAAGCCTTTAGAAAAGTTATAGAATCGCGAGACTTTGCAATAAAATTTATACAATCACATCTTAAAAATAAACAATTACCTATTGGCTATGAAGTGGATAAAATAACAAGAGATTATCTAAAAAGCCATGGGCTAGATGAATTTTTTACTCATACAACCGGGCATTCATTAGGAAAACAGCATTGTCATGGAAAAACTTTCAAGCTTTCAAAAAAAGAACATAAAAAAATAAAGCCAAAAATTCCCTTTACAATAGAACCAGGAATTTACTTTAAAGACGAATTTGGAATACGTTCAGAAATAAATTGTTATGTTGATAATTACAAATTAATTATAACAAGCAGCGTGCAAAAGGAAATAGTCATTCTATAGCCTCCCAAAAGTTTTAATATTCATTTATCATTCTTCATTTATGTCCTTAAAACTTTATAACACTCTAGGAAGAAAAAAACAAAGCTTTAAACCTTTAAAAAATAAAGAAGTAAGGATGTATTCTTGTGGATTAACAGTTTATGATTATGGACATATTGGCAATTATAGAGCATTTGTTGTTTCTGACATATTAAGAAGATATTTGGAATTTAAAGGTTACAGAGTCAAGAAAATTATGAACATAACCGATGTTGATGATAAAACAATTAGAAACAGTATTAAAAATAATCAATCTTTAAAAGAATTTACTCAAAAATTTGAAAAAGCGTTTTTTGAAGATGAAAAAATGCTTAACATAAAACAATCTTCATATTATCCTAGAGCAACAGAACACATAAAAGAAATGATTGTTATTATTGAAATACTTTTGAAAAAAGGTTTTGCGTATAAAACAAATGATGGAATCTATTTTAATATCAGAAAATTCAAGGATTATGGAAAACTTTCTGGTATAAATTTAGAAAACTTGAAAGAAGGAGCGAGTGAGAGAATAAGTAAAGATGAATATGACAAAGAGAATGTTAAGGACTTTGCATTGTGGAAATTTTATGATGCAGAAGACGGTGATGTTTATTGGGAAACTAAATTTGGAAAAGGAAGACCTGGATGGCATATTGAATGTTCAGCTATGTCTGAAAAATATTTAGGACAGCCATTTGACATACATACGGGAGGCGTAGATTTAATTTTTCCTCATCATGAGAATGAGATTGCTCAATCACAAGCATCTAAAAATAAAAAATTAGCAAATTTCTGGATTCACAATGAATGGATTACAGTTAATGGAAAGAAAATGAGTAAGTCACTAGGAAATTTTTATACATTAAGAGATATAATAAAAGCAGGATATGATCCATTATCTTTAAAATATTTTTATTTAACAGGACATTATAGAGGTCAGATAAATTTTACTATTAAAAATTTAAAAAATGCAGAAAATTCCTTAAAAAGATTAAGAAACATAATAGAGGAACTAAAAGATGATAAAAAAATAAATAGAAAATATTTAGGAAAATTTGAAAAGGTTATGGACGATGACCTTGATACTACCAAGGCTATAGAAGTTCTATGGGAATTAGTAAGAAATGAAAAAGCAAATGGAAAAATTCAAACAATACAAAAAATTGATGAGGTTCTTGGACTAGAGCTGTTGAAAAAAGAAAAAGATTTCATTCCAGAAGAAATAAAAAAACTTGTTGAGGAACGAGAAAAAGCAAGAAGAAACAAAGATTTCAAAAAAGCTGATGAAATAAGAGAAAAAATTAGAAAACTTGGATATAAAATTGATGATACAAATGAAGGAAATAAAGTGAGAAAATTATAATTAAAAAGCAAAACCCTTTTATACCTTTATGTTCTCATATTTTAATGTCATTTAGATGTAAAGAATGTATCAAAGAATTTAATTCAGAAGAAAGTCTTAAACAACATAATTATTCTAAACATCACTTTGTACCAAAAGAAAAAAAGGAAAAGATATCAGTAAAAGTATACGTCTGGATATTAGTGTTAGTTGTATTAATAATTGGAGCATATTTCTCATATTCTTATTATCAGAAACTTCCAGGTAAGTATGATGATTTTGCAAAATGCCTTGGAGAAAATGGAGCAAAATTCTATGGGGCGTTTTGGTGTCCAAATTGTAATGATCAAAAAAGAATATTCGGAAAATCTGCTAAATACCTGCCATATGTGGAATGTTCAACTCCAGATGGAAGAGAACAACTACAAAATTGCAAGGAAGCAAAAATAGAAGGTTATCCAACATGGATTCTCGCAGATGGAACAAGAATGGTTGGAACAACTTCTAAAGAAGATTTAGCAGCAAAGACTGGGTGTGAATTGGGGTGATAAAGAAAGAATTTGATGAATTACTTGAAGACAAATAGATATAGAAATCTTTTAGAAATAAAAATCATGTTTTTATGAATGAACAGTTGAGATTTTTTCTTATTTACAACATCTTTCTCGTCATTAAATAAATAGTAATTGAAGTAAGAGTCATAAACAACAAAGCAACAATCACAGGAATTTTATAATTAAAATCAGTAAGATAAATAACAATTGCAGCGATTAAAGAAGCAACAGCTATATATTGAAATCTTTTATTCCATTTTTTTATTTCATCTTTGCATAATCTTGATAAAATTAAACCATTAACTATTCCTAAAAAAATTACTATAATATATAAAACCTCTTTGAGCATGATACTTTAAAGAAAATAAGGTTTAAAAGTATTGTGAAAATCAAAAAATAATAAAAAGTAATTTGATGTATCTATGTTATGATAAAAGAACTTAATTGGATTTTAATTGCTGTAGCATCTTTAATTGTAATTAGCCTCATAATCTGGCTTATTACGGAATTAATTTAAGCTCACCACTGATTACAACTATTTCAGGAGGTATATCTATAAAGAATTAAAAGAGATTAAAAATAAAAAGTAAAGACAATCTGAATTAAAAATAATAATTTCTTTTCATTGATTATTTATTGTAATTTGATTAATATTACAAAGTCTTATATATCAATAAATTATCATTTTTTTATGTCAATTAAAAAACCAATACGAAGAGAACTATTCTATAATTCAGATGAGCAAGAAATTATTAAGTCAATAAAAGAAAATAAAATATTAATTTATCCAACTGACACAATTTACGGATTAGGGTGCAATGCCTTGAATCACGGGGCAGTAGAAAAAATAAGAAAAATTAAAAAAAGAGATTTAAAGCCTTTTTCAATAATTGCTCCTTCAATTAAATGGATTAAGGATAATTTTATTATTGATGTTAGTTTAAAAAAATACTTTCCTGGACCCTACACTGTTATTCTAAAAAAGAAAAATTTTGAATTTATGAAATGGGTTTCTATTCTTGATACGTTAGGAATAAGAATTCCTGCTCATCCTTTTACAAAGGTAATTCAAAAATCAAAATTACCTTTCATAACCACATCGTTAAATATTTCAGGGCAACCGCATATTACAAATCCTAAAAATATCTCTGAAGAAATTAAAAATAAAGTTGATATTATAATAGACCAAGGGATTTTATCAGGAAAACCTTCGACGTTGGTGATAAACGGAAAGGAAATTACTCGATCATAAAATCTTTCAATCAGATTTTTTACTACATTGATATTATTTCAAAGGAAAAAATGGTAGCGTAACTT
>Ga0209541_10011758_pt1 | contig 13648 bp, 11 predicted proteins | sample RifCSPlowO2_01_FD_184027 | JGI IMG/M metagenome (GOLD analysis project Ga0209541, IMG submission 184027) | Groundwater microbial communities from Rifle, Colorado - Rifle CSP2_plank lowO2_0.1 (SPAdes) (version 2) | ecosystem: Environmental > Aquatic > Deep subsurface > Groundwater | place...
AAACCAAATCAGAGATTCAAGACGTGATTAAAGGCTCCGATATGATTTTTATCGCTTGTGGCATGGGCGGAGGCACCGGCACTGGCGCCGCTCCTATCGTCGCTCGCGCTGCCAAAGAGCAAGGCATACTCACGGTTGCCGTTGTCACCAAGCCATTTTTCTTTGAAGGTAGCCACAGAATGAAAATCGCCGAGAAAGGCATTGAAGAATTATCTAAAGAAGTGGATGCAATCATCATTATTCCAAACGACAAACTTATCCAACTCGCGGATAAAAATACAAACTTCAAAGACGCTTTCGCTTCCTGCGACAATATCCTCCGCCAAGCAGTGGAAGGTATCTCCGACCTCATCACCACTCCGGGTATCATCAACGTGGATTTCGCCGACATTCGCGCTATTATGGAAGACGCTGGAAGCGCGCTCATGGGTATCGGACTTGCTTCCGGTGAAAAACGCGCTTCGGAAGCGGCTCTCCAAGCTATCAATTCTCCTCTCCTTGAGGTTTCCATCAATGGCGCCAAGGGTGTACTTTTTGCCATTTCCGGCGGAGACGATATCACTATCCATGAAATCCAAGAAGCGGCCAAGATTATTACCGAGTCCATTGATAAAGACGCTAAAGTTATTTTTGGAACTATCCGCGACGAAAAAATGAAGAAAGGAGAATTCAAGGTAACCGTCATCGCCACTTCTTTTGGTGGAGAAATACCTCGTAAAAGTCTTTTCGCTGGAGCATCCTCGCAGACTATTCTCAAAGAGGAAAATGCTTCAATGATAAAAAAAGAAGTGGAAGGCGCGATTCAAAAAAATACAAACAGTAGCGATTTTTTAAAAAAAGGAGACAAGAAGACTGACGTAGAAGACATAGTTATCGAAGATGACAACGATGACTGGAGCGCCGTGCCTGCCTTTCTAAGACGGAAAAAATAGTTTATACTATTTTATATGATTTATGATTTGATAATTATCGGCGGAGGCCCCGCCGGAGCCTCCGCCGCCGTGTATGCCGCGCGCAAAAGATTAAGCACGCTTTTTATAACTGCAGAATGGGGCGGGCAAAGCGTCGTGTCCGAACAGATTTTCAACTGGATTGGCACGCCTTCTATCTCCGGAGGCGAACTTGCCGAGAATTTAAAGCGCCATGTTCTGGCTAATGCAAAAAGGACCGAAAATCTAAAGGAAGCGGAAGATTTGGGTTCTACTTTGGAAGTCAGAGAAGGTGAAAAAGTCACCGCGCTCACAAAACAAGGAGAGAATTTTTTAGTGAAAATAGAAGAGGGAGAAGAATTTGAAACCAAAACTGTCCTTATCGCTTCTGGCTCGGGACGACGCAAGCTTCCTGCTAAAGGCGCCGACAACCTCGAGCACAAAGGTCTTACCTACTGCGCTTCTTGCGATGGTCCTTTGTTTTCCGATATGGATGTCGCGGTTATCGGCGGAGGCAATGCCGGTTTTGAAACAGCCGCCCAGCTCCTCGCTTATTGTAAATCTGTCACCCTGCTTCACCGGAGCGACATTTTCCGCGCGGATGAAATTACGGTGGAGAAAGTTTTGAAAAATCCAAAAATGAAAGCGATTAAAAATGTGGAAATTCTAGAGGTCTTGGGGGAAAAAATGGTGGAAGGTATAAAGTATAAAGAAATAGCGAGCGGAGAGGAAAAAACTCTTCCAGTCTTTGGTATTTTTGTAGAAATTGGACAAATTCCAAACACGGATTTTGCCAAAGGTATAGTCCCGCTCGACGAATACGGCAGAGTAAAAATTGACCCTCTTACTCAAAAAACTGAAACCAAAGGCATCTGGGCCGCGGGTGACTGCACCACTGCCCTCTACCACCAAAACAACATCGCCTCCGGCGACGCCGTCCGCGCGCTTGAGGATATCTATCTAGCGATACATACTAAATAGAATCAATATCCTACCTTTATATCAACGCTTGTATCGCTGAAATTTCCTGCGTTGTCAAAAGCTCTCACCGTTATAAGAGGAGAATAGAGTAAATTTACGAATTTGAGATATTTTGAATTTTCTTTTTAATCACTCCTTCCGCTTCTCCGAGTTCTTCTTCAAACTTTTCCAAAAATGACACTTCTTCCGCAGTCAATTTTCTTTTTACCGATTTAAGACGTGTGATGTGAGAGACTATATCGTCCTGTAAAGTAGCGAAAGATTTCTGAAGCACTTTCTCCGCGTCTCCTGTCTTACTCTTTATGCGACGGAAATTTGTGAGCAGTCGATACCAGATAAACAAACCACCCATAACAGCTCCGATTAACGCCAATCCGAGAAGTAATGTAAGAGATAAATAGTCAAGAATAAATTCCATAATTTTATCTGACCATTTTTGTTTTACAAAAACAACAAACGGCGATGTCTCACCGCTCACATTACCCGCTTCATCAATCGCGCGGGCAGAGAAAGTATAAACGCCCGGTTGGTATAATGAATCTAGAACAATAGCAAAACTTCCGGTTCCAGTACTTTGAACAGTCTTTTCTTGAATCAATTCTCCATTTTTTAAAATACGAATCTCAACATCTACTCCGGGATTTGCGATACCGTTAACTTTAAAAACATCGCCAAATTTAATTTCTTCTTCATAGTAGGTAATAACCGGAACTTCAAGTAAAGTATCGCTACTAATCTCATCTGCATCATCAGTCGGCTCTTTAACCTCTGTAGTGTCTATGTCTTGCGGAACTGGAACTGTCTGTATTGAAACACTGGCAGTACCAAGACTTGTCAAGATATTTGTTCCGGTTCCGTCGTTGGCAAGAATTGTACCGGAAGAAAAACCTAGACTGGCTTTCCCCGCGGATTTTGTTCTGAACGTAATCGTGATGATTGTTCCTTGGTTTCCGGCGTAACCGGGGTTAAGGACAATACCTTCAAAATTGACTTTGCCTTCCGTATTTGAGAATGTCGGTTCTTCCACCCAAAGATTCATTACAGAATTTGTTTTAGAAATACCGACCACTCCCAATTTGTCGGTGGGAAAAGAAACTATACCGGAGGCAGCGTTCATCGGCTGACCCGCGTTTGAGACATAAACCAAAACCGAAAAGGTGCTCCCGACCGCTCGAGAAAGTGTCGGCGGAGAAAAACCAAGTGTCGCCGCAAAGACACTGGAGGGTAATGCAAAAAATATTCCAAAAATAAAAAGACAAAGAAAATTAAAAATTATTTTTTTCTCCATAATGTTCTCCGTGCAAAAATACAAAGCGCCAATACCACTATAATTATACCAAATGTGGAAAAATAGTTGTGCCAAGAAAGCGGATAACGAGGGAGGATTGTCGCAATTCTCTCATTTCCCAAGTTATCAATTGCTTTGACTAAAATTTGGCTTTTGAGCGATTGGTCCTTAAGAATGTAAGGACTTTCTGCACGAATCCATGGAGATAAAAATGAAAGAAAAGCAAAACGAGACTCTTTTATCTCATAGCCCGTAATGCCGGAATTTTTGTCTTGGGTTGAAAAAATTAAAACACGCTTGCCTTCAAATAAGTCCGGGGTTTCCGAAACAATCGGTGTAAAATCTTCCGGCGGTTCTCTGTCGTAAAGTAATTCTTGACGAACTTTACTATCTCCCAGTTTTATAATAATCTCCGCGTTCCGAACGGAAAGTATTTCTTCCGTGCCTTCTCCGTCGTTTCGAAGTGCCTGTATATCTCTCGCGAAAATTAAAGTCACACCTTCTTTTTTTGCTTCAAAAACCACAGAAAAAAGAAAGTTGTTCGCGCCATCAAAACCGCCCGGGGTAATGCCGGAAAAACAAATTGAGCCGGGCTTCTCAATCCCGTTAGAAGCACAGCTTTTGACGGGGTCAATCCAGAAATTAATAGAAGAATTGCCATCACGAATTTCTTTCACTACAAGCATTTCGGGATCAAAAGAGAGATAGCCCTCGACGGCGTTTATCAACTGGTCGGCAGACACAACTGTGTTAACCAAAAACTCTTCATTGACCCGCACTTCAACCTTGCTTGTTTCAAGACGAAGTTCTGAAGAAAGCGCTATCGCGGGAATACTCGTAAAAAATAAAAGTGTAATTAAAAATTTGACAATTTGGGAATACATAATTTTATTTACCCTGTCCAATAAAATGCTAAAATACTGAAATCGACCAAATCAATCTTGCCATCGGCGTTTAAGTCGACAGAAGCGGGAGGGTTGGAACGTTTATACCAAAAAGCCGTGATAGAAAAATCAATAAGATTTATTTTGTTATCTCCATTCAAATCTCCCTTGCCTAGAGCTTGCGATAACAGAAGAGCAACATTCCGTGTCCCCACAGTAAATCCGATTACTTTACCAAAAGAAGTAATCTCACCAGCAAGCTCAGATTTTGCTTTTGTGTTATGCTGACCCACTTCAAGCGGAGAAGTATCGAAATTCACAAGATATATGCCCGACGTGTCAGTAGTTTTTTTTACAAAATATTCTTCTTCCGAATTTATACTTACTGTAATTTCAGAAAACGGCGCGCTTTGGCCGAAGATGGCTATGTTGTCTCCGCGTTTGACCTCACTTTTATCCGTGGCGATAGTGGGCGCGATAAAAATACCGCTCACTTTGGTCGTAACACCCGAGGTGACACTTATGGGGAATGTAAGGAGTGAAGAGCGTATGCCTTTACTGTCTTCCGAATAGACGCTAAAAATATAATTACCGCCGGAAACATTTGAAATGGTCATCTGAAAAACAGCATCGGTCCCCGCGATGGTCGTGGCTACCACCTGCGCATCCTTCAGCAAGACAACCGTGCTTCTGGGATAGGCTTTCCCTGTAAAAACCACATTAGTGGCGGGGATTGACGGAACACTGCCACCTCCGCCTCCGCCACCAGAGGAACCTGAAGAACAAGCTGATGTATCAAAAGTGCATATTGAAGTGCAGGCAAGAGTGCCTCCGCCACCAAACCCGAGCGAAGAACAAGATGCGCCACCTAAATCGGAATCGTCACACTCCTCTCCGATTCCAATTACCTCATCACCGCATCCGGGAACAGTTGCTGTTATTTCAACAGTTAGGGCGTGGGTAAAAAGAGGAACTAAATATAGAACTGAAAAAAGGGTCAATAAAAATAATTTGTGTTGATGCTTCATTCATTATTGGGTTGATTGCGCATTGCTTGAGCAATAATTAGGCGGTTGTATTTTCTAAGCATTTGTCGCCCAATGATAAAGACTGCTATCGCAATCGCAAAAATAATAAGTAGCAGTTGCCATGGAATTACAAAAAAATTATAGGTAGCGTTGGCTGTTTGATTTGTATCTCCCCAGACTAGAGACATTTTTGCAGCATACCAGCCGAAATGAAATTCTTTTAATTGCCGGCCTGCCACCGTAAAAAATCCTGAATCTGATTCTTCCTTATTATCTATCATCGGCAATTTATTTCCCCATACCACTTCAAACTTCCGAATACTTCCTGGCAGAACGCTTCCTTCATTCTCATTAGCCAAAAGTGTCGCTGAAATTAATTGAAATGTATTTTTTATTTTTATTTCTCCTTGTGGCACGACTCTATTCCCCCCGGTATTATTGAGACGATAGATAAAAGATATCGGCAAGGTACTGAAAAATCTATTCTTTTCTTTAGTGGCAAATTCCAAAAGCCCGCCACCTTCAGCCACCTCTCCAGATACGCGCAAGAGCACAAGCACTCCGATTTTTCCGCCGATGGACACTTCCCCGCCCGCTGGTGCCGGAGGCTGACTACCGAAAAATATGGCGGCAAAATAACCTCCAGGTTCCGCATTGTCGGGCACGGTTATAGAAAACGGCACAGAAGTGCTTGTTCCCGACTCCAGCGTAATTTTACCATCGGTTTTTATCCAAGTTGCAAGACCGTCCTCTGCGCCAATAAAGCGAGGAGTACCGGAATCTCCGCTTGGCTCAAAATTTTCAAAAGAAGAATAAAAAGTCGTGGTTCCGTTCTGTTCGTTCAAAAGCAGTAGTTTGCCTGTCACTGTTTGCCCAGGGTCGGCGGTAATTTCCAAGCGTACAGGAGAAATAGTTAAGGCCTCAACGTCAAGAGGCAAAAGAACCATGCAGACAAAAATAAGAAGTCCAATGTATACTAAAAATTTCATGGTTTCATGATATCACGCCAACACGGAGAGCACAAGAAAAGCATTTTTTAAAAATTCCCAGTTGCAACGTAGACCAAGCTAGCGGTGTAATCGGTGTGGGCTTCGGTATTTGAAGCAATGTCAGCAGCATAATAAAGAGAATAAGTTGTGCTAGCCGACTCGGTAGTGGAGGCGGCAATCACGTCGGTAGTGGTGGCGTTGGCTCCGTAAAAATAAGAATTGGAAGGTGTATCGTCGTAGTCCGTATTAACCGCTCCGACCCCGCCAGATGCCGTAATCCGTAAACCGAACTCTTCTTGGCCAGTGGTCAGTGTGGCTTCCGTGCCCATAGCCGTAATGGTATCGCCTGGGGTACCGGTAGAAGTTAAGGTAGCGCCTTTCACGGTTATGGTGTAGCCGTTAGGACTATTGGTACCCGCTGAAAGGGTGTGGGCCACGGCCGCGGTAGTGGAGCCGTCAGCGGTGTTGTCTGCCCATTGACTGGCGGTACTACTCAAGGTGCCGAAGAAAATATCGTTGTCGGAAACAGTAAAAGTTAAGGAAGCAGGTACTGTGGCAGTTGCCACCACTGTGTCATCAGTAACTGTAGTTATCACAATGGTACCGGTATCGTTGGTTCCTATAGTACCGGTAATCACGAGGTTGCGAGAAGCGGCCGTAGTAGCGTTGGTTATCCTCTCTGCTCCCGAAGATCCTTGCAAGGCGTGAGTTCCAATTTCAATACAGATGTCTCCACCGGCGGCAACTGCTTGAGTGCCGTTAGTAAAAGTTATGACCGTACCGCTAGTTCTCACTACCCCCATAGTTGTTCCAGAAGGCGAGGCCGCCAGCGTCATTTCAGTATCACCGGTCACACAGACACTATCAGTAGTATCGTCATAGCTCAAGTCTATGTCTTCAAAGTCTAGGGCAGCGGCGACAGAAAAATCAGAGTCATAGGTCAAGATAATTGTTTCGCCTGACGCCAATCCTATTGGTGTGGTAAAGAGAATGGTCTGGTTAGCCACGGTATTTATTTTTAGAGTGGACAAAACGGCGGACATTCCAGTCAGAGCATTTGCTCTAACAATCTGAAAAGGTGGCGCTACCGACAATGCCAACATCGCGACAATAACTCCAAAACTAGTAAAAATTCTTTTTATATTTATCTTCTTTTTAGAAGAATAAAATTGTTTCATCCGCATATTATATCAAAACATTTATGTCAAACAAAACGAGAACAAACAAAATCTGTGGATAACTCCCTCGTTGTTAGAAATTGCCGGTGGCAACATAGGTCAGGGTAGCCTGGTAGTCGGTATGCGCTTCGGTAGTTGTGGCAATGTCGGTAGCATAATAAAGTGAGTAGGTTGTAGAAATATCATCTCCATCCGCATCGGTGGCAATAACATCTGTAGTGCTCGCAGTTGCTCCGTAAAAGTAGGAGTTGGCTGGAGTGTTATCGTAGTCGGTATTAACCGTACCGTTCCCGCCAGAAGATGTAATGCGCAAGCCAAATTCTTCTTGGCCAGTGGTCAGTGTGGCTTCCGTGCCCATAGCCGTAATGGTATCGCCGGGCGTACTTGTAGAAGTTAGAGTAGCGCCTTTCACGGTTATGGTGTAGCCATTGGTCGCATTAGTTGAAGCAGTCAGAGTATGCGCCACGGCGGCAGTAGTAGAACCATCGGCGGTGTTGTCTGCCCATTGACTGGCAGAACTGCTTAGAGTGCCAAAGAAAATATCATTGTCAGAAACGGAAAATGTAAGAGTCGGGGGAGAAACCCCGTCGTCGGTCGTTATCTGTGGAATAACGGTGTATGTGTCAATGTTCGTGTCGTCAGATTTTCTAACACGAAAGCAGTATGCTGTACTAGCCGTAGCACCGTTGTCAATCAGAGAAAAATCCCACTTGCCATCTTGGCCCGACGGAATAGCCGCCACAGTGTTAGTGAAATTATTCGCTTCTTCGTAATCTTGATTTACTATTGTATCTCCTCCATGAATGGGATCTTCCGCATTCGCGGTCAAATTGTCTCCATCTGCTGGAGTGTTAGCGGTGCTATACGCAATCACTGTCGCACCTGTAACATCGGCGTATGTTTCTCCAGAAAAAGAAGTGTCACAGGTGCCAGATTGTTCAGCGAATTGCAATTTAAAATTCTGCCCACTTGCTGTTAGTTGTGATGTAGCAACATGCAGTAAAAGACGCATGCGAAAAGCATCACCAGTTGTTGCGAGTGTTACCGGTGTATCTTGATTGGCTGTAAGTTCTGAACCAACGTCAGTGGAGTTGGCATTATTAAAGAAATGATATGCGGATTGTTCAAAAGTGGGTAAAAAATAAGTAATAGTTAAAGAAACATCGTCAGCACGCAGTTCGGACGTAGCGCTTGCGTTGTTGCCGGTTTTAGGCGTCATGTCTAAGCGTATTGTTACGCTCGTTGCTGAAGTATCGCATCCGGCGCTAACATTTATGGCACCGCTTGTATCTCTCGTGGTATAATTTGCATTGACGGCACCAGGATCAAAGCTTGCTTCTAGGTCAGATGCAGCACAAGCAGCGCTATCACCACTATCTCTAAGTTGCATGACACCCATAGCTTGTACCGCAGAGTGTGTCTCTTGTGCTACGCGATATTTAAAGTTGCCATCTACTTGGGTTACTGTTGCTCCAGAAGGAACTCCCATACTCTCCCATGTTAAAGTTTTTGTCCATTTTACAACCGGGGTATCATTTCGTCCGATACATGTTGATGTTACAACAGTGCCTTGAGCACCATCGGAAGCTGTTGTATTAGTAAGCGAAGTATCGCACCCTCCAGAAACAGTCGCTGCAGTCAAACTTCCGTCGCTTATGGTGTACACCGTTTGAGCAGCTAAAACATAATTGGTTTTTGGAGGAAAATTCAAAACTTGAAACCATCCGGAAAATACCCAAGAAAAAACTGCAAGGATAATTAACGATTTTTTTATTATATTTTTTACTCTATTTATTGACAACATTTATCTGGCAAGTTACAGAAGAATCTGTTGCTCCTTTTTTTGTAAAAATCGCTATAATGCTAAAGTTGCCTTTACGGGAGCCAGTTTCATTTTCAATCTTTAAATCAACTTCTGTTTCCCCTGCTCTCACTTGATAAGAATACCCGTCATTTTTTGAAAAAGTCACATCAACGCCATCCGGCAGACCGCCAATTTCCAATTCATATAAACCTTCGGCGGATGTTTCTAGGAAGAGCGGTATGATGTATATCTTCACCCCAGAAATATCAATTGTAAAAGGTCGCGCCTCGCAATTGTGTAGCGCGGTCGGGTCAATGATAATTTTTTTATCGTATTCCCTGACCGAAAGCGGTGGCCAAGGTGGCGGTGGTGGCATTTCCACAGGATTGGGAATAAGCTCTGTAATTATTTCCTCTTCAATAGTTTCTTCTACGAGTAATTCTTCTTCCACTACTTCAAGTATCTCCTCAATTACTTCTTCTACTACTATCTCTTCTTCAACAACTTCTTCCATAACATTTTCTTCAATTTCTTCGTTTATATCTTCTTCCGACAAAGAATCATCAAGGCTCTCCGCTACGGTGGCGACTTGGGATAATTCATCAACTTCTGGAAGGTTTTCATATTCCACTTCGAGCCACACGGAATCAAGATAAATCGCGGGCATATTGTCAAACGTCGGCAGGGGCTGTATAGCGATTTGCACCCGCGCCAAGTCTTCTATGCTTGTAAAAATATCCATCGGCATTTCAAAGAATACATCATTGCTGATATCAGATACATAGCCAATCGTGCTCCAGTTATTTCCATCAAGTGTGTAGAGAACTTCTAGAAAACCAACTGGGTTTAAATCGTTTTCATCGAGCGTGTAAAGAACTTCGGGAGATGTCTCTGGGAGGGTAGTAGTTTCAGTAATATTTTCATCGGCAGTTTCAGCTGGACTTTCTTCTCCTCTGTCAATTGCATCAATCTCCTCCGCGTAGACTTTCGGAATAAGAATATCCAAGAAAGATTGCTCGGGGGCAGGTTCCGGCGCAGGTTCCGTTGATGGTTCCTCCGCTGGCGATTCTTCCACTGGCGCTGATTCTTCCACTGATTCTTCTGTCGGAGTTATCTCTTCTGGAGATTCTTCTAATATTGTTTCATTAACCGATTCTTCCGTTTCTTCTTCGGAAATAATTTCAGGAGATGCCTCTGCCGGCAAGATTATCTCTTCTTCACTTTCTTCTGATGTTTCTGTGGGAATATCAACAGTCGGGTCAGAATTTTTGATAGCCCACGAGAACTTCAGAACAATTTTCTTTTGGAGCGCATCCGCTGGTATTTCTCCTTCAAAGCCACCACAAAATATTTGCGCGACCGAGTTTTCAAGCAGTGCTGAATTGTTCTGATTATATTTCTCCGCATCTCCATCTATAACTTCAGGGGCTCCCATAGCTCCTTCGGTATTTTTCCATCCTCCCAAACAGGATGTTGGGAAAAAAGACGAGACTTGCGCATCCGCGCGCTCCACGTTTCGCAACAAAATTATTGCTACAACAACAAAAAAAGAGAGTGTGATGACCACCAAAGAAAAAACACTAGGAACCTTATGTGGTGAAATAAAATGAAAATTTTTCATACTGTTTCCTATATGCGAAAATTATAACATATTTGCAAGGGGCAAGAAAAGTGCAAGACCAAATAAAATGTGCCTTTGGGCGTCAACTCTGCCTATTCTATAAATTGCACCTCTCCGAAAGAGCGGAGATGTCTGCTTCGGTGAGTTTTTGATTTACACCATTGTTGAGCCGATACATTATCGCTTGCGAGTCTTCTACGTGGTCAAGTCCTAGCGCGTGGCCGAATTCATGCGCCAAGACGCGCATTAGCTTTTCTTTGCTTTCAAATTGATAAATATTTATCCTCTCCCCGTCTGCATCCCTCTCATACACTCCTTCTTCAAATTCTTCTCCGTGCGACCCGCCGATTTCGTTGTATTTGGCAACATTCAAATTCAAATATCCCGCGAGCTCGTTTAGAGATTTCGCCAGACTGTTGACCTCGTCGACTTTTTGATTTAAATCATTTTGTAAATTATTAAGCTTGGCGACTTCCCCATTGAGCCACTTTTCTTCTTCTTTTATTTTCTCATATTCATTTTGGGGCGCTCCGCCTTTTTGATTCCAATATGCCACATTCTTCTCAAATTCGCTTTTGCGCGCTTCAAAAGCGCCAAGTCGGGCCTCGAAAACTTTTTTGTCTTTGAGATAGAGAGTATACAACGCCTCATACTCCCCTTTTAGTTTGTTGTATTCCACTCTGTCGAAATCAAGTTCGTCGCCTAAAATATCGAGTTTCTCCGTCGCCTCCTGCCGAGAATCATAAATCAAATTTATTTTCAAATTCCCGTTTTCACTGTATTTGAATAAATTTTTATCTATCTCTTTTTCCCAGACACCTTCTGCCAGAGCAAGCGACTCTAAAAACTTTTCCTTGGACACCCCGAAACGCTCGTCAAAAGTGCCGAGGGAGTAAGCTATTGGGCTTCTGCACGGCAGATATTTATTTCTAAGCACAGAAAAAGAGCTCCCGATTTCATCCTGAAATACAAAAATCAGAATCCCTAAAATAACCAACGCTAAAATATTTTTTAATATCTTTCTCACCTACTTAATTTACCATTTCTACGAGTTTTTGGAAAATTTGATTCAAGGCTGTTTTTGTGATATACCTCTGACAAGGTTTAGTTTTTTTCATAACAATAAAACACAAAGAAAATGCAAAAAAAATCTTCTGCTGTAACTTTGGAAAATATATTGACGGGTGTTATAATACTAGGGTCAATTTTATTTTCCTACGGATTTGCATCTTTCTTGGGTGCAGATTTTAATACACGCATATTGACTAGTTTACTGGCTTTATGTGCGATCGGCTTTATGTTAAATTTTATGGCTCATAATAAGGGTTGGGCTTCGAGACGAGAGCTCATACTTTTTGATATGCCAAGAAAAATACTTATTTTCTATGTTTCAGGATTTGCGATTTTGGTGCTTATTGCACTGATATCAAAAAACAATGCTATCTATGCCTATTTGAGTGCAATAGGAATGAGTATGTTTTTTGGTTTAGTCGCTTGGTTTCTGGGTTTAAGAGAATGGCCAAGGTACGAGAAAAATGTTTGGCCTATGCCAAAATTAAACCCAAGCGAGAAAAGAGAAAGACTAGAAAAAGTATGGGGTGGATTTAGCTTTGACGCACAACAGATAAAGAAAATGCGTGAAAGGCATAAAATCGTTTGTGCAATCTATACTGTTTCTAGACTAAGAAAAGAAATCAAGGCTGGAGAAAATTTCTGGTGCGTTCAGGCAACGCCCTGCAAGGAGGGGCCAAAGATAGAGATAAAACCATACGTCATGGGTAGCTTGCCCGACGGTGTTACAGAAGAGAGTCTGCTCCAAGGGGCAAACGCTTGCTTTCGATACGAAAACTATGGAGACGTAGAAAACTACGTGAAAAACCTAGAAAACTACTGGGAAAGAATCATGGCCGGGGTGTTCTAAGAACAATCCGGCTTTTTTATTTGCCAGTCCCACCGACATTGACTACTGACTATCTATATGTTTATATGACGAAGATAAAGAAATTTGACAATATTACCTCACCGGCGAACTGGAAACCCCAGCTAGCACAAACTTAATAAAAAATGAAACTTTTAAAACTGTCGCGGGAGCATATGACATATGCAGATCGGATTATACGGGAATACTCTGGAGAAATCCAAAAACCTCAAAGAGTAGAGTTAAAAACTCCGACTGATTTCGGTTCTATGATCATGGACGAAATTCGTCTCTATTCTCTCTTCAGAGAAAGAGAGATGGAGGAGACGATTTTGCTTTTGAAAATTACGGGAATAGATCCACGAAGAGTGGATAAATATGGCGTGGAATATCAGGAGAAGGTGAAAAAATCCCAAAACCGTGAACAGGGATGGCTTCTCGACTCCCTCAAGAGTGATCTGGAAATATTTCAGAGCTACCTCTGGCATAAAATCCATGATCGTTTGCCAAGAACCAGGGGAATGACAACTCTAGTCCTGACACCTGATTTAAGGATTAAGGGCAGTCTAACTCTCCTTCCCAAAGAGAAACCCAGACCACCCATCGAAGTCTTTGATGATTAACAAGTCCCTTTTTAAGAAGCTACCGCGACAACCCACGTTGTGATAGCTTCTTTTTATTTATAATTACCGTTTTTAATTTTATAATATTTTTTGCGAATTTTAGAGAAATATTGTAGTATATAAAACGTTATTGGCCTCATCCCTTCTACGCTAAAGCTTCGGACGGGCAAGCGTCTGGGTTAGACAGATGAGGCAGTATAAAAATTAATTGGCTCTATCGTCTAATAGTTAGGACAGTTGCTTTTCAAGCAATAAATCCGGGTGCGATTCCCGGTAGAGTCACCGCGTCAAACGCGGTGTAGGACGTCTGACGTCCTCACACTGTAATTACATGAACTATGTGTATATTTTAAAAAGTGAGAAAGATAATGGCTTTTATGTAGGATATACCAAAGATTTAAAGAA
>Ga0209541_10011759_pt1 | contig 13647 bp, 14 predicted proteins | sample RifCSPlowO2_01_FD_184027 | JGI IMG/M metagenome (GOLD analysis project Ga0209541, IMG submission 184027) | Groundwater microbial communities from Rifle, Colorado - Rifle CSP2_plank lowO2_0.1 (SPAdes) (version 2) | ecosystem: Environmental > Aquatic > Deep subsurface > Groundwater | place...
CAAGGAGATTAGCTAATTCTTGATTATCTTTCTTTTTTTCATGCATGAGCTCAGCTAGAAGCTTAAGCGTTTCATCTCCAGATTCTTCCAGTATTTTCACAGCCTTGCTAACAAGAGCATCTATTTCTTCTTTCGTAGCTGGCTTCAAAGCATAACGTAGTTGGAAAAGTGGAAGCACGGTTTTATGTTCAGTATGAATGTTCATATTATCCTGATAGTGATATGTAGAACCCTGTTTTATAATGTCTATTCCTTCCATAAGACGCTTTTTAACTTCTTCTGCATCAAAACCTTTGTATTTTTTTTGGATATGCTCAATTATTACACCTTCTGTAACTTGTTTATTACCAAAGCTGGAGAAAAGTTCCGAAAACATCGGGTTTTTGGTGAAAATTTCTTTCAGGGCAATGGCATCGTTTTTAGCTAACCTCTTTCCTGCATCTGTGAGACGCCAATTATTACCTGTCGTCTTTTCTACTACACCATAGAAATCTTTCAGCGATGGTAAGACTCTTACCGCTTTTTTTGGATGAAGCTTCATATATGAACTTATTTCCCTAAATGAAATTTCATTGTATTGGGCTCTTTCCCATACCACTTTTGAGTATTCTATAGCTTCCTGAAATGTTGTGAATGGAAGATCACTTTTGCTGCCTTTAGGTCTACCTCTACCTCTCCTTTTTCTCTGTAGAGTTTTTTCCGTTTTCATAATATTACCTTTATTTACTTACATGCCAAGTTTTAAATACATGTGAAACACATATTTTCACTACCATATATATATGGAACAGCTAAAATTATTTTCATATATGATATGGAAGTCCTTATCATAGTTTCATTTGTTAAGTAAAGTATTTAAGCTTGAATTTTACTCCTGTATACCAAATTCAACCACTTATCCTTGCCTAGTTTCAGCTCTATCCCAGCTTTCTGAGCAGGTGTCATGCCTATACCCTGATGCACTCGCAAAAAGTTATACCATATAACAAACATCTCTAAAATCTGCTCTGCTGATTTTGGGTTCTTGAAGCCTCGCATAACCTTAACTCTTTCTCTGATAGTTCCCTGTATTCGTTCTATCATATTATTACGGTAATCGTGCCTGTCAATTATTCTGATATGCTCAATTCCTTTCTTACGTGGGTTTTTGTTAGAATACCAAGTATCAGATACGACATTTACGTAAGCCTGTAAGCCATCAGTGTAAACACATAATGGCTTTTCTGCTCTTTGTCTGGTTTTTCTGAACAAGCCCTTAGCACCATCCAAACCTTTCTCTTTGGCATAATGCGTAGCAACCAGAAACCTCGTTTCTTTGTCTATTAGGTCAAAAAGGTAATGTTGTTCTTTGTTGCATTTAATGTATATTTCATCAGCGTGATAAACGCCTGACAAGTTGAGATTCAACGAATTAGTAAAAGGCTTTATTGTCATAACGTATCTGCGTATCCATCTCAGGATGCTCATGTGACTTACTTCTTTGTCGCTAAATTGATTTACATGAGTTGCTACTTTCCTCAGGCTCATGCCATTCATGTAAAGGTCAAGACAGGCAGTTATCATTTCACGCTTCTTCTTGCATTTACTGAAGCCGTCATCTACGACAAACAGCTTTTTACAGCTATTGCATTTGTATCTTCTCTTCTTGGTTGTGCAGTTATAACGAAAGCCCCATTTGATTATTTCCTCTGATTCACATAATGGACATTTTTCTGGCTTAAAGTAGCTTTCGTCTTTATAGACTCGGTTTGAGTTTTTGTTTGACATAGTTATTATCTCCTTTATTCCTGTATATCTATACATAGTAAAGTATTTAAAGGTATCTATACATCTATATATAGAGGTGATTTCAAAGTGTCCAATTCTAAAAAGATAAGTTTAAATATTGATTCAGAACTCTGGCACAAATTCAGAATTAAAACTGTTCAAGAGCATAAAACTGCTACAGAAGTTCTTGAAAACTTCATAACAAATTATGTTAAAAAATAGCAAGGTGTGTTTATGACTAAAACAAAACATAAAATAATTATTGGCGATGCTCTGGAAAAATTAAAAGAAATACCCTCTGAGAGTATTGATTTGGTTTTCGCTGATCCCCCTTATAATATGTCAAAAAAGAGTGGTTTAGCTTGGAAATATAGCAAACATATTACTATGCAAGAATCATGGGATATGTTTTCAAAAGATGAGTTCTTTGAATTTAATTTGAAATGGATTACAGAATGTTTGCGTATTCTTAAGCATGGTGGTAGTTTATGGGTAAGTGGTTCTTTTCATAATATTTATCAGATAGGTTTTATCTTACAAAATATGAATAATATAAAAATAAACAATAGTATTGTATGGTTTAAACCAAATGCACAGCCAAACATAACATGCAGATTTTTTACGGAAAGCACAGAACATTTAATTTGGGCTTCTAAGAATGGTAAAGGAAATAAATGGAAATTCAATTACAAACTAACTAAAGACAATATCTTTGATAGTTTAAACCCTAAAGGAAAACAAACAAGAAATGTATGGTCAATATCATTAACACCAAAATCTGAAAAATGGGCAGGTGTTCACCCAACGCAAAAACCAGAAGAATTATTGAGAAGAATAATTATTTCTTGCACAGATTTTGGAGACACTATACTTGATCCTTTCACAGGATCAGGAACAACTAATGTAATGGCTTTAAAATATAACAGAAATAGCATAGGTATTGAAAAAGATAAAAAATGTCTGAGCATAATCAAAAAAAGAATGGAAAAAGAAATTAAAGGAACATTAAGAGAAGCAGATATGATTTGTGAGGAATAACTATGGGAGCTCCAAAGTATGACAATATTCGCAGAAGGGTTCAAGCTGATCAAAGGGATAAAAATAGACGTTTGAATCCCAAAGAAGCTCCTAATTATGCAAAATTAACTACAGAAGAATTTATATGTAAGCATTGTAATTTCAAAGCAAGATATAAATTTGTTAGATGTCCTAATTGCGAAAAATCACAAGAATAATTATTAATTTCCAATCTGCGTAGCTTTACTAACTATTACAAATATTTCTTTTTCCTGAATCATGGCATCCATTAATTCCCTAAATACTCTTGCTGGTTTTTCAGGCGGTGTATTCTTTTCCATTTTAATCATTAATTCAATAAGATGTCCTATGAAATCAACTTTATATTCACCATATTTATTCAATTCTTCAAATGGTTTTAATTTCTCTTTTGTAGTTTCCCTTATAATACATTTTTTTCTATCTTCCTTGCTCTTAAATGATTCTACTTTATCATACATATTTCTAAGATATTTCATAAATTTTAGAGTAAGTTTTTTATTATGTTCTTTCTTGATAAGTAAGTCAATAACCCAATGTATATGTTTGGGCGTTCTCAATCTCTTTCCATTTTCTTGATATTTAATAAGAATATCGTGATCTGAATTAGCACCACGACTACCAGCAAATACTCCTATAATTGTGCCATCAGATAGTTTTATTTCTTTTATTGATGTATGTTCTTTACCCTCTCTCTTAAATCTCATATTAAAAATTTAGTTTGTATGATTTAAATACCAACCGAAGACGTTACAGAACCTTCACACCAAAACCTTAAATAGTTATATTTTAAACCCACAATGATGGATTTAATGTGCGTGGTTTCAGAAAACAAAGATGTGTCAAAGACTCTAAGAAAGGAGTATGGATTCAGATGACAATTGCGTTGGATACATCTTTCTCAGTGATTTAAAGTATAAATACAAGTAAGCTGACTCGCTTCGCTCGTCAGCTAATTTTTTAACTGACTTTTGTTCATGTTATTTTTTATTAGAGCTTCTGGAATAAACCAATCTACTATTTTTTCATCAGGTATATGTCCGCAAGATTCGTATTCAGGTGGTGGCTTCTCAGCATAACCTATGAAAAGAAGTGAGCTACCACATTTCGGACACTTTGGACGGAATTTCAGGTCAAATGACTTCAATGTAATCTGTTTTGAAATTCCTATACTTGACTGCACACTGATTTTGTAAAATCCTTTAGCTCTTCGTGCATATGCTCCATAGTAGCGTATCATTTTGAATTGTTTTTCCGGGATATGCTGAAGTAAGGCTAATACAAATTCTTTGGCATCCATCACAACATCGTGTCTTTCGTTTTTTCCATCACGGTGCTCATTGTAAAAGAATTTTACAGTTTTTCCATCAAAGTCAGTTATGCGACTGTTCGCAATCGCAGGATGACGCACATAACGACCAATGTATTTTGCAACGTCTTTGGGTCTGTAGATCGTTCCAGCCCGGTGCAACCAGACATGAAATCCATTCACTCCATACGTGGCATACAACTCTGACACAAGTTTGTTTGGTACCCCGGCATTCTGTAAGTTTTTCAGAACATGATACATCCAGCATTTGCGGAATTGGATTGCCGGGATATTTTGGAAATTTATTAAAATTTCCAAATTTCCGAAATTTCGAAATCCATGAGAATTTCGAAAAAATTGCTTGCGAATAAAGTTTCCCTTTTTGTCAAATCCTCCTTCCGTCAGAATCACATGCAGATGCGTATAGAATTTCAGATTTTTCCCAAATGGATGAAGTATAACTATAATTCCAACTTGTAGAAAACGCTGATGCATCAGTTTCGGAAAATAATCATTAAATGTGTCTATTGCACTATCCATATAAATTTTCCAGAGTTTTCTGTCATTCTCCAAATACGGCCAAAGGAGAGAAGGAATGCTCATTACAAAATGCCTGTGAGGAACTTTGAACATAGCCCTGCTCAAACTCAATGCCCACTGATCCGTGTAACGCTTTCCACAAGACGAGCATATCCGACTGTTGCATCCGAGAAGTTGATAAAAGTTTTCGTCACATTTTTCGCAGTGATAAACAAAAAATCCCTTTTTCCTGCATGACAATGCTTTTTCAACTTCGATTACTTCAATGGCTCGCTTAACGTATTGACGGACTTCAAACCAGACAGTGAGCAAAATTTGAGCTACCGTAAACGTTTTTAGGCTTCCGTAACCATAATCGTATTGTTTTTGGTTGTTGCACAATAATCAGAAACAGCCGCAGCCTAAAAAGGCAGCGGTTTTATACTTTATTTACAGAAATAGAAATGGTAAATTAGAGAAAAATGATGTTTATGAAGATGTTTTAGAAAGAAATCCTGTCAATATTGAGCAGTGTAGAAATCATGCTTATTTACCTGCATGCGCAGGCGGTTGTGTATGTAAAGCTCAATGGCAAAATGGTACATATAATTCGCCTGGTTGCGGAACCGAAAGATTTCTATTAAAAGATAAAATTAAAGTTTATGTAGAGACGTTGAATTTATCTGATATACAAGAAACAAAGGCAAGTAGTTTTGTTGCTCAGAAAATAGAAGGTAGACAACAACCCAGTATGTCTCATTGTTATGTTTTAGTTTAATCTGGTGATGCGAAATGGAAAAAATAACTGAAACAGTTTACTATATTCCGGGTCATACAAACATAGGTGTTATAAAGCATGGAGAAAATGTAATTTTAATAGATTCGGGTTTGGACGATGAATCAGGAAAAAGAATTCTAAGAGCACTGAAAGAGAATGGGTTGTCTGCAGAAGCACTGATAAATACACATTCTCATGCTGATCATTGTGGGGGAAACAAATATATAAAAGAAAGAACAAGCGTGGAAATTTATGCACCAGAAATAGAGTCAGCTGTTATTCAGGCTCCTTATCTTGAGCCATTTTATTTATTTTCAGGGGCAGATCCGCCTAAAGATTTGCAGAACAGGTTTTTAATGGCCAAACCCTCGGAAGTTGATCATGTCATAAAAAATGAAAAATGTCTTTTGTTTGATGATGTTGAATTGAGAATTATTCCTCTACCTGGTCATATGCCAAAACAAATTGGTATAGAATATGGTAATGTGCTATTTTGTGCAGATTCTGTTTTTTCTGAAGATGTTGTCAGAAAATATAAAATACCGTTTTATTGCAATATAGATGACACCAGAGAAACTCTTATGTTTTTAAGAAATTCGCAATACAAATTTTATATTCCTTCTCACGCAGAGCCTTCGAATTCTGTGAGGAATCTGGTTGATCTCAATCTTGAAGCTATAGAAAATGTTGAAAAATGTATTTTGGATGGTTTCTGTGAAGCAAAAACAACAGACCGGGTATTAAAAGATTTGTGTGATCATTATCAAATTAACATAAAAGGACTGCAGCAATATTTCTTATTGAATACAGCTGTTTCAGCATATCTTAGTTCTTTAAACAAAAGAGGAATATTAGATGTCGGTGTTCATGACAATACTTTGTTATGGATCCGGGTATGAGTCTACGGGGAAATTGGATACGTTTAAACTAAACTGGGTGCGTAAAGTATTTTGCTGAAACTCCACAATAAAAGAATAGAAAGGAGGTGGGGTGGATGACAAGATTATTCACAAGAGAACAGGCAAGAGCATTCCTGAAGGAAAACAAACTCACAGACGGAGACAGTATTCAGAAGGCTCTTGTGAAGGAGTTCGGAGAACTCCTTCAGGAAGCATTGGAAACTGAGCTTGACCATGAGCTTGGCTACTCCAAGTATGACTGGAAGAATAAGGAAACAGATAATTCCAGGAATGGGCATACAAAGAAAACTGTTTCTTCGAAATTCGGAAAAATGGATATCAGTATTCCGAGAGACACGAAAGGAGAATTCAATCCTGCAATAGTAAAGAAGCACGAAAGAAGACTCAATAATTCAGTGGAGGATATGATAATTTCCATGTATGCAAAAGGCATGAGTACCAGGGACATTGACAAACATGTTGGAGAAATTTATGGTCTTGATATCTCAGCAGAATTGGTAACCAGAATAACAGACAAGGTGATTCCAATTGCAAAAGAATGGCAGAACAGACCACTGGAAGAATTCTATCCTATTCTGTATCTGGATGGCATGGTATTCAATGTGAAGCAGGATGGTCAGATAACAAAGAAAACAGTGTATCTGATAACAGCAATCAATATATGTGGTGAAAAGGATGTTTTAGGTATCTGGATAGGCGAAACAGAATCAGCAAAATTCTGGATGAGTGTGCTTACTGACATAAGCAACAGAGGAGTCAGGGATATCCTTATAGCATCTATTGATGGACTCAGCGGATTTGAGGGAGCAATAATCTCGGTTTTCCCCAAAACAGAAATTCAAAGATGTGTAGTTCATCAGATAAGAAACAGCACCAAATTTGTCAATTGGAAAGACAGAAAGCAATTCTGTTCCGATATGCGCGAAATCTATACAGCTCCCAACGAAGAAGCAGGATCGAATGCATTGGACAGGTTTGATGATAAGTGGGGAAATAAATATCCGTATGCAATAAAGAGCTGGAGAAACAACTGGTCATCGTTATCAACGCTCTTTAAATATCCGGAAGAGATAAGAAAGATTATATACACCACTAATCCCATAGAATCATTGAACAGAACAATAAGGAAGGTAACTAAAACAAAAAGCTCATTCCCGACAAACGAGTCTCTGTTCAAGTTACTCTACATGGTGATAATGGATACGCAGGATAGTACATCAAAAGCAAGAAGGGACTGGTCGCAAATCATGAACCAGTTGGTGGTGCATTATGGAGAACGGGTATCAAAATACCTGTAAGGACGTTTCAGCAAAAATTGTTACACACTCATATACAATTACAATATAATCATCTTTTCTGCATTATCAAAAATTGATGTTTGTGAGTTGCACCTTGATCTCTAATACCAAATTTTTCTTTTCCACTTACATTTTCGTATAAGATTGCTAAAGTTTTGAACCCTAGTTTTTCTCCCAATTTTGATATTTCAACACCCATATCTATTTTTTTAACCACACCCAAATGTAAAATACAATACCCATCTTGCTTTAGAAGCTCTGAGAATTTCTTTAATACGTCATTAAATACATCTATACCTTTACTTTCTAAGTATTTGTCGGCTTGTTTCATCTGTTCTTGGTAAGAATAACCATTAAACCACATTCTAATTCTATTATTATATAGAAATCTAGTACTATTAATGAAGGGCGGAGAAGTAATAATCTTATCGAACTTCTTAGGATAAGAAAACTCCATAATATTTCCTAAAAATACTTCTCCCTCAACAAAATCCGGACTTAATGGATCTTCAAACATTCTTTCTACTTTGTCCTTGAGATTTTTCACTAAATCTTTATAAACAAAATCGCCTCGCGGGGCGTAAGGAGTTACATTATGTGAAGTTCTACTTAGCGCATATGGTCTATTTCCGTGTAAAATGTGAAGTAGACAGGCCTTCAAAAAGGAGTACGAATCATCTTTTTTAGTAAAGAATTTTATTGATAATAATATTTCTCTGAGTGTCTTTTCATGATAAAATCTCTTTGTATAATCATCAGCGAAATTATACTCCTGTTGTGTTAATTCGGATGTTTTTATAAATTTATTTAATTCCTCTAACTGTTTTAAAATTCTTTCTTTATCTTGTTTTTTTAGCTTTGCTAAAGTTACCGTATAAGCTATGGGATTTATATCTAAAGAAATAGTTTTTATCCCTTTTTGTGCTAATTCAAACGGAATAGTTCCTATTCCTGAAAATGGATCAAATATCAAATCGTCGTTTTCGCCAAATAAATTAGCTAGAAAATATGCAATACCCGGTTTTAACTTACTTTGGTATGAACATAAAGAATGTAATTTATGCCCCCAACCTCTACTACAAAAAGGTTTTTCTAGATAAGGAAGTTTTTTCAATTCAATTATCGATTCGTTTGTTTTGTTCATTTTTTCACCACAAATATTAAACTTTCTCTTAATTTCATTCCATTTTTTGATCTTCTTTCGCGAACAACATCAATACTCTCTACTTTTAAGGAATTAAGTTCGCAAATTTTTGCAAGAATTAAGTCAGTTTCTATATATACCCCTCCGAATTGCGAGTCTCCTATAACGAAGACACCACGACCTCCTTCTTTCATAAGATTAGATATATTTTCAAGAGCAAGATTCATGTCATTAAAGTAACCTTTCACCATAATAGGAATTCTTCTATCATACGCGTTAGTCTTAACTTTTTCTATTAAATCATCTAAAAATTTCAGTTCCTTCTTATATTTATTGTTCGTGTGAGTTGAATTAATTCCAGCAATAATCATCTTAGTTCTAAGATTTTTAAGATCCTCATCAGATTTAATCATTTCAAGGAATCCCATTTCAAGTTTTGTATTTCTGTCGTAGTTGGTTCCATTCAAATAAGGTGGAGACGTAATTAAAAAATCAATTTTGCCAATAAATTGATTGAGATGATCTCCCATGTTACATATATCTTCGTTATAGAAATGATTTTTAGGTATGGATACATCGCCTACATGGTTCAGGTCTTTTATTGACTTTTCTATTTTTTGGTTGAACAATTCGTAAACATCTAATTTGTTTTGTTTTGTTTTTTTATACCTTAAATCTACCGCCCTTACCATGTCAGATATTTTCACTAAAATGGAAGATAGGTGCAGTAAGAAAAATTCTTTATATTTATCATCTGATACTGATTTATTAATAGCCTCTTTTATTATTAGGGCTTGTTTTAGATTTTCTACATTAAAAAAATGTCTACCTATTAAAAATGGTGGAGAAGGCACATCTTTATTAGAATTCTGATTAATTCTGTTTTTAATATCTGAATGATATTTTCTAATATTTACAGAATTTAAAATTAGTGAATTAACTTTTATTTTTCCCACAAAATGCATAAATGGATTGACTTCAATTGAAATTGATTTATAACCGTTTAAAGTGCAAGCTAATGCTGTGGTGCCACAACCGCTAAACGGATCCATGACGAGATTATTTTTTTCAACTCCAAAATGAGATAGCATTTTATCAACAAAAGGTTTCGAGAAACCTTCCGTATAAGGATACCAATTAAAAATGCCATTTGTCTTGTTCAGTTTATATGTTACGCTAAAATCTGAATCATCCTTCAGCTTTATTTTATTTCTTAAGTGTTCCATTTTTCTCCAACTCCTTCTCAATAAATTTTTCTATTTGTCGTGATAATACAATTCCTTCTTTTTTACAATAGTCAGCATAGGCCTCATACGATTCAGAATTCAGATGCAAAGTAACATTTTTCTTTTTATTTTCTTCGTTCATTCTAAAACCTCTTTAGATTACAAATAATCACATTTGTATTTATGTGTAAGATATATTTAAATCTTCTGTTCATTTTCTTTTGAAACACTACTTAACCTAATCAAATCCAACCATCTATTTTCGCTTAGTGCTAATTTAACTCCTGCTTTTTCGCACGGTATTTCGTTTATGGTTGTGTGGGCTTCTATGAAGTTGTGCTGTATAACTATCGCATTCATCAAAATCGGTGCAGACCAAAGAGCTTTCAGACCTCTAAAGTCAAGAACCCTATCTTTGATTTTCATAAAGACAGTTTCAATTCTGTAATTATGGATTCTTGTTGTCTGGTAATTCTGTATTCTGTGCTCTACCATTAGGCCACCAAACTTATTGGAATAAAACATTTTTCTGAAAGCTCTTGGATAGAACATTCCGGCATCAGTTTGAATGTATTTTGGCTTTCCTTTAGCAATCGATTTCTTCAGAAATTCCTGCGCTTCAACCGGATTTGCAGCCAAACTGTAATGCACCCCTGTAATCAATCTCGTATCCCAATCAAGGCAACACCAAAATCTGTCTTTTCTGCCTTCACAATCAATCATCGTTTCGTCTGCATAGAAACTTTCGCCTAGATTGTAGCCTTGTTTCTCTATGTATTTATGAACTTTCAACGTATATCTTCTAACCCAATCCAAAATGGAAACATGGCTTATTTTATGATCAAAATGCCTTTTCAGTTGGTTTCTCATTTTTCTGCTAGATAAATTAGAAACATACATATCAATTGACATTGTAATAATTTCTGGCTTGTTTCTCATTCTATAAAAGCCATCATCATAAGTAAAGAACTTCTTACAATCCTTGCAGTAGTATTTCTGTATGTTCCCACGATGCAAAGTTTTTCGATAACCCTTCTTGTAGCTATTCGCACTTTCGCAATGTATGCACTTTATTTCTTTAGGCATACTATATATTCGGCACCCGAAGTATATAAATCTTTCGGTGCCCGAATAGACACTGAGAAAATGGGTATAACAGCTAATTTCTAACAAGAAGAATTATAATATGAAGAAGCCTAATAGCGTTTATCGCTTTATCATATCTACAATATTTATGCTCTCATTAAGGACTTGAATGTTATCTGGTGATTTACCCGTTCTAAATATTTCTTGCCAATAGCCATATTCTTTCTTTGAGAACAAGTGGGTTCTATCTCTATCCGCCCAAACTGGTAAATCATAAAGATTTTTTAGCAAATTTCTGATATTATTCCATAGCCTATCATCGAACTTTTCTTGGAATAATTTATCTTCATCAACGATTCTTCCTAGATTTGAGAAATACATCTGTATAACCTGTTTAACCATTTTCAGCCAATTGAAAAGAATCTCTTCTTTAGTTAATCTACCTGCTTTGAGATGCGCGTCTGGAATTACCTCGCTTATTTTCCCCTCTTTTGTTTTTCTAATTCTTTCTTCAATTTTAAAAGAACCAATATTAAAATCAAATCCTGCTAAAATTTCTTCTTGAATAATACTCATAAGTTTTACAATTTGAACCATTTCATTTTCTCTTTGCTCATTGAAAAATGGTCTAACATCTAATAAATCTCCATAAATAAATAATGAGTAAAAGGTTTTTTCAATGTTTGAATAAGACAAAGGTTTTTCTTTTTCTCTTCCACCGAAGTTAAGATAGTCTACCAATTTATTTTCCGGGTCCTCAATAATTTTTCTTCTAATAAAATCCAAAACAAATTTCTTAATTTCTCTACCTTCACCTCTAAAATGTGAGACTAATTCTGCTTCAGAGAAAGAATAATCATCAGAAGATAGATTTTTATCGGTTTGTAGTCTTTCTATTTTCCATGATAAAATTGTGCTTCCCATCTGTCTTTGCACAGATTTATCAAAAGCAATTTGTCGTAATACCGTACCTGCTCTCTCATTAGTTATTGCTAATAATTCTACTTCTGGGTCCATAAAAACTCTTAAAAGCAATTTTCTAGAGCCAAGTAGAATTTGTGCGGCGGCTTTATGTTGTCCGTCAAAAATAAATAACTTACTATCTTTAGTTGTGTTTAATCTACCAACTCCTATATGTAATTGAGGTCTTTTATTATAAAACTCTTTTATTAACTTAAGCACATTATCGGATAATTTTCTAGGATTTAGTCCTAACTCATCATGAAAGAGATATTCTAATGGAACTTCTATGAAAAAAGACTTTAATCCGCTTATTTTGTCAAAGTAGATTGTTGATTCATTTATCACATTATCCCCTATATCAGAAAAGGAATATTTAATTTTGTTATTTTCAGTTTTGAATTTGAAATTAAATTTTGAGCCACCGAATTTATTTAAGATGTTGGATAAATCGGGCAATACTTTACTTGTATCTATTGTTTCTTTTTCTATCTTTTTAAATAAATGAATAGTTTTTGCAACTTCTAAGTTTGTATCTTGTTTTTCTCTGTTGCAACTAGAATGAGTTAGAGCAAAATTGTTTTCGGTATCTTTCCCTCCAAGATTTAAAGGAATAATATGGTCAATATCAACTTGATTTATTCCAAATTCAATAGGGTCATCACAAATTTGACATTTTCCGCTTTGTTTAGAGTGAAGTTTCTCCTCCAGAACCCTTCTTTGATTCTCGTCCAACGAATTAAGGTATTTTGAAATCATATTTTTCCTCTCAAAGCTATTCTTTTTCTATGATTATTTTTCCTTTCTCCAACCTAACCTTAACTTCTTTCCCTAACAAGTTGGAATCCTCTACTATCTTTTTAGGCAAATTAACCCTGTATTTGTAGTACTCAGTATCGCCTACTTTCTTGTCAAACGCCTTCATAATCTTCATAAAAGGAATTAGGAACCCGAAGTTTTTAAAGTTGTCGGTGCCCGATTGAACTTTTACACCCAAAATAGGTGACGCTAACTTTACAGCTCATGATATACTAACGTTTATAAATCATGTTCACACATACGCTAACACTCTTTTTTTCAGGTCATCTCTGTTTTTTTCCATTGAGTTTATGGATTTTGATAAAATTCCCGGATTGTTGTATATAAAATCATATACCCCTGATAATGCCCTTTTTTTCTGACCAGGTAAAAGATGTTCGTAACCAATCAGTTCTCTCAATATCCATGCTATTTTCTTTCTTTTTGTTTGTGGCCTAGTTCCGAGCAACGCAGCATTGCTGTAATAATTAACGCCTATTGAAACCAGATACTGTACATTCGCTTCAATTGTTTCCGGAGGAATTCCTAATAGCTGTGCCTGATTCAATATTACACCCTTACCGGATTCTCTGTCTTTATAATCAGTTCTAAGCAATCCGATATGATGTTGATAATTTCTTTCTATGGTATCAGGATCCCTTCCAAGCAACTCAGCTCGTGATGCTATTTTCTCATTACTTAACCCCAGGTTCTGCAATGCCTTATAATTTCTTTCTATGGTATCAGGATTCATTCCAAGCAAATAAGCCTGTGATGCTATTTTCT
>Ga0209541_10011760_pt1 | contig 13647 bp, 22 predicted proteins | sample RifCSPlowO2_01_FD_184027 | JGI IMG/M metagenome (GOLD analysis project Ga0209541, IMG submission 184027) | Groundwater microbial communities from Rifle, Colorado - Rifle CSP2_plank lowO2_0.1 (SPAdes) (version 2) | ecosystem: Environmental > Aquatic > Deep subsurface > Groundwater | place...
TTCTTACCGTACTACTCGTGGGCCTTTATTTCATGCTGAAAAAGCAAAAGGCCAGTGCTGACGTACATGCGAAGTGCACGACAACTTATTGCAGTATGTAATTAATTTTTTTAGTTATAAATTTATGGAAAACAAAACAGAACAAGAAATACAAGAGGATCCAATCCAAGAAGAGTCAAAAAGGATCGGGGATAAATATATGCTCCCAATAGCCATTGTCATTGCAGGAGTTATGGTCGCGGGGGCTATGGTTTATAACACCGGGAACCGTTCATTACAGACGCAAGCCTCAAATACTCAGAATGCAAAAGCAACACTAGTGGACGGGGGGCGCATATTGCCACTGGAAGCAGAGGAAAAGATGCTTGTCACGTTAACCGCCAACGGCACTATTGATTCTGCTAACTTGCCCCAAGTAACAGAGCTTAATCTACTCTGGGCCTTCGGTTTGGCCAATAAAAACCAGATTCTTGAGAGCGGACCGATTATGGACCCGAGGTATGGCGGCCCCACAAACATGGCATCGGTTGGAGGATGGACGGTAACAACTGGGTCGGTAATGGATCACTACAACAAACACACTCTAGCCACTCTCACGAGAGATCAGCAGACACTTGTGGAAAAAATTGCAAAAGGTATTTACAGACCATGTTGCGACAATTCAACCCATTTCCCGGACTGCAATCACGGTATGGCCATGCTCGGACTTCTTGAATACCTGTCGTCACAGGGAGCAACGGAAGAAGAAATGTGGAATGCGGCCATAACAGCCAATATGAGCTGGTTCCCAGATCAATATCAGACAATCGCTCAATACCTGAAAATAAAAGATATTGATTCAAAGACCGTGACACCTCAGATGCTTCTTGGTGCGGAGTATTCAAGTGGTTCTGGTTTTGCAAAGATTGCTGCCCAAGTTCCTCAGTTAGAGCTGCAGAAGGGTGGAAGTGGTTGCGGAGTCGGAACCGGAGAAACAGTGGCACCACAGCGACAACAGGGCGGATGCGGGATATAAGTTATCCACAACGCTACATTGTTGACTTATAGGGTATGGGGGTATAGAGTATAGATAAAGGTCGATAATGATCAATCTAAATTACCCTATAAACTACTAAATCATGTTAGATCAAAAGCTAAAAAAGAAAGCCACCCACCGAGCCAGGATCATTCGCGGCCAGATGGACGGTTTGATAAAAGCAATAGAGGAAGAAAAGTACTGCGTTGATCTGATAACGCAATCTCGGTCAATTCAGCTCTCATTGAAAAGTATGGACAGGGTACTTCTGGCCAATCACCTTCGAGGTCATGTTAAGCACATGCTTAACGATACGAAGCAGGAAAACAAAGCTATCAAAGAACTTGTTGACCTGTATGCATTATCAAATAAATAACTATGCGTAAGACAATTACATCAATATTAAGAAAGTTCGGATTGCATGAGGTGAAAGAACCCCAGTCTTTCTTTGATGTTGTCTGCGGTATGGAACTTACGCCCGATAAAATCAAGCACACCGTAGAACACACGGATGGCACTGCGTATCATTTTTGTTCCAAATCGTGCAGGGATCACTTCGTCAATGATTCTCAAAAATACGTTGGCTAAATTAATTAATTAATAAAATATGAAAATATCAAAAGTATTGCATGTCGCAAGCGTTATATCAGGAGTTTTGGGAGTTCTTTCGTTTCTCGGTTTGTTTGGCGGAGGAATGATGTCCGGGTTCTCCGGCATGATGGGGGGCGGACAAGGGTATGCGTCTATGCCTATGGGTTCGATAGTACTCATTCTGATCGCTATCTGGCTCCAAATTGCGACGATACACCACATGATGCTCGAGAAAAAAGGAGAGCTTGTCTAGTTAAAAGCTAATAATGAAAATTATGGAAAATAACCATCCAACAAGAAAAGTGTCTGATCCAGTGTGTGGTATGGAGCTTGATATTGAAAATGTCAGACATTCATTCGAACACGAAGGTACAGAATATTATTTCTGTTCCGAGAAGTGTAAAACTGAATTTATCAATGATCCGGAAAAGTTTATTAAAAAAGATTAATTATCACTCAATTAATAATTAACAAAAAATATGAATCTCTCACTAAAATCATACGGCTGGAAATGTGTTCTTGGAGCTGAGGTGGCATACGTTCTTTGTGTATTGGGCGGGTTTCTTCCGTTGCGGTCAGCGGCCGGAATACAGCTTCATCACACCATCTTTGAAACTCTACCTGGCTTTACATGGATTAGTTTCGGTAGCTTCATACTCGGTGCAATCTATATGTTCGTCTTTGCTTGGATTTTCGCTTCCTATTTCGTGTGGATGCACAATTCAAGTCTTACCAATAAATAATTATTAAAAACTTTATGCACAATCATGATGGAAAAGATGGTAGTTGGATGATGTGGGTAATGATAATCTGCTGTGCTGTGCCTTTGTTGTTGATTGTTCTGTTTGGAATCGGTGGTAAAGCTTTCGGAACTCCGACGTGGGTTGTTGTAGGAGGTGTGGCTGTAATGGTAATAGCCCATTTTTTTATGATGGGTCGATCACACAAACATTCAGATAAGGAAAAATCGGTTACTGATGGAGAGAATGGGAGCAAAGATAAAAAAGATCACTCTGGTCACGGCTGTTGCCACTAACATTAATTATTATGGAAAACTCCTACGGCCTCTGGCCTCTTGTCATCATAAATTCGCTGGTCTTCATTATCTTTGCTTTCAGCTTTACCAAGCCGAAAACATCGAGAGATTGGCGGTCATTTGGCGCATTCTCGGCGTTCCTTGTCGCCCTGTTTACAGAGATGTATGGTTTTCCACTTACCATATATCTTTTCTCTGGATGGCTCTCCACGAAATTTCCTGGTATCGATTTCCTCGCGCACAATTCCGGACACCTTTTTGAGGACTTCTTTGGGTGGGGTGGCGATCCGCACTTCGGACCGTTCCATATCGCAAGCTACATTTTGATTTTCTACGGCTTTGTACTCCTCTCTAAAGCATGGAAGGTGCTTTATGAGGCACAGAAGAATCATACCTTAGCAACCACAGGCCCTTACGCTCGCATCCGTCATCCGCAATACATTGGCTTTATATTAATTATGCTTGGATTCTTCTTGCAATGGCCGACACTCCTTACTCTTATCATGTTACCGATTCTTATATGGATGTACACGCGACTTGCCAAAAGTGAAGAGAAAGATGCTCAGATAGAGTTTGGTGGATTGTGGGATGAATACGCCAAGAAAACTCCCGCTTTCATTCCCCGACGGAAAAAATTAACAGCTAACACTTAAACCATATGATCAACATCAAATCGGTTGTTAAATTTTGGAAAAGTAAGAATGGTAAAGAACCGATTCGTGTGTCCAAGGACCCTGTGTGCGGAATGGAGCCAACTAAAGATATTGATTTAATTTACGAAAACATCAAATATTCGTTTTGTTCTGATCACTGCAAACAGCAGTTTGAAAAAGACCCGGAAGCTTACATCACAAAATAACCATGACTAACAACATCGCAAAACCAGTTTCGTACGGAATCATTGCAAGCACGATCCTGCTTGGAGTTTATTTTGCGGTGCTCACTTTGGTCTCCGGTTGGAATTTTGCTCAAAGTCAGTTCGCTGATTTTTGGTATTTTATTATCAGTTTGGTAGTAGGTTTCGGGATTCAGATTGCGCTTTATCAATACATTAAGGGTTTGGTGCATAGTGGACAGGGCATGGGTAAGGTGGTTGGCGTATCTGGAACCACTTCCACTGCCGCTATGATTTCCTGCTGCGCCCATTATTTGGTGAATTTGGTTCCAATCCTCGGAGTGACAGGACTCGTTACATTTGTAACGCAGTATCAAGTTGAGCTCTTCTGGGTAGGCCTTGCTTCTAATATACTTGGCATCGGATATATGGTGACTAGAATTACTAAATTCAAAAAAAATCATGAATAAAGCAATAACAATATTTGTATTAGTGCTTGCGTTTATAGGGGGTTTCCTGATCTTTTATAATCCAAAACCTGCTTCCAGCCCGACCAAAGATAATTCTCAAACTATAGATATGGAACAAAAATGGGAATCTAAAATCGACGATCAGGCAAGCGTCACAATAACTGTTACCCCATCTGATCTATCCTTGGAATCAAATGAGTGGAAGTTTGATGTAGTCATGGATACTCACTCCGTTGAATTGGATCAGGATATGACTAGAGTTGCTATACTTACTGACGATTCTGGCAAAGAATATGGCCCGGTGAGATGGGAAGGTGTACCAGCAGGAGGTCATCATAGAGAAGGTGTGCTTGTATTTGGACAGATGACAGCGGCGTCAAAAACCATCGAGTTAAAAATCAAGAACATCGGTGGAGTCTCCGAACGTTCATTTAAGTGGATATGGAATAAAAACTTATGAATCCTCACGAACCACAATTTGCATGGATGTTATGGAGTCTACTTCTTGTCGGAGTATGGGCGGTAATTTATTTTTTTCTTAAAAATCGCGAGGCAAGAAAAGAGATGCTTGTCGTGAGTTTTTGGACATCACTTTTGGGCCTTACTGAACCCCTATTTGTTCCATCATATTGGAGTCCTCCGTCACTTTTTGATCTGGCACATAAAACTCGTTTTGATGTTGAGAGTCTTATTTTCGCTTTCGCTGCCGGCGGGATAGTATTTGCTCTCTATAATCTTTTGTTCCGCAAAAATGAAAAGCTCATGTCGGAATTATCGCACCATTCACATCGGCATCAATTTCATCGTACCACTCTGTGGTCAGTACCCCTCATTATTATTGTCTTATTTTTTACTACAGCCCTTAATCCAATATATGATTTTATCATCGCAGGGATTATTGGAGGCCTACTTACCTGGTATTGCCGACCTGATCTGACAAAGAAAATGGTCACGAGCGCAAGTCTTTTTCTGGCTCTCTACTACCTTTATTTTCTGACTCTTATTGCCGCATACCCAGGTTACGTTGAGCAGGTCTGGAATTTGAAAAACTTATCGGGAATTCTCATCACAGGCGTGCCGCTTGAAGAATTACTATTTGCAGTTGTACTCGGCTTTTATTGGTCGAGCGTTTACGAGCATTTTACCTGGAAAAAATTAACATAAAAATTTATGAGCCATCACAACCACAATTCAATACAAGAAAAAGTAGGAACAATATATACCTGTCCCATGCATCCGGAGGTGATTAAAAATGCACCCGGCTCATGCCCTAAGTGTGGCATGAGGCTTGTTAAGGCTGAGGCAAAGTCAGAACACAATGCTCACTCTGGTCATACTATGGGTAATGTTTCAAAGATGGGATTCTGGGAGAGATTCAAGATGAGTATGTCCATGACGATGGGCATGGATCACACCGGTCTTGCTGGTCGGGAAATGGCACGACTCATGGAGATAGATATTCGAAATAAATTCTTTTTCGCGCTTTTCCTCACGATTCCTATAATTCTATACTCGCCTCTAGGCACTGAGTTTCTTAATATCAACCTTCCGTCCCCGCTACCGCTTCCGTGGCTTCTCTTTATTTTAACAACACCGGTATTTTTATATTCCGGCTGGATTTTCCTCTACTCAACATATTTTGCTCTCAAAAGTAAGGTGCTCAATATGGCCGTGCTCATTGCCGTTGGTATTACCGCGGCCTACGGTTTCAGTGTTTTATTGACCTTGATCGGTAGTGCCGATTCCTATTATGAAGCAGCCGCGATGCTTATTACTTTTGTCCTATTCGGACACTGGATGGAGATGAAATCTCGTCGTGGAACAACTGATGCTCTTCAGGCACTTTTTAATCTCGTACCGCCTCAAGCCAGAATCTTTAAAGATGGCAAGGAAATAATGGTTTCGACTTCAGATATACAGCTCGGCGATATTATTATTTTGAAGCCAGGCGACAAGGTTCCTGTTGATGGTGAGATTATTGAAGGAGAAACTGCCATCGATGAATCTTTGGTCACTGGAGAATCAATTCCTACTGCAAAAAAGATTGGGGATCAGGTCATTGGCGGATCAATCAACACTGCCGGATCGGTGAAATTTAAAGCAACAAAAATCGGCAAGGACACCGCACTTGCTCGAATTGTGGCGATGGTTGAAGAAGCGCAGAATTCAAAAGCACCTGGGCAAAGAATTGCTGATAAGTTTGCAAAGTACTTGGTTATTGGGGCAATCGGATCAGGACTTCTTGTCTTTGGTATTTGGTACTTTATCGCCGGCGCATCTCTTCTTGTTGCACTCTCCTTTGCTATCGCTACAGTTGTCATTGCTTGTCCCGATGCGTTGGGGCTTGCTACTCCGACTGCTGTTGCGGTCGGCACAGGCCTTGGGGCAAAGCATAATATTCTCATTAAGGATGCTCCAACACTCGAACAAGTTTCAAAAATTCAAGCGATTGTGCTCGATAAAACTGGTACTCTCACCGAAGGAAAACCAAAAGTAACTGATATAGCTACAGCGGATGGTTTTGATGCAGGTGAAGCACTTCGCCTAGTCGGTGCAGCTGAAGCTAAGTCATCTCACCCTTTGGCTGGTGCAGTACTCGATGAACTTAAAGTGCGTGGCCTTACATTGCCAGAGTCAGTTGATAAGTTTGAAAATCTTTCAGGCTTGGGAGTAAAAGCTATTGTTGATGGAAAAACTGTACTCATTGGCACAGTGAAGCTTATGAAAGAAAGCAACATTGCACTCGGTACGTTGGAGACAAAAATAACAGAGTTCCTAGGAAGAGGAGAAACGATAATGATTCTTGCTGTTGATGGAAAAATCAAGGCGGTGATTGGAGCCGCAGATCCAATAAAGCCTAACGCCATAAAAGCAGTCGAGCGTTTGAAAGCACTAGGAATTGAGATCGCTATGATCACTGGCGATAACAAAATGACGGCAGAGAAAGTCGCAAGTCAAATTGGCATAGAAAGAGTCTTTGCAGAAGTGATGCCTGCGGATAAAGCAAGCTATGTCAAAAAGCTACAAGAAGAAGGAAAGTTTACGGCCATGGTGGGAGATGGGGTCAACGACGCGCCTGCGCTCGCTCAATCTGATGTAGGTATTGCTATTGGCGCCGGGACGGACGTAGCAATTGAGACAGCGAAAGTCGTGCTAATGAAATCTGACCCGTTAGACATTCTTCGAGCAATAACCTTGAGTAAGGCGACCGTTCGTAAAATGAAACAAAATCTTTTCTGGGCTTCAATCTACAATGTCCTCGCAATACCGGTCGCTGGCGGCATCTTGTATCCAAGTTTTGGCATTATGCTTCGTCCTGAATTTGCGGCGTTACTTATGAGCGTGTCCTCAATAATAGTTGCGGTGAATGCCGTGTTATTGAAGCGAGTCGAAAAAGATTTAGTAGTATAAAATTATTAATATGAAAAACAAAACAATTTTACTCATACAAACAGGTCTCGCCGCAGTGTTTCTTGCTAATGCGCTGACGGCAATCTTCAATCCCGGAGAATTTACCGAGATTATAGAAAATTCTTTTATCGGGGCAGTTATTCCCACTGGAATCGCACTTGTAATCATTGCCGTGAACGACGGCTTAATGACACTTCTTATTCTCTTTAGTAAAAAGTGGCGACCGCCTATTTTCGGGTGGGCAGTTATCTGGATCGCTGTAGTATTGATTGCAATCGGTGAACCACTCGACATACTGGAGGAATCAGGATTTTTGTTTATGGCACTGGCTTTGTTCTTTGATGCGAGGAATTATAAATTAACTAATTAATCATATGAAAAATAAACTAATTATAGGAATTATCGCGGTCGTAGTAGTGATCGGTGGGATTGTATTTCTGCGGCAATCTGACACCGGCAATATTGTGTTGGCAGGTGCTTTCTCTACCGACATCACAGGTCTCGCGGAAGCCAAACCATCCGAGATGGTCGAGCTTAAAAACGGCGATACCTACGACCTTACGGCCTCAATCGTGAAGAAAACGATCGGCAACAGCGTGGTTAAAATGCTCGCCTACAATGGCATGATTCCTGGCCCCATGATTAAAGTGCAACAAGGTGCGGAAGTAACTTTGAACTTCACCAACAACACCGATGTTGATACCACCATCCACTCCCATGGAGTGCGGCTAGAAAATAAATTTGATGGCGTGCCGGATGTAACACAAAAAGAAGTTAAACCCGGAGAGTCTTTCACTTACAAAATTAAATTCCCCGACGAGGGCATGTACTGGTATCATCCTCATATTCGAGAAGACTACGCACAGGAACTCGGTCTTTATGGCAACTATCTTGTCATTCCCAATGATCCGAATTATTGGTCTCCAGTCAATCGTGAAGTTGCGCTATTCGTGGACGATATTCTTATTGAAAACGGCAAGATTGCCACATTCAGCAAAAAATCTGCCGATCGCACTCTCATGGGACGGTTCGGCAATACCATGCTCGTGAACGGCGAAACAAACTATGCGCTTCAAGCGAAAGCAGGAGAAGTGATTCGTTTCTATATCACCAACTCGGCAAATACCAGAGTATTTAATCTTTCTGTCCCAGGCGCAAAGATGAAGCTTGTTGGGGCTGATGGTGGTAAATACGAACGCGAGACGTGGAGTGATGGTGTGATTTTGAGTCCTTCCGAACGCGCCATCGTCGAAGTGTTGTTTGTAAATTCCGGATCATACAACCTTGAGCATAAAACTCCAGAGCGTACCTATACGCTCGGAACAATCACTGTCTCTAATGAAAAAGTTGCAACTTCGTTCGATAAAGAATTTGCGGTACTGCGATCAAACAAAGACATACAGTCAGAAATTGACGCGTTCAGGTCATTGTTCAATAAACCGGCGGACAAGCGTCTGAAGCTCACGATTGATATGGGTATGCAAATGCAGGGTATGATGCAAAACAATACTGGTGGTCACAATATGAACATGATGGGTAACAATCAGACGATGCCTAATAGCGAAATGGTGGCAAGCGGTGATCCTCTTGAGTGGGAAGAAAATAATGCGGAAATGAATACGATGTCTAACCCTGAAATAATGAAGTGGATTATAGAAGACGAAGACACTGGTAAGAAAAACATGGATATTGATTGGAAATTCAAAGTCGGAGACAAGGTAAAAATCAAAATCACCAACGATCCGAAATCCATGCACCCAATGCAACATCCTATTCACTTCCACGGCCAGCGATTCTTGGTGCTTTCAACAAATGGCAAACAGAATGACAATCTTGTCTGGAAAGACACAACACTCATTCCAAACGGTGATACTGTTGAGATCCTTGTAGAAATGACTAACCCAGGCGAATGGATGGCACATTGTCACATTGCCGAGCACCTAGAAGCAAGTATGATGTTTGGGTTCAAGGTTGAGTAAAAAACTATGATTAAAAATAAAGAAAAAGTCTCAGAAACTGACTGGCATTCAGGCTGCGGTGAGATGTTGGGACTAGATAAAATTAAACAAGGCGATACAGTGCTTGTTATCGGTTCAGGCACAGGATCTGATTGTTTTCTCGCTTCCAACAAGACTAGTTGGCTTGGTAGAGTAATCGGCGTAGACATAAATCGAAGTAAGCTTCGCAAGGCTAAAAAAGAAGCATCGAGACAAAACTATAAGAATATTGAATTCAAGTTAGGACAAATAGAAAAATTACCAGTAGAAGATAACTCCATAGATGTGGTTATAAGCCACTGTGTCATCAACCTTGTTCCGGATAAATTAAAGGCTTATGGAGAGATATACAGAGTACTTAAAAAAGGAGGAAAGATGCATGTCTCTGATGTGGTTTTGCTGAAAAAACTCTCTACGGTCCAGAAGAATAAAAAGGAATTAATGAATGCGTGTACAGAGGGTGCTACTTTGATAGAAAACTATCAAAAAATAATCAGAGGCGTTGGTTTTATTATAAAAATGTCAAATGATATTTCATCACAACGGTCAGGCGGAAAATTGCCTATTGCAAGATTGGAAGCAGACATAAAAAAGGCCTAGGAAGTTTTTCAATCTCACTTTTATTAAAACGGAAGGGAACCTGACAATTGCTGAGGTTCAGTAAGAAATTTTTCTATGAGATAGATCTCTTGCAAAAGATTCGTATACTGCTGATCACCAAGCTCATCATTTCTAAATTCTACCTTTTGATTTTTGTCATTCACTTCAAGATAGATCCTTCGTTTCTTGTCACCAAAATCATAGAGTGTGAGTACGGTAAAAGATCCATCAAGTTTCTCGTTGTACCAGATGATAGTGTTCTCTCCACGCCAGATGTGGGCATTTTTTCTTGCATCCTTGAAAGGATCCACTCTGAAGATTGGCATGAGGGTAAATTACCATAGTATTTTTGTATCACGTAGTATTGACTTCTTTTGATAAACGACCAATGATATACTTAATACACATATGGCCATTCCAGACACAGAAAAAAATAATATTTGGTCAGAACTAAAGTCTTCCGACCTTATCAATGCTTTTCTATCGCTGAAAAATGAAGATGAGTTGAAAGCATTCTTTAGAGACATAATGAGTGAAAGAGATCTCAGAGAATTAGACATGAGGTGGGAAGTGGCAAAGAAACTTGACGCTGGCGTTCCATTTTTACAGATACAAGAGGAGACTGGACAATCCCCAGTTACTATCACAAAAATTAACCGTTGGCTTACAGAAGGCTGTGGAGGCTATAAAATGATGATCGAACGAATGAAGGGTGGAGGAAAATAGCTCGCTAATTCAGCGATAAAAAGATACACTGGAAACTGATTTCGCTCAGTTCTTTTTATAACAATTCAACCATTGGAGGTTTCCATGCAACCGATACAATCGGATCATCGTGGAACCTACGTGGTCACCTACGATGTCGCAAGTCGGCTTCAGTCATTCCGTGCAAAAGGTTTTTTGGTCCCTCCTCAGAACGATCTATTGTTCGAGCGCTTCCACATGAGCCTGTTTCAAAGGATACAGCAGGCTCTACCTGGTATCACTATCGATACTATCGAAATGAGCGAGCTCAGACGGAAAATCTGGGAGCAAGTTGAAGGTCGGGTTACCGATCTCGGCCAGCAATTCGTCCTCAGTACCTGTCTCGAGATTGCGGACTTGAATCCAAAGAGCGAGGGCTTGATCCTCAACATCAATCGGCTGTTCAATACAGTAGGTGTGATGATTGGGTATGGTCCTCGGCCAGGGTTTGATCCATTAAGCAAACAACTCGATGAATTAGCTCAAGAGATAGGGCAACGATCCGTTGTTCTCATCGAGGACGGTGCATTTACCGGCGGCACGCTCAAGTTTGTTTTTCGGGAGCTCGAGAGTCGGGGCATTAAGGTGACGGCAATCATCGTCGGCTTCTGTTGCAATGGATCACGATCAGCAATTAAAGAAGTATTCGATGGTGAGATCGTGATGGTGCATCCAATCAAGAATCTTATTGACTGGATTCCTGACCATGACCTCATCCCATTCAGTCCGAACTGCGGACGAGTGCTCGGAGAGCAGATATCGCAAAGCTTCATGCCCATCAAGACAAAGGACGGTTTCAGCTGTGCCTATCCGTATATCCTTCCATTCGGCAAGATTGAGGAATGGGCGAGTCTGCCAACCGAAGGTGCTCGAGATTTATCTAGGCTCTGCTTGGATACCAGTATCGAGATCTTCAGCCGTGTGGGGCCAGAAATGAGGATAGGGGAGCTTCTAGGCAAGAATCCGAGGGTTTCATTGCCTCTGGGGATCAGTACCCTCGGGCAGTTGCCACCACTGGAAATGGGTATTGTTGCCTTTTTGGAGCAAATTAGGAAAACTATCTGACAGCGGTTCTCACTTCGAGAAAAAACAGTCGCATTGCTCAAAAGGTGATGCGACTTTTCTTTATAATATTCAAAAAACCCTTATTTTAATTGACTATTTTGATATTTTATTCATCATATCACTATCCAATGAAATATCCTTCTTGACAATAGAAAGGCACTACACTAGGATGTAGTGACAACTGAATATTATTCCATTGTCCCGAAAGGGGTCCAGCCGATTATGGCTGGATGCTACCAATGGACTTTTGACCAAAACAGGCGCCTTGCTATTTCCGAAAGGATAGGGGAAAATGCAAATGATGTGGTTGCAAGACCACGTCTCCCTAGCTAGGGAATGGCAGGACGCTCAATGAGCAGAAAGCCTCCAAAAGTCCACTTTGAGTAGCATCGAGTGGACTTTTTGGTTGCCTATCATGCTATTCAAAGACGCTATAGATCAATTCAGTGGTTGGAGACAGATCAAAGTCTCCGGCCACACAGTAAAAAGATACGACAAAGTATTGAGGATTTTTTGCCTATATCTTCGTAATCCACACATTGAATCCATCACACTCAACGATGTAATGACCTATTTGAATATGATGAAAGATCTCGGTTGGAAGCGAAACGGCATCATTATTGTCACTCTCGGTCTCAAAAAATTCTTTGAGTTCTATAACCTACAGAAATTCAGCGTGCTTAATGAAGCTCTCATCCCCACACCGAGAAAAGAATACAACATACCTCGCATTGCCACTGTGCAGGGGTTCAATAAACTCATCAACTCTATTCCGAAGGATAATAAGCCCCACCATATCAGAAACCGCGCACTGATATCTCTCATCTGGGATACAGGTGCTAGAAACGGGGAAATCATCGCTCTCAACGTAAGCGATCTTGATTTGAATAAAAGAACTGCATTGATCAAGTCAGAGAAGTCCCGTGGTCGTCGACCGATACGAGAAATATTTTGGACACCGAGTACCAATGCACTTTTGAAAAGATGGGTTCAGAAAAGAAAACATTTACTCCAACTCTTCACCTTTGAGGATCTGGATGCGTTATTTGTTTCCATCTCCAAGTGCGGACAGAATGCGACAAGGGGAAAGAGGATGTCTGTTGTTGGTGTTGCAGAATTGCTACGCACCAATTCCAATCGCGCAGGCATACCGACACTGAATGCTCACTCGATGAGACATTTTATGGGTCGAGATATTGTGAATAAGGGCGGATCAAACTCCGACGTTTCAAACATCCTCGGTCACTCTAGCTTGGAGAGCTCTATGATTTATACTATGATGACCGGTCCCGATTTACAGAGACGATATGATGTATTCAGAAATGTTCCGAGAAATCATAGACAGAGGAAATATAAAATACCAAGAACAAGGGCTATTCAATGTTAACGTACGCCTGTTATAATAATCCTGTGAAAAATAAAGCGGCACAGCAACTTGGCCGGAAGGGTGGGTCGACAACGATCCGCAAATACGGCAAGAAACACTTCAGCAGAATGGGGAAGCTGAGTGGCAAGAAAAGGCGAAATAAAGCCCTAAAACAGGGGATAATCTGACGCTTGCTATTAAACAAGCGTTTGTTTATGATGATGTTAACGAACTTTGACAGCTGAATTTCAAATCCTCGCTCGCCTTTCAAGATCACAATTTCTTGCTGTTTTGGAAGACGAGCGTACTAGGAATTTAAATCAAATTGAATCTCGTGTTAAAATAAAGTGATGAAAAAGGCGAAAAACACGGAATATCTGCCAGCATGGTACAGTAACGAAATGGGGTATACGTATACGCTGGTGGAGCATGTGATAAAGGCAGGGAGGTTAATATAAATAATTACCAATCATTAATAAAATAATACTTACTATCATGCTTACAACTATCGCAATCG
>Ga0209541_10011761_pt1 | contig 13646 bp, 13 predicted proteins | sample RifCSPlowO2_01_FD_184027 | JGI IMG/M metagenome (GOLD analysis project Ga0209541, IMG submission 184027) | Groundwater microbial communities from Rifle, Colorado - Rifle CSP2_plank lowO2_0.1 (SPAdes) (version 2) | ecosystem: Environmental > Aquatic > Deep subsurface > Groundwater | place...
CATCTCTACGATGTCGCGCTGCGTTGCCGTGAGTTCGTCCAGGAATTTGAGCGACACTTTGCTTTCTGTCTTCGGCAGCTCTCTTACTAGAAGTTCTTTTGTGAGAGGTCTGCCTGTTTTTATTGATTCGTTTACCGCGTCGTTGCATAACTTGATCACTTCGCGGGGGAATCCGCCTGATCTGTCATAAATCACATCTACAAGCGAAATGAATTCGTCGCCCGTTCCGCCGACATTTTTTATTCTGTTTCTCACCAGTGCTGCAGTTTCTTCTTTTGTGAGAGATACAAGCTCAATTTTTTCCATGATTCTTTTTCGGAGCGTTTCGAGCTTCGAGAGATTTTCGTCGAACACGGGCAGGCCGGCGATGACGATGGACATGTTATCGACATGGTCAGAAAGCACGCGCAGCCACTCAAGCACATCTGTTTTAGATTCATGCGCTTCGTCGTACAGAACGACGAGATGCTTGCCTTTCAGCCGCCTGTTTAGGAAGGCTGGGATCTGGTAAATGTTCTTGATGGATGGGCCAAACAGCCTAAATCTTGGGTACTTTTCATTGAAAATATCGACGAATTCCTCAGGCCGCTGTGGCGGCTTGCCCACGAAAACGAACTCATACCCATGGTTGAACGTACTTGACAGCCACTTGAGCATGGTTGTCTTGCCCGAACCCGTTGCACCCAACAACAATATGACTTTATGCTTTTCCTTGATATTCCTTATCAGATCGTTTATCTGATTATTATAACCTACAAATAATTCTGGGCGTATATTCAAAACGAAAGGGTTTCCTGACCATTTATGCTCTTTTAGCCATTCTTCAGGCCCGCTATATCTCTTTTGATCTTCCTTTTTCTCTATTTTTTCTGTTATAACCTTGTCTTCAAGCTCCTGAATAACCTCTTTTACTGGCTCTGCTGGATTCTCATGTGAGGTATGAGGGCTACTATTGCTGCTAGGTTCTTCCATGCTATTATCTTGGTGTGATAAGTATAAAAGTATATGTGTTCTAGACTTCACAGATATTCACGTAGTTTTTGATTGTTTTTATGAAGATGTATAAAAACTGAATGAACTTCACAGTTTTTAACGTGAATGTCCTCTATTTTTTACTACTTTCACGTGAATTTCACGTGAATAACGTGAATATAAACGTGAAATACGTGAATACTTGGTGAAGGGTTTATGAAGGCTCTGTGAAGGGTTTTATGGGTTTTAGCCATAATGGTGAGTCGATTGTGAGTTTAGCTATTTTAGGCTTATAGGAATATGAGCTATTTGTGAGGCATGTTCATAGACTTCACGTGCATTCACAAAAATCTTCATGAATATGCATGAAGTTCATATGAATTTCACAAGATCTTCACGGAAACACATGAAATTAGTGAGCTATTCTACGCTAACAGTAAGTGTTTATTCTGCTTTGCACAGAATTTAATCTGACTTATTGGACTCTATATGCTTATTTTTAGCCGTTTTGGCTAAAACTAAGTTAAAACTAGCCTTTCTATTCTACTCTTGAAAACATTTTTATCAGGCGCATGATTTGGCGTATATCCTGGCCGGATTGAAGTCTCTCAAGCACTGCCTGCTTCAATCGGACGACACGAAGCAGAGGTTTTCCGCCTGATCCGAGGCTAACATCCTCTATAAGCGGCGCAAGCACTGTTTCCAGGTAGTGTGCGACAGTAGCAGGCGAATACCCTGTCTCCCTTGATATCCTTCGGAGCCACATTCCATCCGGGTTAGCAGCAAGCGTGGCAACTATAATGCGAATTTTTCCCTCATTGAAACCTTTTTTACGTCCCATATACTCACTTTATGGATAAATTGAACACGTGTAAACTTAAAGATATTTGATTGGCTATATGGCTGGAAGCCCATAATTTTGATACTACAGGATATGGGGCTTAACTCTCTCATAAGTATGGTAATAGTCAGGATAACTGACTTATAGTTGATATGATAACAATTATTATGCGTTGTTTTGTTGCTGTTGATCTGGCTGAAGACTTGGTTGGTAATGTAATCAGGCTGCAGGAAGGGTTAAAGGATTTGAATGTAAAGCTTGCTTCTGACTTCCATTTCACGCTGAAATTCTTAGGTGAAGTTGATGTGAAGACCGTTGGTGAAGTCGAGCTGCGGCTAAAGGAGCTTGCGGACAAGACAAAGCCATTTGACATTACCGTAGAAAAGGTCGGTGTTTTTCCTGGTGTAGTCTGGGTAGGCGCACCTGAGCTGCTTAACCTACAGATTGAGGTGGAGGATACTCTTGGCAAAGGCGACTTCAAACCCATGCCGCATCTTACTATTGCACGTGTCAAGCAAAGTAAATATCTTGCCGAGTTCATAGATAAACACAGTGACGTGAATATAGGTAGTATGCGCGTCAATAAAATAAAACTAAAAAAGTCAACCTTAACATCAAAGGGTCCTGTATACGAAGATCTAAAGGTGTTCAACCTTGAAGGATGAAAAATTAGTAAAATTATCACTCGCCGTGGCATTGGCCGGTATCGTAGCGCTTTTCATGATTATACTGTTCATAGGGCCCGACATGACAACAATCGGAAGTCTGAGCGAAAAGGACGCGGGCAAGCACGTTGTGTTGAATGCTACTGTACTGACTAAATCCACCAGCGGCAACAACGTTTTCATGACAATTTACGACGGGACTGGCAATATAACGGCTGTTGTGTTCAATGCACGTGTCACGGTAAAATCAGGCGATAACGTTACTGTAACAGGCCAAGTCAATGTTTATAAGGGTGAACTAGAAATTATAGCTGATTTGGTGAAATAAATGGAAGTCGTAATACTTGCCGGCGGGCAGTCGAAGAGGCTGCGGCCGCTGACTGATGAAATACCGAAATGCATGATACCGATAAACGGCAAGCCCATGCTGCAATACCATATCGATCATCTGAAGAAGACAAATATAGAAAAAATAGTCGTTGCCTGCGGGTACAAGTGGAACAAAATAAAAGAGCACTACGGCGATAAGCTTATTTATTCTGTAGAGGACGAGCCGCGGGGCACTGCCGGCGCCATACGACTTGCGATTGAACATATAGAGGGCGACGAGTTTATAGTCGTGAATTCTGATGATCTCAACAACGTACCTATCGGCGAACTGATCAAAAGCGGCGCGAACACTACAGTAATAAGCAGATTCCGCAGCCAGTTTGGAATTGTCGACACGGAAGGTGTTTTGATAAAAAACTTCCGGGAGAAGCCGCTGCTTGAACATTGGGCGAACATAGGAATGCATCTTCTCGGCAGAAAAATAAAATATCCCGAAACAGGAAGCCTGGAGTATGACGTACTGCCGAAGCTTGCGGCCGCGGGGAAGCTGAAGGCGTTCAAGCACACTGGCTATTGGGTTACGATAAATACAATAAAAGAACTGGAAGAAGCAGTGGCTTTTTTCAAATCTAATAAATAAAATTTATTTTCTTACTTCTTCGTTAAGGGTGTGTTCGAATTCTTTCTTCAGCCTATCGTAAGCACGGCTGTCACTGCCCTCAACCGTAAGGCGGATCAACGGCCCTGTATTTGAGGCACGGATAAGTATCCAGCCGTCCGGAAAGTCAACGCGGACGCCGTCAAGAGTGCTTACTAATTCATATTCTTTGGTGAGCTGCTTCTTGAGCCGCTCTACAACGGCGAATTTCTTATCATCGTGGCAGCTAACCGACATCCGTCCGAACGGGTACGTTTTTATTTCGTCTATTATCTGAGATAGCGGTCTGGTCTGGCGCGACAGCACAGAAGCTGCGTACAGGCTTACAAGCAGCGAATCGTCAAATGGCGCCATGTAAGGCACCGCGTAGTGCCCGCTGACTTCTATACCGAAGCAGGCTGCATGTTTGTGTACGGCGTCCATTAGGAAAGTATGCCCAACCGGAACGCGGATAACGGTTTTGCCGAATTTCTTTGCCACGTCGTCAATCATTCTTGTGCATTCGACATTGGCAATTACTGGTCCAGGGCGCTTTACTGCATCCAGTAAAATAAGATATGATGCCTGCTCGGGAGTAAGTTTTCTGCCTTTATCATCTACAATAACCATTCTGTCGCCGTCACCGTCGTACGCCACGCCAATATCTGCCGAAGCAGACCGTTTGCGCAATTCATTCAGTGGGTCTTCCATCGGATCCGGACCTCTGCCGGAAAATCTGGAGTCTATATTTTCAAAAATCGCTTTTGTGTTGAATCCTGCTTTAGTGAAAAGCAACTTTGCGGCAAGCCCGGCTGCGCCGTTGCCGCAGTCCAGCACCACGTCTATTTTTTTCTGCGGGGCTGCGCGCGCGGCGCCGTACTTTACGTAATCATCTATGGCTTTTTTTGTGTCGGCTTTTGACGAGGCGCCGCGGTGAGTTATGCCGACTGTTTTGTATATTTTGGCTATTTCCGCGTTCTCACTGTCGATGAATCCCAGCCCGTTCTTGTGAAAAAACTTTACGCCGTTCCACTCTTTGCTTAAGTGCGAGCCTGTTATGTAGGCATAATCATTTTTCCCGAGGGCTTGAAGCATACCGACTCCCATTGGTACTGTTCCCACGTCTACAGATTCGCGCCCGAAGCCTTCCGCGAAGGCTTTCTTCAGAGAAAGCGACGAAGTGCGGCCGTCACCTGCTAAGGTTACCATTTTGGTCGAGACCTGCGCAAATGCCGCACCTATTCTGCGCATTACGTCTTCTGTAAGATCCGTGCCGTACAGGCCACGGATGTCATAGCTTCGGAATATACTCATAGCAGTCAATTGCCAGTTATATTTAAAAACTACCACTAGGACAAAATCTGTGTGTTCATATGGCAAAATTATTCTTCGGCTCTTGCAGTACCTTTAAAATTTTTACCATAAACGCCATGTGTCCAACTGTTACCTATATCACTGTAAGAAAGAGCCCCGATCTCTAAAAGGTGCGGCTGGTATCCAGGGACATGTCTCCTTGATTCAAGAGATTTTCGTACATTACCATAAACCATTATTGAATTTAGGAGCATATATGGGTGATCCGTCATTTCACGAAAACCGAACACATGATTTGTGTCAATGCAAAGAACAACTCCCTCAGGAAGAGAGGGCATGCTTCTAAAAGGAGTTCCATGATGTTTAGCGCTGTCATATATTTTTCTACCGGCAGTAGTCACGAATAGCTCTAATTCTCCATGAGAATTTACACTTGGTAATTCAAGCCTTGCAGCGCGAAGTTTTACCGGGTTAACAGCGCCACTTAAATTTTGTATATCGAGTGTGTTACAATTTTCCATTAAGTACTGTTCTGCTGCAGAAACACGTTCATATGTGTCCCGAAATTCTCCTAGCCTGAATCTGCTTAAGTCAAAAATATCTGCGGCCACAACGTCTGCCATGTTTTTACTATGACAAATAAGTTTAAATGCCATCTTTATACGAATTGTGAATTCTAAAGACTGAAAATAATCTTTTTAACATCAGTTCCACAAATAGTGTCATGGCTTGTGATCAATACCTTTGGAGGATAATGGGCGTGCCGGACGCGCGTTTCGCTGGCGCTACGCCAAAGCCGCAATATGCCCCTGACAGAAATTTCAGGACGCTGCACGTGCGCATTGCTCTGGATATCGACATTGAAAAAAAATCTGTTTTAGGCGAATGCACGACGACGTTGAAATCACTGAACGGCAAAGACATTCTGGCCATGGATGCAAAGGGCATGAAAATCGTTGCCGTTAAGTTTAACAACAAGACAGCGCGGCATAAGTACGACGGGTCGAAAATAGAAATTACTACACCTAAAGTCAATCCGGACGATGTCGTAAGCGTTTCTGTAAAATATAAAATAACCGAGCCCAAACTTGGCATATATTTTGTCGGACCAGACAAACACTATCCGAAGAAGGCAAAACAGGTCTGGTCGCACGGCGAAACGGAGGATGCACGATACTGGTTTCCGACGCAGGATACGCCGGACTGCAAGGCGACAAGCGAGACATTAATAACAGTGCCCAACACATTCACTGTTATATCCAACGGCGGGCTGGTCAAGGTAACGGAAAACAAATCAGCCAAACGCAAGACTTTTCACTGGAAAATGAGCAAGCCGCACTCACCTTACCTGATAAGTTTCGCGGCGGGCGAATTCGATGAAGTAAAGGACAACTGGCGGGGCATTCCAGTAAATTATTACTGCGAAAAAGGCCGAGGCGACGAGATAAAGCGTGCGTTTGGCAAAACGCCGGCGATGATAGAATTCTTCTCGAAGAAAATCGGGGTCAAATATCCTTACGAGAAATACGCACAGGTTTCCGTGATTGATTTCATATTCGGCGGAATGGAACACACAACGTGCACGACGCAAACGGATATGGTATTGCATGATGAAATAGCGCACGAGGAAGTGCAGTACAGCGCCGACGGTCTGGCGGCGCACGAGCTTGCGCACCAGTGGTTCGGCGATCTTTTGACGTGCAAGGACTGGAGCCACGCGTGGCTCAATGAAAGCTTTGCCACTTATTTTGACTCGCTTTTCCAGCGCGAGGATAAGGGGGAGGGATATTTCCAATGGGACTCCTACATGAACATGCTATCGTATCTTGCGGAGGACAAGGACAAATGGAGACGGCCAATTTCCACGAATATGTTTAAACGGTCCGGTGATTTATTTGACCGTCATCTCTACCAGAAGGGCGCGTGCGTTCTGAGGATGCTGCATGAGACGCTCGGGGACGAGCTGTGGTGGAAGGCGGTAAACCACTATGTAGAGAAGAACAAAAACAGGCCCGTGGAGACGCTGGATTTCATACAGGCGATAGAGGAAGCGACGGGACAGAACATGAAAAAATTCTTCGACCAGTGGGTATTCAGTTCCGGTCATCCGGAATATAAAGTGCTTTATCACTGGGACGGCAAGGAGGCGATCATAAGGGTATCGCAAAACCCAGAGCTTTTGTTTTCAGTAAAGATGAAAATAGAACTTACAACGAAGAACGGCGTGAAAAAATTTGAGGAGACCGTGGACGGCAAGGAGCATCAGTTCCGTTACAAAACTGATGAACCTCTTATGCTGCGGGTGGACCCGGACAACGTCGTACTTAAAAAAATGGACGTGTCTAAGCCGATGGCGATGTGGATATACCAGCTTGAGTTCGACCCGAACCCTGTCGGCAGAATGCAGGCCGCCGCCGTAATATCAAGGATGGAGAACGGCACCGAGGCGGATGCGGAAATACTAGGCAAGGCTATGCTCAAGGATAAATTCTGGGGAGTGCAGGCTGATATTGCTTCGTATCTGGGTCATATGAGGAACCGCAAGTCTGTTGAATACCTGAAGAAAGGACTTGCACTGCATCATCCGCTTGCAAGACGGGCTGTTGTAACTGCGCTTGGCACGGTAAAGGACCCAACTTTACTAAAAGATGTCAAGGCACTTCTTGACGACAAGAGAAGCTACACTGTACCAGCGGAAGTCTGCAGGACGCTTGGCAAGACGAAAGATCCTTCGGTTGAGCCGCTGCTGCACAGCATGCTAAACCGGGAGTCGTGGACCGACATCATACGTGCAGGCGCAATAGAAGGGCTCGCTCATCTGCACGGCATGGAATCACTGGACTTACTGATAAAATACGCATCACCCGGTTACTACGAAAGAACAAGGATGATGGCAATACGACACCTTGGTATATACGGGAAAGGGCACAAGAAGGCGCTGGATTTCCTGATAGAGGCGGCAAGGGACAAATACGCGCTCATACAGCTTGCGGCGGTAAGTTCACTGGGATTTATGCAGGACGAGCGCGCGATTCCAGTGCTCGAGGAACTAATAAAAGAAGGCCACGACTCAAGGGTGCAGCGGGCCGCCGAGGACGCAATAAAGAGCATCTATCCGTGGCTTGATACTGATATGGAGACGTACAGAAAATCCAAGCAGCTGGAAAAGAAAGATGCGGCCTAAAAGAACTTTTTATTTGGCTGACTCCTATAGATAATCATGAATATTTTTGACAAAGTAGACACACTTCTTCTGACAACAGCAGAAGACCGTATCGACGAGAATTTCTATTATCTGGCGGGCATAAGCAAGACGAAGTACGTCAGCGCGACGCTGATTGCAAAAAGAAACGGGCGCACCGTGCTTACAAACCGCCTGGAGCACGGCACATTTTCCGGGAAGAAAATAATAATTGAAAATAAAAAACAATTCGTTAACGTTGTAAAGAAAAATTCTGGAAAAACCGTTGGAATGAACTTCAACTACGTATCAGCAAACGGTTTACGGCGCTATGAAAAGATTCTCAAAGGCACAAAAATAGTGGACGTGTCAAAGGAGCTTGGAGAGGCGCGGGCGATAAAGAACGGCGCGGAGATCAAAAAAATAAAAGAGGCCTGCCGCATCACGCTAAACGTTTTTGATGATATAGACAGACTGTTGAAAAAATCGCGGACTGAAAGGGATCTTGCACTCGAAATGCGCTACGCAGCGATAAAGAACGGCGCGGAGGATATTGCTTACCCAACAATAGTCGCAGCGGGACGCAATGCCGCGCTGCCGCACCATGCATCAGGGAACAATAAAATAATCAAAGGCATACTGCTCATAGATTTCGGGGTAATTTACGACGGATACTGTTCTGATATCACAAGGACATTTTCCATCGGCGTGCCCGACAAAAAGGCAAAACACATCTACGACATAGTTTATCGCGCGCAACAGGCTGGTATAGGCAAGATGAAAAGCGGTTCCAAGTCCAGCGAACCTCATGCTGCATCTGACGCGGTGCTGAAGAATCTTGGGCAGCAGCTTATCCATGCGTTCGGGCATGGCATTGGCATACAGGTGCATGATTATCCCGGTGTGCTAGCAACGAAGTCGAACTTCATGCTAAAGAAGAATATGGTCTTCACAGCAGAGCCAGGTTACTACAACAGGACATGGGGAGGCGTAAGGATAGAGGACGATATAGTAATAGGCCGCGGCGCTCTCACAAAGGCACCGAAGGACTTACTAATCGTCTAGCATCTGAGGCTGCGCGGAAACTGATTTCTTCACGTAGACGACATCGCTGCATACTTCGCAGTGCGCCTCAAGGAATTTTCCTGTTTCGGCAATTATCCTCATCTCTTTTTCACAGCATCTTGGCAAGCTCATTGTATCACCTTTATTTTTTGAAAAGCTGCTAATATCCAGCTTCTCGATATTTTGCCGACGTTGTTCAAGAAAAATATAATGGCGATATCGGCATCAGCTGAAGGTCGACTGTCCCGCTGGGGAACAGTTTCATCCCGCGCTAAATTGTATTGCACTTTAGTACGCGGAGTGTGGAGGCAAGGCTAAGAAAGTTATAGAATGTATGTGCGTTGTTCATGTTCTCCACTGCTTATACATGCATGGCACTCCTTAAATAAGTTAATCGGACAAAATTTGAAATGAGTTTTATTGGTTGTTTTAACTAAAAGTATGATGACCGACGTAGACCTGTTCATCAGTTGATGAACAGGTCAGCTAAGGGTACTAATCCGTTGATAATACCCTTCACGTCAATCATCACCCGTTAAGTTAAAACAATTCTTTTACGTCTGCTCTTCTTCAGGCATCATGTTGCCCAGAATGACAAGGCGCAGCGCGCCTTCGTCGACGCGCTCCTTGAAGCCCATACCTGCCAGAACTGATATTCCTTTCTTTTTCGCCATGTCGACCAGTATCTGGTTTATTTTTCCGTCTACGACCAGTGCGTACACTGACTGGAAATCATTTATCACTTCGTCCAGCTGAGAAATCGGCAGCTTGCTGATTATCTGATGGTTGTTGTCCACCAGGTAAGCGGCCCTTGTGCCGACCAACTCTTCGAGCAGGCTGTTGAAATATTTCACAGCCTCATCATCTAGCTCTTCTTTCTGCGCGAATACAGGCTCTTCCGGCAGAGTGGACTCAATGTGCTTTTCTGACTGGTTCAGCGGTTCTCTATCACGCAGCGCTTTGAATATTTCCTTCTTTGTAAGCTCTTCGACTTCTTTGCCCTCGTCGGCTCTTGCCACAAAGTCTATTTCCGCGACGGAAAGCAGTTTTTTGAGATCGAGGTCTCCGCCACGGTCGCCGTCCAGGAACGCTGTTGTTATTTTTCTTTTAATCAGATCGACTGCTGCCGGTGGTATTTTGCTGCCTTCTATAGCGACACCGTTGCGTATGCCGTTCTTGAGTAAGTTGATTACGTCGGCTCTGCCTTCAACAACAATTATTTCGTCGCTGGTCGCCACGTCCGGGCCGCACGCAAGACCGTTGATTGTAACGACCTCCCAGGTTCTTACTGATTCTTTTATCATGTCAGCTAGTTTCTGTGAATCCTGCATTCCGGTGTTGTCCATCATCGCGCGCAGAATTTCTTTTGCTCTGTCAATAACGTATCTGCGCTTCTGCGAGCGTACGTCGTCGACTTTAATGACTTCGACTTCCGCATCGCACGGGCCTACCTTGTCTATTGTTTCCAGCGATGATGCTATCAGCGCCGTTTCGCTCGCGTCGAGCGACGACGGTATAATTATCTCCGCTAAAGCGCGGCCTTTGTTTGTCTTTACATTTACCTCTATTCTGCCGATCCTGCCGGTTTGCTGCAGCTCGCGCAGGTCAAGCTCGCTTCCTAGCAGGCCTTCGGTCTGACCGAATATCGCGCCGATTACATCCGGGCGCTCTACAACGCCCTTTGCCTGCATCCTTGCGTAGACCATGTATTTTGCAAAATTCTGTGCCAGCTTTGCCATAATAATCTCTCCTTTTGTGGATAATGCATTTGTTAGGGCAGTAGCCCGTGCATCTACCAGATACAGAGAAAGAACTAGCTACCTATAACCGCTGTCTTCAGAGATGAATATGAAAGCATAATTCTTACCTGTAATCCAATTATATGTAATGAACGAACATTCTTAAGGCTTCTTTTTGTCGTAATACACCTTAAGAAAGAGGACTAAATTTGACCCTGCAACGCCGATAACAAAGCTCAGTATGATAGGAAATTGGTTTATGAGAAGGCCGTAACCAAGCCAAACATAAGAACCTGTTGCGAATATCGCATAAGTCGTGAGGCTGACGTCTTTTGCGCTCTTATTTTTTATTATTCTTCGCGCCTGAGGGAAGTGGCCGAGGCTCATGAGAACACCGAAAACTGCGACCAGAAAGTTAAACATCTCTATTAGCATGAAAATAATTGCGCAAAAACCTTATTATACCGTCCGAGAAGTAATTTTATGTGGCTCCGCGATCTGGTGGACTTTGAGGCAAAAAAGGTCATATTGCCTGTAATACTGGTCGTTGTATTCTTTTTTGCTGAGCTTTTGCGCTCGCCATACGGACCACGCTTTATGGATGGCGCAGGCTACTACGCAGGCACCACAGTCGGCGCAATGTACGCCGCTTACGCCGGATTCGTGGGATTCTTAAGACCGGGTCTGGTGTATACAACGCCTATAGACGATGCGTTCTTTGTTGTTGTGCTGCTTTTCGGCGGGTACCTTCTTTCGTCGGGAGTTATCTTCCTGCATCGGCATAACCGCACGATATATTACCGCGGAAAGAAGATGTTCATTGTAGTTTTTGCGTTCATGGCTGCGAGCTTTATGACGCTGAATACGCGTTATCTTCTGCTCGATGCGCGTATAGTACTTTTCATTACGTTTGTCATGGGCTACCTTCTTACAAGCTTTGTATGGGGGCTGTATGATCTTCTGAAAACGCACGAAGCTATAAAGAAGATCAAGAAACAAAAAACTCTGGCGAAATACTTCCGCTGGGAATTCAAATACCTGAAATAGCAGCTTAAATTTCTCTGAAACTAATTCTACACATGGTTCACAGTTATAACAAAGGTTATGGTGCGGAACGGGAGCTTGTACACACGCTATCAAAAATGGGTTACATGACAATACGTGCGCCTCGATCTGGGCGTATCAATCTACCAAGCCCTGATGTAATAGCAGTAAAGGACGGCCGTGTTATTGTTTTCGAAGTAAAGTTCCGCGCATCCGCGTTCACTATATCAAAGGAGCAGCTTGAAGAGCTGGCGCAGTGGAAAAACGTAGGCGGCGCGCATGCATACGTCGGCTGCAAGATAGCGAGAAAAGGTTGGAAGTTTTTGCATCTGCATGATGTAGTGGCTAACAGCGGCAACATAGGCAAGAAGTTTATTGAGCAGAAAGGATTTTCAATAGATAATATCTGACTATAAAGTGATTTTCGCGTCCAGCAGCGACGAAGCCAACAGCATCAATTCTGTTTTCTTGCGTGTTATGTCCGAGTGCAATATGTCCAGTTTTTCTTTTTCCTCTGCTAGGCTGCGCGAAGCATCGCGCAGTTCGCTTTCGGCTGCGACAAGCTTGCGGCGGGCTTCCATGGCACGGGATGCGGCGTGGCTGCTGGCAGTCTCGTACTTTTGTTTTTCCCTGTCCACTTCCTTTACCGCTTCCCCCAGCTCTGTGCGCCTTGCACGAACCTCGTTTTCGCGGCTGATTACGGATTCGGCTTTTCCTGTATCATCGTAGGCGCGGGCTTCCATAATTATCTTGATTATGCGGAAATGTTCGTCGTGCAACAGCGCGGAACTTGGGGAATCCAGATATTCGTCAATTAACTCGTCATGCAGATTTTTTGCATGAACGTATTTGCGCAGGAATTTCTGAACGGCGAGGAGCGAGTCTACTTCCTGGCGCGTGCGCTGGAGGCGGCGTTCAGCTACGAGCAGTGAGGAGTTATCGGTATGTTCAGACGGCGTTATTATAGAGGATTTCCTCGATTCGTGGCGTGCTAGAGCGGATTCAAGTTCGGCCGCCGCTCTTTTTGTACTATTAAGGGTGGCATCCAGTGCTTTTATTTCGTCAAAAAGTGCCAGGACTTTTTTGTGGTTTCCTTCAGCCTCTGTGTGCAGAAGGTTGTTTATCTCCTTCATCTTTTTAGCTACGGGCTGGATGTCGTACTGAAAGAATATGCCAAGATGCAGCAGCTGGCGTTCTGTCAGGCCGCCGAGACCGTTGATAAGCTGGTGAGCTGCTCTAAGGAACTCCTGCGGCTCGGCTGCTGACGGCGGCTGCATAGCGGCTATCTGCTGCACAGCTATTTCACAGAAACGGTCGCGGACCTTTTCCGAGCTTCTTGCCTGCGGCGGCGCGGGCTTTTTTGAGAACTCTTTTATTGCCAATGCGAGCGGCGGGAGCTCGTTATTCACTCGCAAAGCGACCGCATAAATCTCTTTTCTTCGCGATGCTTCGCGCTCGGCAGATTCTTTTTCTATAATGCCGACGGCTTCGGCTAAACTGTAAGTTTTCTCCTCTTTTTTGAACATCCTGAAGAATCCCATGCTAATATGATGTGCGAAATATTCTAATGGTTATGCAAACCTGTAAACCAGCCGATGTTCATGACATGCGGGCGTAATTGGAATCAATATCAACAGGACTACGGCGGCCAAAGTCGCCAAATTTATTTAAAGAACTCAAGGAAAGTGTGCGTATGGGTCATCTTTTCCTTGACGTCGAGACATACATAGCCAAAGAAAATACCGACACGGCGCTCAATCCGTATCACGGCAGCTCGAAGATACTTGCAATAGCGTACAACTATTACGATACCTACAAGCCGCCTGTAAAAGCGGAGATAAAGCAGCCCGTACTGCTA
>Ga0209541_10011763_pt1 | contig 13645 bp, 15 predicted proteins | sample RifCSPlowO2_01_FD_184027 | JGI IMG/M metagenome (GOLD analysis project Ga0209541, IMG submission 184027) | Groundwater microbial communities from Rifle, Colorado - Rifle CSP2_plank lowO2_0.1 (SPAdes) (version 2) | ecosystem: Environmental > Aquatic > Deep subsurface > Groundwater | place...
ATAAATTCTTTGGGGAGCCCGTCAAAGAATTTATTGAAAAGTATTTCGATATACTCACAGTGATTACCGCCGCACTTTTGATAGGTGGGTTTATTGTGGTACGGTGGCTGATATGATACGCGCTAAAAAACGCCAACTCGTTGTAGCTAACTGGAAATGTAATCCTGCTACCTTGTCGGAGGCACAGCGTTTGTTTGCGGCAATAAAAAAAACAGTGCCGCGGCACAAAAATATAGATGTGGTTGTATGTCCACCAGCTGTTTTTCTCTCAAGTTTCTCCGCCAAAGGCGGATCCGCCTCGGGCGGAAAGTTTCATCTGCCAGCTGGCGGATCAAGTTTCAAATTGGGTATCCAGGATGTGTTTTGGGAAAACACCGGCGCGTATACAGGCGCCGTTGGTCCGCGCATGGCGCGAAGTGTGGGCGCCGGGTACGCTATTGTGGGTCATTCGGAGCGAAGGGAGCATTTAAAGGAAACAAATGAAATAACAGAAGCCAAAGTGGAGGCCGCGCTTGAGGCGGGGCTTCGTGTGGTGCTTTGCGTGGGAGAGAAAAGTCGCGAAGGAGATGCGGCGGAATATGCCGCGTTTGTGAAAGAAGAAGTGCAAACGGGGCTTCGAGGCGTTACCAAGCATGCTCTCAAGAATGTTATAATTGCGTACGAGCCCATTTGGGCAATAGGATCTGATGAAGCGGATACGCCCGAACGAACGCTCGAGATGGCGCTTTATATTCGAAAAACAATTGCGGATCTTTACGATCGGCCTACTGCCCAAGCGCTTCCCGTGTTATACGGAGGGTCGGCTAACACCGGAAATGCGCGCGCATTTTTGCGTGACGGAGGAGTGGATGGACTCTTGATAGGGCGGGCAAGTCTCAACGCAAAAGAATTTGGAAAAATTGTAGAACTGGCAAATGAATCCTAAAAATCTTCCTGTTTTTACTGATTTTACCGGTATCAAAGGTAAGCGTGTTATTGTACGTGTTGACTTTAATGTTCCTGTGGAGGAGGAAAGAGGGGTGGCCCCGGACGATTACCGTCTTATAAAAACGGCGCCGCTATTGAAACATCTTTCCGACGCGGGCGCGCGGCTGGTTCTATTGAGCCATCTTACGGAAAAAAAGCCGCACCGAAGTTTTAGACCATTGTTGGGCGCGTTGCAAAAAAAAATGGACATGTCTATAGAGCTTGCCTATTCCGTGGAAGACGCGCGTAAAAGTGAATCCTCGGTGGTGTTGTTAGAAAATTTGCGCGTATTCAAGGGCGAGGAAGCAAATTCACCTGCGTTTGCGAAAGAACTTGCTTCTCTGGGGAGTGTGTTTATAAACGAGGGTTTCTCGCAGTCTCATCGGGCGTACGCGAGTGTGGTAGGGTTGCCACAGTTGTTGCCATCCTTTGTGGGGCCGCTTTTTTACGAAGAAGTTACCACATTGAGCGAGGTCTTCCTGCCGGAGCATCCATTTATGCTTATTCTCGGCGGTGTGAAGTTTGCAACGAAAGTGGGAGTGCTCGAACATTTTATGACATCTGCGGACGCGGTGTTTGTGGGCGGGGTATTGGCAAATACATTTTTAGCGGCCGAGGGTGTCGAAGTGGGAACGTCTCCGGTAGAGAAAGACGCATTGCCCCTTGTTCGCGATACATTCCGAGGTCGTAAAAATTTGATGCTACCGGAAGATGTTCGGGTGGAAGGCAATGTGGCGCGGCGCGTAGAAGAAATTCAGACAGGCGATTTTATCTATGATGCGGGGCCTAAAACTATAGTATCGCTTGCGGAGAAAATTCGAGATATGCGCATGATTCTTTGGAATGGTCCATTGGGGCTTGTAGAAAAAGGATACAGCCATGGGACAGTTGATTTGATTGATATTTTAGCAAATTGTTCGGCCAAAGTTATTATAGGCGGCGGAGATACCATTGGTTTTATTCGCAAACAAAAAATCGAAAAAGATTTTTATTATCTTTCCACTGGTGGTGGCGCTATGCTGGAGTTTTTAGCAAAGGGAACACTGCCGGGGATTGAGGCAATACTTGTGTCAAAAAAAGCGTTGTGATAAGTCCGTATGCGGTATAAAGATTCATCAGAATTCATGGCAGAAATGGGTCACAATCGTGACGGGGTGTGGTTTCCGCGCGTGACAAAAATTCTTGATGTTAAGTCGAAACCCGGACTCGACGTGTTTTTTCGCGAAATGGGAAGTTATGAGTCTGCGGAGGAAGTAAAAAATAAATCCGCGGTGGAAGGGAGTTTGGTGCATGAAGTGGTGCAGAAAGTTGCCGTGGGAATGCCGGTTGATATTCCGGAATCCATTCGTCCAGCGGTGGAGATGTTCCAAACGTTTTCCGATAAGCGCGGGATTCAACTGCACCCTGATTTTATTGAGCGTCCCGTAACTTCTTTGAAGAATAAATATACGGGTACGGTGGATGCGCTTGCGGAAATTGATGGCAAGTTTGGCGTATTGGACATTAAAACATCAACCGGGTTTTTTCGGGAATACAATCTGCAGACGGCGGCGTATGTGCTTGCTCTGCAGGAATATGAAACAAAACAGCTTCTTTCTTTGCCACGCGAAATTGAAACGCGCTGGATTTTGCGCATTAACCAGCATCGGGTATGCGCGAAGTGCAGGGCAACGTTGCGGGAAAAAGGAGGGCGTTCAAAAGTGCGCCTGCCTGCCCGGCAGGCAGGCAGTAATCGGATACCCGAAAATATTTGCGCCGAGGATGCGCACGAATGGGGCCCGACGGAGGGTGATGTGGAGCTTCGCGAGTTTCCATATTATTATGGTGATATAAAAGCATTTCTAGCCGCAAAAACCCTCTGGGAATGGGAACACAACTGGTGGCTAAAGCAGATGGGATATTTATAATGTCTTTAATAATATGCAAAACACAAAGATCATCATTTACACCGACGGAGGGTCGCGGGGGAATCCAGGGCCGGCTGCTTTTGGGTATGTTATAAAAGACGCAAATGGAAATGTGTTAAAACAGCACGGGGAAGCGATAGGAAAGGCGACAAATAATGAAGCGGAGTATCACGCGGTTATAGCCGCGTTGAAAAAAGCAAAGCAGATGCTGGGAAAAGAAAAATTGAAGCAGACACATATTGAAGTGCGCATGGATTCGGAGCTCGCGGTGCGACAACTTTCCGGCGTATACAAAATTGAGAATGAAAAATTACAGCCCTTGTTTATGGAAATATGGAACTTGCGCGTGGAGTTGGGCGGGAACGTTTCATTTGCGCATATTCCGCGTGAGAAAAATATGGAAGCGGACAGAATGGTGAATGAGGCATTGGACGCCGAACAGAAAGGATTGTTTTAGAGCCTATCTCAAAAATAACGAGGAGTTAGAATGCTTAGATTTCGTTACGAAAATTACAAACAAGTGAGGCGGCGTAGCATAGCTACGCCAACGATCTTTTTGTAATTTGCAGTAGAAATATAAGTATTATAGCCCTCAAGTGGTATTATATGTTTTATTTATACGGTTATTTTTGAGATAGGCTCTAGTTGCATGCATAAGTCTCGCGTTTTTTTGCTAGTTCTCATTTCTTTCGTTCTGGGGGTTGGCGTACGTTCATTTTTTGAGGTGGACATGCGTTTTGTTGCGGCACTCGTGGCAGGAGGGAGCTTTTTTGCGGTGCATTGGTTTTTAGATCGAAGCAAAACATGGTTGGGTATTGCGGGTATGCTCCTTATGGTTTTTGCGTTTGGCATAGCGCGTTTTTCATGGCATGAGTCAGCAAAGGAAGATGCAACGGTTCTTACGTACGCAAATGGGAACATGCTCACTATTCGGGGGGTGGTGGAAGACGCGCCGGATGTGCGTGAGAAAAACACGCGCCTGGTAATTCGCGCGACGGAAGCAACGCTCGGCGAAAACGAAACGCCGCATACGGCAAAAGGGCGTGTGTTGTTATTTGTGAATCGCTATCCTGTGTTTCAATATGGAGATGAAATACAGGCGCGCGGTATACTGGAGCTTCCCGAAGAATTTTCCGGTTTTGACTATCCAAACTATCTTGCAAAAGAGCAGATTTATTCATTGATGTATTATCCGGGCATAGAGCTTGTTTCTTCCGGTAATGGCAATGTGATAAAACGTCTGTTGTTTTTGTCCAAACAGAGATTTGAGCAGAGTATCGAACATATGTTGCCGGAACCGCACGCGGCTTTTTTGAAAGGCATTTTGTTGGGTTCGCGCTCAAGTATTCCCGCGTGGTTGCTTGATGCGTTTCAGGCAACGGGAGTAACGCATATTATTGCGCTTTCCGGTTTCAACATAACCATCATTGCGGACAGCATTTCACGGGTTTTACGAAGATTGTCCGTAAGCCCCCGAGGGACTTTTTGGATGTCTTTTGGAATTATCGCGCTGTTTACCGTTATGGTGGGGGCTTCACCAAGCATTGTACGCGCTTCAGTTATGGGTGTGTTGGTGCTTCTTGCCGCGAAAGAAGGAAGACGCTATCAGGGTCCGAACGCGCTTACATTCGCGGGTGCGGTTATGGTTTTGCATAATCCTGCTATTTTGCGGTTTGACGTTGCGTTTCAACTTTCCTTTTTGGCAACCGCAGGGCTTTTATTTGTTGCGCCGCGCCTTGAGCCCAAATTCCAGTTTCTGCCGGAATTGTTCAGTTTCCGAAATAATATGGTAACCACCATCGCGGCTCAAATCACTGTGTTGCCGCTCTTATTATATCACTTTAGCGCGGTGTCTCTGGTAAGCCCGCTTTCAAACATTTTGATATTATCATTTATGCCTCTTACAATGTTTTTTGGGTTTTTGGGTGGATTGATTGGGATGGTGTGGGTGAGCGCCGGTATTATAGCGGGCGGCTTAGTGTATGCGCTTATTAGCTATCACATTTTTGTGGTAACTCTCCTTAGCTCTGTCCCGTTTGGGTTTCTTTCGTTTTGAGAGCATGGTATCATGAATCGCATGGCAGATACGCTTATAAAACTTCTTATTGTGGATGACGAGCCCGCGCTTTTGAATTTAGCTTCAACATATTTTCAGCAAAGCGGATATGATGTAAAAAGCATTCCTAATCCAAGCGACATTCCCGCGGCGCTACAAGATTGGAAACCGGATCTTATACTTCTGGACATTTTAATGCCTAACGCAAACGGGCTTGATGTATTGCGCAGTTTGAAACAGGATCCTACCACTTCCCCCATTCCAGTGTTCATTTTTTCAAATCTTGATAGTGAAGATCAAATTGCCGAGGCATTAAGCGCGGGGGCGGTTGGGTATCTCACAAAAGCGAACTACTCGCTCGAAGACGTGCAAAAAAAGATAGAAGAGATTTTAGGAAGAAGATAGTGTATGCAATTAGTTTTTGTCGTAAGCGGCACGGTTCTCGCGTGGGCAATTATGTTGGGGGCGCTTTACCTTACGCATAACCTCCCACGGGTTGCGTTTGTTTCCCTGCATTATCTCTTGAACATATTCATATTTACGTTTCTTGCCGTTGTGTTACGCAGAGTCGGGGTTACTTATACCGCGTGGGCGTTTACCGTTGCGGTGGTGGGGATACTTGTCGCGCTCGAACTTTTTTATTGGGTGTTTGTAAACCCCGAGGTCGCCGCGCGGTATCTCACCGTTATTGACTGGGTTATACCCGCCATACTTGTTTTTGCTACGGTATATCTTGTGGCGCGGTTAGTGCGGTAAATTTTATGTCAAATCCAAAGCTCATAGATATCCATAGCCATATTAATTTCAACGCATTTAAGGACGATGCTGATGTGGTTATTGGGCGTACATTGGAGGGTGGTGTCTGGACAATTCTCGTGGGCTCGCAAATTGATACCTCGCGCCGTGCAGTTTCGTATGCGGAAAAGTACCACGAAGGAATATATGCCGCCGTTGGGTTACATCCCATTCACTTAACAGAGTCGTATGTGGACGCAAAAGAAATTGCAGAGAAGGGTGTCCCCGGGTTTCAAACGCGCGTGGAGCAGTTTAGCTATGAGGATTATAAGCCACTCGCCGAACATCCCAAAACGGTTGCTATTGGCGAGTGTGGCATGGATTATTATCGAGTGGTGGGTGGAGAAGAAACAAAAAAACTGCAGGCAAAAACATTCCGCGAGCAAATTGCGTTAGCGCGGGAAGTGAAAAAACCGCTCATGATTCACTGCAGAAATGCGTATGAAGATGTAATTCAGATTTTGAAGGAAGAGCGGGCGAATGAGATCGGCGGCGACATTCACTTTTTTGCGGGCTCATGGGACATAGCAAAACAATTTTTGGAACTTGGGTTTTATCTTTCGTTTACCGGCGTTATCACGTTTGCGCATGAGTATGATGAAGTTATAAAAAACGTGCCACTTGATCATATTATGGTAGAAACAGATGCACCCTATGTTACGCCGGAACCTCACCGCGGCAAGCGCAACGAACCGTTGTATGTGGAGTTTGTGGCAAAAAAGATCGCTGAAATAAAAAATCTGCCCGAAGAACAAGTCTTCGAGCAGTTAGTCGAGAATACGAAGAAATGTTTTGATATCATAATATAATTTTGTCAAGTCCCGCGAGTGCTTATTTTTTTGTATTCTTCATGCATGTTCTCGAAATACAATCATCAAAAAATTGAAAAAAAGTGGCAGAAGGAATGGGAAAAGCAAAAGCTGTATCAGGCAAAATTTCCTTCCAAGAAACCAAAGTACTATGTTCTTATAGAATTCCCGTATCCTTCGGGCGATGGCTTGCATGTGGGGCATGTACGGAGCTATACGGCAATGGATATTGTTGCCCGGAAACGCCGCATGGAAGGATTTAACGTGCTCTACCCCATAGGATGGGATGCTTTTGGGTTGCCTACGGAAAATTATGCTATCAAAACACAGACGCATCCAAAGATTGTAACCAAAAAAAATACCGACACGTTTCGGCGGCAGTTGAAGTTGCTCGGGTTTTCGTTCGACTGGGATCGGGAAATAAATACGACCAATCCCGCATACTACAAATGGACACAGTGGATATTTTTGAAATTGTTTGAGCAGGGGCTTGCCTATAAGGCGCGTACCACCATCAACTGGTGTCCGAAAGACAAAATCGGTCTAGCCAACGAAGAGGTGGTGGGTGGGGTATGTGAACGCTGTGGCACGGCGGTGGAAAAGCGGGAAAAGGAACAGTGGATGTTGCGGATAACTGCATACGCGGAAAAATTGTTGAAAGGACTCGAGACAGTTGATTACATTCCCGAGGCAAAAGTTCAGCAACAGAATTGGATTGGAAAATCAGAAGGAGCATTAATACAATTTCCAATTTCCAATTTCCAATTTCCAATTGAGGTATTTACTACTCGGGCTGATACGCTTTTCGGGGCGACTTATTTAGTATTGGCGCCCGAGCATGAGTTGGTTCAGAAGTTAGAATCTGGAGTCACGAATTATGGAGAAGTAAAAAAATATATTACTGATGCAAAACAGAAGACCGACATGGAACGTACGACCGATGGGAAAGAAAAAACGGGCGTTGAGCTGAAAGGAATCACCGCGATTAACCCAGCAAACCAAAAAGAAATTCCCGTTTGGATTTCGGATTATGTGCTTAGCGGATATGGTACGGGTGCCATTATGGCAGTTCCCGCGCACGACGCGCGCGATTTCACGTTTGCTAAAAAATTTGATCTTCCTATATGCATTGTTGTATGTCCGCATTATCCGGAAAAAACATGCCCGATATTGGATATCGCATATGAAGGCGAAGGGCACATGGTGGATTCAGGACAATTTGACGGTATGCCTTCAAAAGAGGCAAAGAACGCGATTGCCAAATTTGTGCATGCAAATATGACAACTCAATTTAAACTTCACGATTGGGTGTTTAGCCGCCAGCGGTATTGGGGAGAGCCAATTCCACTCGTGTACTGTGAGAATTGTGCTACTTCTCATAAATATAAAAGCAAAGGGGAAGAGCTAAATCAAGGGTGGATTCCGGTATCAGAGAACAATCTTCCCATTGAGTTGCCAAATGTAAAATCATATACTCCAACGGATACGGGGGAATCTCCGCTTGCTAATATGGCTTCATGGGTAAAAACAACGTGTCCGCGTTGCGGCGGCTCGGCACGGAGGGAAACCGATGTGATGCCAAACTGGGCGGGGTCTTCGTGGTATTTTTTACGATATGTTGATCCAAAAAATAAGAAGGCGTTTGCGGACAAGAAAAAATTGAAGTACTGGACTCCAGTTGACTGGTATAACGGTGGCATGGAGCACACGGTTCTCCATCTTTTATACTCCCGATTCTGGCAACAGTTTTTACATGACCTCAAATTGGCTCCCACAAGCGAACCCTACAAAAAACGTACCTCGCACGGCCTTATTTTGGGAGCAGGCGGCATCAAAATGTCGAAATCAAAAGGAAACGTGATCAATCCTGATGAAGTGGTGCGGCAGTTTGGCGCGGATGCTTTACGGCTGTATGAAATGTTTATTGGGCCGTTTGACCAGCATGTTGCGTGGGATCCGCATGGCATTATTGGCACAAAGCGGTTTTTGGAACGGGTGTGGAAATTTGTTCTTAATTCAAAATTATCCCGATTTCATCGAGGACTCTCGGCAAAGCCGGAGCAATTCAAAAATAAAAAGGTAGAGCTGTTGTTGCATCAAACCATAAAGAAAGTTTCAGACGACATCGAGAACTTAAGAATGAATACAGCAGTCAGCGCCCTTATGATCTTATTAAATGAGATGGAAAAATTAGAAATTAGTCCCGGTGTAACCGGGATGAAATTTGAAATTGACTGCAAAAAGAAATTTTTGCTGTTATTAGCTCCTTTCGCGCCGCATATTGCGGATGAATTATGGCGAACACTTGGCGAGAAATCTGCCAACACTCAGAGCATTCATACACAGTTGTGGCCAAAGTTTGATAAGAAAAAGACGCAAACAGACACATGTGGGTTGGTAGTTCAAGTGAATGGAAAAGTGCGCGCGGTTATTGATGCTTCAACCGGCATTTCACAAAACGAGGCAGAGTCACTTGCATTATTTGACCAGCATATTATAAAAACACTTGATGGTAAGAAGCCGAGGCGCGTGATTTATGTGACCGGCAAGCTCATTAACTTTGTTCTCTAAACAATGGGACAAAGTTTGGAAAATAATTAACAGAACTTATAAAACTTATATGAAAGCAGTTATTATTGCGGCAGGCGAAGGAACACGTATGCGCCCGCTTACCTACGAGACGCCAAAACAACTTCTTCGTGTTTGCGGAAAAACACTTCTTGCATATGTGCTTGAAGCATTACCCGCGGAAATTTCCGAGGTTATCATGGTGGTGGGGTATAAGGGCGCCGATATCCAAAAATTTCTTGGAGAAGAATGGCATGGAAAAAAAGTGCAGTATGTGTGGCAAGCGCGTCCGCAAGGCACGGCGCATGCCATGTCGCTTGCAAAGGACTTACTGGTGGGTGAAAAGTTTTTTTTGGCAGGGTACGCTGATGACATTCATGGCGCGGACGGGGTTGCCGCGTTGGTAGCGCAATGTCGGCCATGTTTTATGGTCGCGGAAGTTGAAGATCCGCGTAAATTCGGTGTTATTGAAACGGATGCCACGGGTAAAATTACTACGTTCGAAGAAAAACCGGAGCATCCGAAATCAAACTTGATATCGAGCGGCTTTTTCGTATTGCCGATTGAAATTTTTGACTATCCCGCGCCTCCGCGCGAGAACGGCGAAGAATATATTCCTGACCGCGTGGCGCGTATGATACAAGACGGTCATGAGTTTTACACGGAGTGTTCCACACAGTGGATTCCAATAGGATATCCGCAGGATTTGCAAAAAGCGGAAGATATATTGTGTCCAAAGAAATAAAAACCTTTATGCGTATTGTTCCATTAGGCACAGACCATGGGGTAGGCGCAACGCTAGAGGCGGTACGGTGTTTGAAGCTTGGTGAAGTGGTGGTAATTCCCACTGATACGGCATATGGTCTTGCCGCAGACGCTTTGAATGAAAAAGCAGTACAAAAAGTGTTCTCAATAAAAATGCGGGGGACAAATCAAGCACTTCCCATATTTGTTTCTGATTTTGATATGCTCGATAAGGTTGCGGTAGCCAGCCCGGAGCTAAAAGAATACATACAACAATGCGGGTCTGTTACCGCGGTACTTCCCGCGCGGGGGTGGGTGCCGCTCGCGCTTCGTGGTGGAAAGCTTTCAGTGGGGGTGCGGATGCCAAGCCATCCGTTCGTGGAGCGGCTTATAAAAGCGTTCGGCGGGCCTATTACGGGTACCAGCGCAAATATTTCTGGCCGCGGGCCGTATTATAAAATCCGCGATGTCATAGACGAATTTGAAGGGGGAGTGGAACCCGATGTGGTGATTGACGCGGGTGATCTTCCCCAAAATCCGGTGTCGGCCGTGATTGACTTTACAAAAAAACCGCCCATGATTTTACGAACTGGCATGTTGCCGAAAGAGGTGCTCATAGAATTGCTTGGAGGTGAGAAATAAGAATGTTACAGTGGCTTAGCAAAGATACGCTATAGCAATAGTTTGCTAAATTGATAAATTTCTAATGCTCTATAGTGTTCGCAATGAGACAAAAAAAGAACCCGTGGCACAAGGTTTTGGTTTGTGCGGCGGGTTTATTTTGTGACTATTTACCCTTTATGATAAAATCTTTGTTCGGCAAAATTACATTATCTCCTATGAACTGGGCGCCAGATGGATATTTAATCCTACGAGTAAGATTGTACCAATAATATCCATCATGACTATCTGTGCAATATTGCTGTTCCACTAGTTCGTTTTCTTTATTAAAACAAGCATAAGCAATATTCGAAGGCGGTACGCTTGGGAGTCGAGCGCCAAATGGTAATCGTTGCTTTTTTAATACATCATACCAACGATATTCTTCTCCCAGTGGTTTTTCTTTTCCTTCATAGTTTCTACAATTGCGACTCTGCATAATCACGTCTACCATATTTATGCAGGCAAACACGTTTGCATATGCTTCTGTTGCAAGCAATATTCCCGATACCGCAACAATGTTTAATACACGCTTCATACACGCCTCCTATTTTATTTTTTAAACAATAGCAAAGATATTTTTTTTGTCAAGTCCTACATAAAAGTATTTTAAGGTACAGTAAACACATGGTGTAAAAAGTTATGCACAAGACATTGTCATTGCGAGGCCTTTAGGCCGTGGCAATCTCCTTGTTTTTATGAAATGAGATTGCTTCGCCATGCTCGCAATGACATAAGTATTTGTATATTTGCTTTTACTTGCATCATTCATAATTATTCTATGAAAAAAGATACACAAGTTTCAAAACTTATACAAAAAGAAGAAAAACGCCAAAAAAGCGTCATTAATCTTATTGCTTCCGAGAATTATGTTTCGCGGGGTGTGCTTGATGCTCTTGGTTCAGTATTCACAAATAAATATGCGGAAGGGTACTCGGGGAGGCGATACTATGGCGGAAACGCGGTGGTGGACGAAGTTGAAAACCTTGCACGGGAACGCGCGTTGCAACTCTTTAAACTCTCGCAAAAAAAATGGTCTGTGAATGTTCAGCCCTATTCTGGCTCACCCGCGAACCTTGCGGTATATATGGCATTGGTGCCGCTACATGAAAAGATTATGGGCATGCGGCTTGATATGGGTGGGCACTTGACGCACGGACATAAAGTTAGCGCTACGGGCAAAATTTGGCAACAGGTGCCCTATGGCGTGAATAAAGAAACAGAACGACTTGCTTATGACGAACTTGAAGAAATTGCCCAAAAAGAAAAACCAAAACTTATTGTTGCCGGGTTTACCGCATACCCACGGCGCATTGACTGGAAAGCATTTCGACGTGTTGCCGATTCGTGTGGCGCCATTTTGATGGTGGATATGTCTCACATCGCGGGGCTTGTGGCAGGTGGGGCGCACTCGTCGCCATTTCCGTACGCGGATGTGGTAACAACCACGACGCATAAAACACTTCGTGGCCCGCGCGCCGCTATGATTTTTTCGCGTATGGAACATGCCCAAGCAATAGACAAAGCAGTGTTCCCTGGGTTGCAGGGCGGACCGCATGTAAATCAGATTGCGGGAATTGCGACTGCGCTGTATGAGGCCATGCAACCGGAGTTTAAAAAATACGCGACCCAGATTGTAAAAAATGCGCGCGTGTTGGCGGAAGAACTTATGAAAAAAGGGTGGCGGATTGTATCGGGCGGTACAGATAATCATTTGTTGTTGGTGGATACCTGGGCGTGGGGGGTAAGCGGCGCGGAGGCAAGTGATGCGTTGGAGGATCATGGCATTATTGTAAACAAAAACACGATTCCGTTCGACGAACGTAAGCCCATGGATCCGTCAGGTATTCGGATTGGGACTGCGGCTATGACCACGCGCGGCATGAAAGAAAAAGATATGAAAAAAATTGCGGATCGTATTGATACTATTTTAAAAAAGAAATGACAGTAGACGGCAAAAAAATAGCCGAAGTTCTTGAGGCTAGGCTTAAAGACGCGGTTGTTGCGTCGCATAAGCAGTTGCGCTTGGGTATTGTTCTCGCGACAAATGATCCAGCGACGCAGGCGTTTGTACGCAAGAAGGAAGAGTTTGGTAAGCGTATCGGCGTGGATGTGCGCGTGTATAATGAGATGGAGAATGCAGTTTCGGCGCGGCGTTTGCGCGATCGTGTCTCAGAACTTACAGGTATATCTGAAAATAGCGCTCTTATTGTACAGCTCCCGCTTCCTGAAGCGGTAGGTAATGTGCAGAAAGTATTAAACGCGGTGGTGCCAGAAAAAGACGCAGACATGTTGTCTGCGCGTAGCATCGGCGATTTTATGGTTGGTACGAGCGATACCATGCCGCCCGTCGTCGGCGCGATACAAGAGATTTTTAAGCAAGAGAAAGTTTTCTCTAACCTCGCTGGTATTAAGGTTGTAGTCATTGGAGCGGGCCCGGTCGCGGGGCGCCCGGTAAGTCAATGGCTGATCCATGAGGGCGCGGCGGTTACGGTAGTAACGAAAGAGACTGCCCACGAGGATATCACATATTATACAAAGACAGCGAATTTGATCATAGCTTGCGCTGGTTCTCCCGGTTTAGTAACAGGTGATATGGTAAAAGATGATGTTGTCGCGATAGACGTAGGCGTAACCAAAATAGATGGTAAGTTCAAAGGCGACTTCGATTTTGATTCAGTAGCTCCCAAAGCAAAACTTATAACTCCGCCCATCGGCGGCATCGGCCCCATTGTGGTAGCAAAAGTATTTGAGAATGTTCTTCGGTTGAACAAAATTAAGATAGTGAAAGATTTCTATTGATGTTTCTATGTCATTTTTATCTCGCAATAAAAAATGGTTCATCATTTTCTCAATTTTCAGTGGCTTCATGATTCATCCCCAGAAGATGTTGCCATTTGGCAAAAGTATTATGGTTTGAAAGATAAGGGCTTTGCTTCTTTTCTTGGAATCTTTGGTTTACGCACTTACGATGGAAAAGACAAAGAAGCTTTTGTGATTCTTGGGGAAGAAGTTAAGAAAAGAGGTTGGTGAGTAATAAAATTATCGGTTTAAAGAAACTTATTAGTTGCTATTTATATGCGAAGAACAAATTTTTCGTCTGAAGATACAGCGATTTTAACGATAATTTTGTTGAAAAG
>Ga0209541_10011767_pt1 | contig 13644 bp, 10 predicted proteins | sample RifCSPlowO2_01_FD_184027 | JGI IMG/M metagenome (GOLD analysis project Ga0209541, IMG submission 184027) | Groundwater microbial communities from Rifle, Colorado - Rifle CSP2_plank lowO2_0.1 (SPAdes) (version 2) | ecosystem: Environmental > Aquatic > Deep subsurface > Groundwater | place...
TTTTAGTGACAAGTTTGGCCTCGGTGGATGCCTGGGAAGTCGCGGCGGAACAGGCCAAACCAGTACCGCCCCAGATTCGGTCCCTGAGCCTCCTGCCTGCAAGGGGCATGGAGGTCTCGTACACGATCGTGTACGAAGGGCAACCAGCTTTCGAAACGGCCGGCCGCTGGGCCCTCTTCGTCACCGAGCTCGCGGCCCAAGAGGGCCAGAAGCCCGAATCGGACGCGATCGTCAGCGTCCGGGGAGAAGACGACTGGCGGATGACGCTCGTGTTCGAGCGCCAGCCGGTCGGAATCTTCTCCGGCTCCCGCATCGCCAGGGTTCGCTGGGTAATGGGTGGCGGATGTCAGCACCAGTATCAGGTGCAGTACACAGGACGCCCGACAGTCGCGGACCTCGACCGGACGACGGCGCTCCTCGAACGGATCGTCCGCTACGAGCATGCCGTCAAGGACGACGAGCGCGTGCTCGTGACGAGCGAAGCGGTCAAGGATGATCCGACGCAGCGGACTTTCCGCTGCGAGATCTCGGGCGGAGCCTGGGATTTCGCGAAGGGGGGCGTGAAGGCGTTGAACGCCTCCACCGAGCCCCCGGTCAGGCCCTGGTGATCCCGGCCCGTCAGAAAACCGGAGACCCCCTGTGCACGCACAGGGGGTTTTCTTGTGTGGAAAATATGCGCGCCTGAAGATACAAGTACGGGCTTCCGTGGCACGGGCTTCCAGCCCGTGCTACGACAGACGGACGAGTCCCTTCACGGGCACGGATCCGGCCAGAGCTTCGGCACCGGCCCGAATACGCTTTTTTCCGGATGACGAACCGGCCCCTGCAAACTCTCGACGCGGTTGAAAATACCGCACCCCCCTCCCCCTCCCGCGCCGGCGGGCAGGCCCGCCTCCGCACTGCGCGCGCCGGTGGACAGGCCGGAGGAACTGCGCGGACCGGTGAGGCCCTCGACACGATCGAAGACGCTCCCGTCACCGTCCGTAGCATTGCGTGAGGAGGACGTGGAAGAAAGAGAGGAAACGATGGAAGGCAGATAAGAAGATACGGAAGAAGACGAAGACGCAAAGGCAGGAACAACCGGAGCGGAAGAATCCGCAGCCCGTTCCCCGAACAGCGGGAAGACGAACCCCCCGTGCCGGCCATCGCTGCCGTCCCCGTCGCCATCATGATCAGCCTCCCCGCCGGCAACGGCGACATCGGCAGCATCCGAGCCATCATCACCCCTATCGTCCGCATCGTTGTCACCACCGTCACCAGCGTCCACGCTCTCATGATCATCCATGTGCGCCACAGGCACATACGTAGAAGATGCACTGGAAGAGGGTAAGGAGGATGAAGACCCCACGCCACTCTGCTCCGCAAGCTTTGCAGAGCTCTGCGGGGCAAGGGAAGAAGAACTGCGGGCGGAGGAAACGAAAGACACCGGGAACGGACTCTGTTCCTCTCCCCCGCGCACTCCGTCCCCATGCCCGCCGCCCTGCCTCTCTCCCGTTCCATTGCTGCCCCCATTATCGCTGTCTGCATCGCCACCGCCACTCCCATCCCCATCCCCATCCCCATCCCCATTCCCATTCCCATTCCCATCCGATCCTCCCCCGCCTTCCGCGCGAACGAGCGCTTTCCCGAAACCGATGTTCATCATGGCTAACAACCCGAAATCTCCGCCGATTCCGGAGCCGCCGAAACGGTCCCCGGAGATCCCCCGGACCACCCATTGGCCGTCCCGGAGTTCGCGATCGCAACCGATGTATGGCGCGAAGAACAGCGCGCCGCGATCCTCCGCAGGAAGGATGGCGCGCATCACGCCGCTGCAGGCCCATGGGAAATCCCCCGCCTGCGCGCTCTGCGCTACAGTGGGCAGGCCCGCCTGCGCCCGCCCGGAACGCACGCCGAACGCCAGAGCCGCGAGGAGCGCGAGGGAGCCGACGGTGCGTGCCGGAGAGCGCATAGGACTATTATCCTGCACCCATTTATCATTTATGTCAAATGCACAGAAACTGCTTCTCAGAGCGAGGCCTGTGCGCTTTTGCGCGCGCGAGCCCTGCCATTTTTTTCGTGCGACGACTAGGAACCAATGCCTCTCGCAGTGGATTGACCGGTCGCACGAAAAAAATGCTGCAGGGCGAGCGCGCGCCCCTCGCGCACACAATGCTACAGGGTGAGCGCGCGAATAAAGCTGCACAGGCCGAGCGACCGGTCACGCCTTTTTCCCTTTGCCCTCCTTTAGTGCAAGGAGCGCTTTGCTCGGCTCCGGGACGCCCCCGCTCCCCTCGAGTTTCTTCTGTAAATCCGCCCGCGCGCGCTTCTCGTCCTCCGTGAGCGCCTCTCCGAGGAACTCCTTCTTCCGGATCGCATTGAACTCGTTCGTCCACATCTCCCGGTCGCGCCACGCGCGGTACTCCGTCAAACTCATCCCCTTCTTCCGCGCCTTCTTCTTCTCCTCATCCTCCTTTTCCTGCGTCTTCATCTGCGCCTTCCCTTGCGTACGCGCCTGCGTACGCGCTTGCGCGGCGGACTCGGCCCACCGCAGGATCCGCTCCTCGACCGCCGACCGCTTCTCCGCGTACCGCTCCCGCGACAGCGCGCGCAGGACGCCGACCCTCCCCGGATCCTGTTCGAAATCCGGCGGCGGGAGCGTGCCGACGGAGAACGGCTTGCTCGGAACGCCGTCGATCATCAGCCGCATGTACGCATGGTACTTGGGAAGGCTTAGGATGTCGTTGATCGTAACCGCCTCCTCGAACTGCAGGCTCAATCCCTCCGCGTCATCGCTCCCCACCTGAAAGGACAGAAGCGACCCGACGTTCCCGAACACCGCGTCCCGGAGCTTCGTGTTGCCGTCGCCGATGAGGAGCTGCGAAACGTACTGGTTGGCCATCGTCAGGCTCAGGCGGTACTTGCGCGCTTCCGAGAGGATCGTCGCGAAGGTCTCCGTGGCGAAATTCTGGAACTCGTCCACGTACAGGAAAAAATCCCGGCGCTCCGCCTCGGGAATATCCGCGCGGCTCATCGCATCGATCTGGAACTTCGTCACGAGCATCGATCCGAGGAACGCGGAGGTGTCCTCGCCGAGCTTCCCCTTGCTTAAGTTTACGAGGATGATCTTCCCCGTGTCCATCGCATGGCGGATGTCCAGCCGGCTCTTCACCTGCCCGACGATGTTGCGGATCATGGGAATAGAGAGGAGCTGACCCACCTTATTCTGGATCGCCGCGATCGCCTCCGTGCGGTACTTCTCCGACCAACCCGTATACTCGCTCTGCCAGAAGCTCCGCACCGTCGGGTCGCTCACGTGCGACACGACCTTCTCGCGGTAGCGGTCGTCGGCGAACATGCGCATGATCCCGAGCATGGACGCGCCCTCGCAATCGAGGAGCGCGAGGAGGGAGTTGCGCAGGATGTACTCCATGCGGCCGCTGAACGCGTCCGGCCACATCTTCGTGAAAACGCTCATGATCCCCGACGCCACGAGCGGCCGCTGGTCCCGGTCCCGGCATTCGAGGATATTGAAGGAGAGCGGATAATCGCGGTCCGCCGGATCGAAGAGGACGATGTCGTTGCTCCGCTCCCGCGGGACGTACTGGAGCACCGCGTCCACGAGATCGCCGTGCGGATCGATGACGGCGATCCCCTTCCCCGCATGGATGTCGCTCGTCACCATGTTCTCCAGAAGTGTGCTCTTCCCCATGCCGGTCTTCCCGATGATGTAGATGTGCCGCCGGCGGTCGTCCGGACGGATGCCGAACGTCATCTGGCGCCCGCGGTAAACGGCGGACCCGAGCAGGGTGAGGTCCTCCTCCCCCTCCCGCGGGAGATTCGATGGCGGCTCCAGCTTGCGCGAGAAGACCCAGTCGATGTTCGGCGTCTGGACGAGCAGGGTCGGCATGTGCCAGATCGTGGCGACTTCCTCCACGGAAAGGATGTACGGATAGACGGAGAACGACAGGAGGGACGGAATGCGAGAACGCAGTTTGCCTTCCTCGAACGCGTTGCAATTCGGAAGGGAGAACTGCGAGAAACTGCTCGCCATCTCGACAAGCTTCGCTTCCGCCGTATTGCGTTCGCCGGGCGGCGCGATGACGTTCAGGCGGACATTGCATCGGAAGAGCAGGCGATTCACTTTGTCCTGCGCCGCGGCCGCCGAGTCCTCGCGGTCGTGCGACCGCGCGCTCATCTTCTCGATCTCCTCGAGATCGGGATCGCTCGATATCTCGCCGGTCGCGAGGGACGGCGCGCCGGCGACGAACTTCGAAAACCCCGGCCAGGCGCGGAACCCCCCCATACAGAAAGCGAACGGCAGGTACGCGGGACGCCGCCATCCGCGCGCGAGCTGCACGCGCGCGAAGAAATTGGCGTAGGACTCGGAGAGAGACGCCAGCCCCTTTCCGAGGAGCGGGAGGAAACGGAGCGCCCGGCGGCGGAACTTCGTGCCGACCGGATCCATCACGATCTGGATGTGTCCCCGCAGATCCGGAACGGCGCTGTTTGCAATCGACGAGGTCAGGCCCGCAACGGGATCAACATTCACCCGGCTAAGCATATCGTCGAACTGCGGGTGCCGCTTGATCGGGTACACTTCCGGATCGGCGAGGACGAGATCGAGAGAGAGCATCTCTTCTCCTTCGCCCAGAGCGAAGGGATCCTCCGCGAGACGCGTGATATCGATGTCGGGATACTGCGCATAGAGCTGGCTCTCGGCAAGGAGGAGCGCCCGTTCGTCCCCGCGAGCGAAGAAACTGATCTTCCCGTCCCGGCCCATGCCGATTTCCAGGCTCACCCTCCCGTGCCGCCCCTTGAGCGCATGGAGCGCCGCAATCGCCGGCTCCGCGTAGAGGGGACTGCGTTCGTTCTCCTTGGACGATCGGATCTGGAGGAGGGAGAAAGTCAATGCAAAATGAAGAATACAAAATGGAAAATTCCTTCCCGCCTATCCCGAGCGCAATAAGTCGGCGGCCATATCGAGCGCAACCGTATTGTACGCGTAATCCATGCGCATCGGCCCGAGGATGCCGATGGCGCCCCGCTGGTCGCGCACGCGGTACTCCGTGACAAGCAGTGCGCAGCTCCCGGTCTTCGGCAGGAGGTCGCTCTCGCCGATGTAGTAGCGGATCTTTCCGTCCACCGTGAACGTGTCCAGGACGGACCCGAGGTGCTCCTCGAGCACTTCGGCCACATCGCTCGCGAGGAGCGGATCCTGCCGGAATTCCGGCTGGCGGAAGGCATGGCCGAGCCCCAGATAGTAGACCTGCGGCTTGTGCGGGACCTTCGCGAACGCGACGTTCGGAATCAGGTGCGCGAGGATCGCGACCGCGTCATAGACGCGTTCCTGATCCTTGCGCTGCATGTACTGCTCCCGCAGGGTATCGAATTTCCGGCGGACCGCCCGTTCGTGCCGCGCGGGCTCCAGGAAATCCTTCACGTAACACCGGTACCCCTTCGCCGTGGGAACGCGCCCGGCGGAGATGTGCGGCTGGGCGAGGTACCCCTCGTCCTCGAGAAAAACCATCTCCGCGCGAATCGTCGCGCTGCTGCACACGAATGTCCCGCTCTCGAGGAGCTTCCTCGATCCCACGGGCAGAGCGGTTTCTATGAACTGATCGATGATCGCAGCGAGCAGCTTGCTCTGGCGCGTATCCATGGTTGACAGTATAGCAATCGCGTGGCGCGAGTGCCAGGCTTTGGACGGCTTTCGGATAGCTCCTCGCCAGTGTCCTGCCCCGCATATTTCTGGTCAATGGAAATATGCGGGGCAGGACACTACTTTTCCATCTTCGACATCCTCTTCCGGAAGCGCTCGACGCGGCCGCCCCTCGCCTCCTGCTGCTTCTTGCCCGTGTAGACCGGGTGACATTCCCGACAGATTTCCACTTCCATTGCCTCCACCGTACACGGGATATGGAACACTGCCTTGCAGGACGTGCAGGTCACTTTCGCTTTCGGATAAATGGTAGGATGGATGCCGGGCTTCACGGCGGAAAGTGTAGCGGGCGCAGGCGGCGAAACAAAAGGAAAAGACGGGGAATTATGCCTGCCGGAGCGAGGCCTGTGTGCGCCGCGCAAAAAAGCCGCGGGGCAAGCGAGTGAACGTTCTACTTCTTCCCCTTCCTCCCGAGTGTCGCCGCGCGCTTCACGCGCCGCTCCTCGCTCTTGATCCGCTCGACTTCGATCTCGCGCTGGTCTTCCGCCGCCTCGAGCACGGCCTCCTCCGCGTCCTTATCCTCCATCACCACGCTCATCGTCGCGACCTTGTCCCGCGCCTTCAGGCGCATGACGATCACCCCCTGCGTCGCGCGCCCGCGCGACGGGATGTCGGAGAGCCGCATGCGGATCGCCTGCCCCTGCCTGCTGATGCAGATAAGATCGCCTTCGTCGCCTTCCTGCAGGATGCACCCCCCGACGATGTCGCCCGTCTTCGCCGTGAGCTGCGCCGCCTTCACCCCGCTCCCCCCGCGCCCCTGGAAGCGGTACTGCGAGACCGGCGTCATCTTGCCGAGGCCGTTCTCCATGACCACGAGCAGTTTGTTGCCCGCCGCGTCCCGCACATCCCCCGCCTCGACCACCACGTCGCCGTCCGCCAGTTTGATCCCGCGCACGCCGGCCGCCGCCCGCCCCATCGCGCGCACGTCGTCCTCCTTGAACCGGATCGCCTTCCCTTTCCGGCTGAGGAGGATAATCTCGTCCTTGCCGCTCGTCGCGAGCACCCACCGGAGCTCATCGCCCGGCGATATCTTCTGGGCGATCAGGCCGCTGCGGCGGATGTTCTCGAATTCGCTGAGCTCCGTCCTCTTCACCGTCCCCCCGCGCGTCACGAGGAAAAGGAAGCCCTTCGCGTCCGCTTCGGACTTGAGGATCGCCGACACCTTCTCCTCCGGCTGCAACTGGAGCAGATTCACGATTGCCTGCCCCTTCGCGATGCGCGTCCCCTGGGGCAGTTCGTATGTGGGAAGTTTGAAAATCCGCCCGGTGTTCGTGAAGAAGAGCAGATCGTCGTGATTCATGACGTGCAGCATGCTCTGCGCCTCGTCCTCCTCCTTCATCTCCATCCCCTTCACCCCCTTGCCGCCGCGCTGCTGCGCACGGAACTGCATCGGACTGAGGCGTTTCACGTACCCGCCGACCGTCAGCGTGACGATCATCGGCGTGTTCGGGATCGTATCCTTCGCGCTGAACTGGCCGACGGGGTGCTTCACGACCGTCGTGCGGCGGACGTCCGCGTACTTCTCCTTCAGTTCGAGCGACTCGCTCTTCACGATCCTGTCGATCTTCTTCTTGTCCCTGAGGATCGCCTCGCACTCCGCGATGAACTGCTTCTTCTCGCGGAGTTCGTCCTCGATCTTCTTGCGCTCGAGCCCGGAGAGCGTCTGCAGGCGCATCTGGAGGATGGCTTCCGCCTGGATGTCCGTGAGTTTGAACCCCTTCATGAGATTCGCCTTGGCCGTTTCCTTGTCCTTGCTCTTCTTGATCGTCGCGATCACCTTGTCGATGTCGTTGAGCGCGATGCTCAGGCCCTCGAGGATGTGGAGACGTTCCTTCGCCCGGTCGCGCTCGAACGTCACGCGCCGCACCGTCACGCGCCTGCGGTGATCGACGAAGACCTGGAGGAGTTCCTGCAGGTTCATCAGGTGCGGCTGGATGCCGTCGGAGAGCGCGATCATGTTGTACCCGAAACTCGACTGGAGCTCCGTGTGCTTGAAGAGCTGGTTCAGGATCTTCTGCGGATAACTGTCCTTCTTGAGCTCGATGATGATGCGGATCCCCTCCCGGTCGGATTCGTCGCGGATATCGGAAATGCCCTGTATCACCTTGTCCTGAACGAGCTGCGCCATGCGCTCGATCATCGCCGATTTATTGACCTGGTACGGTATCTCGGAGATGCGGATTCGGTAACGGCCGGACCCGTCCACCTCCTCGATCTCCGCCTTCCCGCGCATGATGACCGACCCGCGGCCGCTCACGTACGCCTGTCTGATGGCCTCCTTGTCGTACACGATGCCGGCCGTCGGGAAATCGGGCCCCTGGATGTACTCGAGAAGTTCCTCGGTCGTCGCGCCCGGGTGGTCGATCAGGTGCGTGATCGCGTCCACGAGTTCCCCGAGATTGTGCGGCGGGATGTTCGTCGCCATGCCGACCGCGATGCCCACCGTCCCATTCAGGAGGAGATTCGGCACCTTGGCCGGGAGGACGGACGGCTCCTTGCGCGTCGCGTCGTAATTCGGGATGAAATCCACCGTGTCCTTGTCAAGGTCGCGCAGGATTTCTTCCGTGATCCGCGACATCTTCGCCTCCGTGTACCGCATCGCCGCCGGCGCGTCCCCGTCGATGGACCCGAAATTCCCCTGTCCGATCACCAACGGATGCCGCAGGGAGAAATCCTGCGCGAGACGCGCGAGGGACGGGTACACGATGGCTTCGCCGTGCGGGTGGTAGTTGCCGCTGACGTCGCCGCAGATCTTCGCGCATTTGCGGAACCGCCCCCCCGGACGGAGGCCGAGGTCGCTGAGCGTCACGAGAATGCGGCGCTGGACGGGCTTCATCCCGTCGCGCGCGTCCGGCAGGGCGCGCGCCATGATGACGCTCATGGCGTAACTCAGGTAGCTCTCCTCCATTTCCGTCACCACGGGCCGCGGGACGAGGCGGCCGGCGGAGCTCAGGGTCTCCGCCGGCGCGGGCGCGCCGGCAGGCGCTTCCTCGCCCTCTCCGGACGCATCGGCCCCGCCGTTATTCTCCGGGAGAGGCATATCTGGATCGCCGCTGCTGGGACGCTTTTTCCTCGGCATACTAAATGAAGGCCGTTTAGATCGAAGGGATGATACAGATTTTCCCCCTTATGAAAAGGGATAATCACTCCTCCATTTTGCATTTTGCATTCCGCATTTTGCATTATTCTGTTTCCACAGTGCTCTCCATCGTCTCCACCCCCATCGGCAATCTCGGCGATATCACCCTCCGGGCAATCGACACGCTCAAGGAATGCGATGCAGTGGTCTGCGAAGACACCCGCGTCACCGGCAATCTCCTCAAGCAACTGGATATCCCAAAAAAGGAACTCCTCAGCTTCCACGGCCACAGCGACGAGCGGAAGCTGGAAGAAATCCTCGGGCGCCTGCGGCAAGGCCAGCACCTCGCGCTCGTCTCTGACGCCGGCACGCCGTGCATCTCCGATCCGGGCTTCCGGATCGTCTCCGCCATTTTGCATTCTGGGCCGAATGTCCAGGTCCAGGTCATCCCCGGCCCCTCCGCCTTCCTCGCTGCGCTCTCCGCAAGCGGCCTCCCCATCAGCCAATTCACCTATCTCGGCTTCCTGCCGATCAAAAAGGGCAGGAAAACCCTTCTCGCGTCCTTCACCGGGAAACAGCGCACGCTCGTCTTCTACGAATCCGTGCACCGGATCGAACGGACGCTCCGCGAGCTCGCGGAGGCTCTGCGGGAGCAACCGAATCGTCCGGTTGTGATCGCGCGGGAGATGACGAAGATCCACGAGGAAGTGATCGCGACGACCGTGCGGGAACTCCCGGCAGTCGCCGGGAACGTCACGAAGAAGGGGGAGTTCGTAGTCATCATTGGCACGGCGTAAAAAGGGAGAAGGGAACAAAGCCTGTGCACTTTTGCGCGCGCACAAAATGCTGCAGAGCAAGCGCGCATTCCCGGGCCGCTCTCTGCTATACTCCCCCCATGATTTCCCGCCTCACCGGGACCGTCCACCGGCTCGAACCCGGCAGCGTCATCGTTGACGTCCGGGGGGTCGGGTACGCCGTCGCCGTCCCCGCCGATGTCTATGACCTTCTCCCGGACGGTGCCGAAGTGACCGTCCACACCTTCACGTACGTCCGCGAAGACCGGCTGGGCCTCTTCGGATTCGCGGACCGCGCGGGTCTGCTCCTCTTCAAATCCCTCATCGCCATCGCGGGCATCGGTCCCAAGATCGCCCTGGAACTCTGCAGTGTCCCGCGCGACCTCCTCCTGACCGCCGTCACAGAGCAGGACGCCCGCCTCCTCCAGCACGTGAAAGGCGTCGGGAAGAAGACGGCGGAGACGCTCCTCGTGGAACTCAAAGCACTCGCGGAGAGGAAGCCGGAGATTTTCGCGCAAGCGGGAAGCGGGAGGCGGGAAACGGGAAACGGCGAATATGACCAGGACGCAGTGGAGGCTCTGCGCACCCTGGGATATGACACAGGCACGATTCTCAAAACCCTGAAAGGCCTCCCAAAGGGAACAGCGACCACCGAGGAACGCGTCGCCGCCGCCCTCCGGTCGCTGTAGCATCCGCCACCCTCCTGAATCCTGTTCTCCTGAATCCTTCCCCTCTCCATGCTCCACCTCGACATCTCCGCCACGCTCGGTTCCGCCATCACCCCCTCGCGGGGCATCCCCGACCAGGAGATGAAGGCGACCGGCGCCTCGATGCGCCGCTACATCGAGGACTTCCTGAAGGAACGGGAGACGGGCGCGCATCCCTGGTCCATGGCCCCCTACGACCAGAAGACCGCGGCCACGGTGAAAGAGATCGCAGCCCAGGCGCTCGCGGGCGGGATCCGCACCGTCGTCTGGATCGGCATCGGCGGATCCGGTCTCGGGCCGAAAGCGATCCAGGAAATCTTCGAGGGGCCGGACACGGCCGAATTCATCCTCCTCGATATGATCGACCCCGCCGTCCTGGACCTGTACATGCGCATCATCGATTGGGAGAACGCGCTCGTGGTCGTCGCGAGCAAATCGGGCGAGACTCTGGAAACGATGAGCGCGTTCTTCCTGTGCTGGGAACGCCTCGAGGGGGCGCTGAAGGAACGGGCGCACGAGCGCGTCATCGCCGTCACGGACCCGCTCGGGGGGGCCCTGCGCCGGTTCTGCCTAGAGAACGGTGTCCGCATGCTCGCCATCCCGCCGGACGTCGGGGGGCGCTTCTCGATCTTCACGCCCGTCGGCCTCCTGCCGCTGGCGCTTCTGCGCGCGGACACCGACCGTTTCCTCCTCGGCGCGAAGGAGATCGACACGCTCTGCCAGAACAAGACGCCGGAAGACAACCCCGCCGCGCTCCTCGCCGCCGTGCAGTTCCTCCTCGACACGCGGCGCGACTGCCCCGTGCGCGTGATCATGCCGTACGCGCAGCGGCTGGAATCCGTCGCGCGGTGGGATCAGCAGATGATCGCTGAGAGCCTCGGGAAGGCGGAAACGCACAATCCGATCCCGCTCGCCGCTATCGGGACGCAGGACCAGCACTCGCTCCTACAGCAATGGATGGCGGGGCCGCGCGCGTGCTGGCATCTCTTCATCCGCGAGGCGGAGAAGCCGCCCGTGCGCGTCCCTGGAAACGTGGAGGAATCCTTCGGTTTCATCGCGGGCAAGACATTCGGCGAGCTCCTGGACGCCTGCTACGAAGGAACCAGCCGGGCCCTCACGGGCGCGAAACGCCCGCACGCGACGATCACGCTCCCGACGCTGGACGAGTACCATCTCGGACAGCTCTTCTTCCTCTTCTGCACCGAAGTCGTCCTGCTCGGGAAACTCTACCGCATCGATCCGTACGGCCAGCCGGCGGTGGAGATCGGGAAAAAAATCACGAAAGAGATACTGTCTGGTGGCGGAGCGTAGGCCGACCGGTTATACTCAGACTGTCAGTATCCGCTTCCCGCTTCCCGCTTCCCGCTTCCCGCTTCCCGCTTCCCGCTTCCCGCTTCCCCACGCTTCCCCAGTACCAGCGCTGCGCGCGGTACGGGGCACCGCCCGCTTACTGCTTCCCGCTTCTCTCCCATGTCCACCCCCGTCTCCGACGACACCTTCGATGCCGAAGTTCTCAAATCCTCCGTCCCCGTCCTCGTGGATTTCTGGGCGCCGTGGTGCGGACCGTGCAAGATGATGCTTCCGATCGTCGACGAGATCGCCGGGGAGTACGCGGGCAGGGTGAAAGTCGTCAAGGTGAACGTCGACGAGAACGCGGAGACGCCCGGCAAGTTCGGTATCTTAAGCATCCCCACCTTCATCATCTTCAGGGGGGGGAAGCCCGTCGCGAACTTCGTCGGATCGAAATCGAAGAGCGACTTGGAGAAGGCACTGGATGCAGTGCTACAATAGGGCACAGCCCATCCGCCGCACGCATGAAGTTTCTCTTCGGAATCTTCGGAATCCTCCTCTCGCTCGCGATGTTCAAGTACCGGGAGCGGGTCGGCGAACTGATCGGCGACGCGCCGTGGATGCAGAAACTCGGCGGCGTATACGGGGTCGTTATGCTCACGGCGCTCTTCTTTTTCTTCTGGAGCATCGCCGCCATGGTCGGATCCGAGCACCTCTTCTTCGCGCCGCTCCGGCTGATTCTGGGGCCGTTTTTGGGGAGATAGGGCACGGAGGCTTGAAACTTAAAATCTGCCGAAGGTCCTGTAAGGGAAACTTGAAACTTGGTGGAGCTGTCGGGACAAGTTTCGAACTTCACGGACTCTTGAGCCAAGACGTGATGATCATGGCAAAAAAGTTCGTGGAGCTAGAATATTCACTGGATTGCATCACAACGTTGTTGAGTGGCGAATTTGAGGAGAGAGATAACTTGATCCTGTAATGAGCGACTCGTCAATGAGCTGTCGGGATAAACTTCGAACTTACTGAGGAAGAAGCTTATACATTTCTTGAATCCATTGATCTCGCGCTTTCTGTTCGGGGATGATATTCACAAGAATATTGTTGAGTTCATTGGTAATATGTTTTCGAGCAGCGTCATCTCTGGTTCCACCAAATTCATTCTTTGTCGAAAGCTGTAGCCAAGTGACCTTTGTCAGTAATAGAGTAAGTGCTGCTGCATTATTATGAATGGATTGAACATCTCGCTTTGTTTGGGTGGCATCGTTATTAATGCGTCGGAGCTCCTCTTTTTGTGTAGCAATTTCACTTTGAAGATTCTCAATAGCGCTGTCAGCAATGTTGTCTACATTCTGATGAAAGCGTTCCAATTCGAAACTGGTTGCTTTTGCCTGAAGATTGAGTCGTTGAATCGAATCATAATTTGCCGTGCCAAATGAAGCCAAAAGAAAAATCCCGGCCTGAGTGATTGCCATGCCTATACCCATTCTTTTGCTTTTCTTGCCTGAGGTTTTGTAGCAAATCCACGCCAAACCACCTACTAAGATCAGCAATGCGAGAAGTTCCTTCATTTGAAAACTTGGTAAGAAATAATCTTGCTCCTAACAACTGGCTGTGATAGGGTGTTGTAGGAACGTTGCAATACTATGAGGTGAGTCCTAAGATGTCAAATGCCAAATTCTCTCTCACCAGCACAGGCAGAAATTCTCGAATTTTACCGCAAATTCATGAGGAAAAATGGACGTGCTCCAAGCTTGGGAGAGGTGGCCGACAAGTTGAAACGCGACAGAAGCAATGTCCATTATCATCTTAAGAATATCGAACGCATGGGTTTGCTCGTGCGTACCGGCGGTCACCGAGGTGTACGACTTGTCGAGAAGTCGCAAAGCGTTCTTCCAATGCTCGGTGTTGTGGCTTGCGGTGAAACGATAACAATTTTCGAGGAATCAGAGGAGTACGTGCACGTACCAGCGGACATGATCACGAATGGCTATGCGCACTACGCTCTCCGAGCAAAGGGTGACAGTATGATCAACGCGGGCATTCAAGATGGTGCAACATTAGTTATCCGCAAAC
>Ga0209541_10011768_pt1 | contig 13643 bp, 13 predicted proteins | sample RifCSPlowO2_01_FD_184027 | JGI IMG/M metagenome (GOLD analysis project Ga0209541, IMG submission 184027) | Groundwater microbial communities from Rifle, Colorado - Rifle CSP2_plank lowO2_0.1 (SPAdes) (version 2) | ecosystem: Environmental > Aquatic > Deep subsurface > Groundwater | place...
TGGTACATTGAGAAAATTTTGCGACAGATCACGATATGCCTTAAAATTTTCTCTTCGTCCCAGCTCGAAATTTCTGAATTCTTTGTGAAAGAGTTTTTGAGAGATGGTATTACGCTCCAGTGAAAATTTGAAAAGAAAAACCCGGCAATATGCCGGGTCGAATGTGCTCTGAATCAGGAGTGGAAACGACGCTGTCTGCGCTCATCATCCTCGCGTGTCCTTCGCGCTTCGAGGAGTTCGAGTTGCTCGTCCAGATTGATCCCCGCATAGGCGAGGTCGATCAGCATTTCACGGAAATCTGCGTCCTGTGTGAAACCCTGCTCCTGCATCTCTTTGAGGATTCGTACGAGTGCGATCCCATAGAGCGTGTTGTATGCCTCACCCTCATGGGATGAAACACAGATCACATTTTTTACCGGTTCCCAACGTTGTTGTTCCACGTGGTGGTCTTTTCCGTCCTCCTTGGATCGGAAGGGTGTGATCTCGAAACGTGTTTTGGCGATCGCGATGTGGTAATACCGCATCATGTTGCCGCGGATCACATCTTCGATCCCCGCTTTTGCGACGATCGAGAGCTGCTCCTCGCCAATACTTGTTTCTTCTCGCAGTTCGCGCAGCGCACCATTGAGTGCGGCTGCATGAATCGTCGACCGCGCGGATGTGAAGTCCCGCTCTTCAATGCCACCGCTCGGCACCTTTCGGTTCTTGAAGCGGGAGCCATAGAGGGTTACCACTTCTTTCCAATCTGGCGAGAAGACAAATATCGCTGTCGCACCAAAGTCTCCGCGTTGATCCTGTCTGGCTGATTTCTCCCGATGACCATCATCGGGGATGACAAATTGGTTCATGCGAACCTCCTGCAAAAAGTTGAAGAAATTTGGCCCCAGTTTCAGTTAAGGTGCCTACCCTCAATAGTATACGAAAATCGTCTTTTGTCAATAGACTCTAAGGAGGTGAGTGCTCTCTTCAGTTCACCCCATATTTCTTTCGGATCGCGCCGACTTCCGCCTGCTCTTTTTCCTCCTTCTTCTCCTTCCCTGCCGCACCGAGTTTTTGCAGGTCTTCAGGTGGAAGTGCTGCAAGTGCTTTTGTGCGTTTTTCCAAATATTCTGCTGTGTTCAATTGGGGATCCTCGAGTACTTCCTCGAAAAGCGCATGGAGGATCAGTCCGATCCGCGCTCCGGGTTTTTCACCGGTGATCGCCATGATCTGTGCGCCGTCTACTTTGAGCATGCCGACGGACACGGGTGCGCGCATGGCCTCCTCGATCATCGAGTGATATTTGCGCAGACGATAGGGTGTTTCTTTCGGGCGTCCCATGCCGATACGATCACACGCACGGACGTTCATGAGGTCCCACACGAGTTCAGGGCCGACATTGGCGACGATGCGTCTCACTGCAGAAAGCGTGATCTTTTCGATATCCGAAAAAAATAAATGATAACGCACGAGTGTCGAGACATCATCGATGAATTTGCTCGGGAACTTTAATCGTTCCAACATTTTCTTACTCATGCGTCCGCCGACCACATCGTGACCATAGAATGTCCAGTCTTTTTTTTCATCCGCCCATTTGCGCGTTGCCGGTTTTGCAACGTCGTGAAGGAGTGCGGCGACACGGACATGGAGCGGCCATCCACGATCGGCGGAGTGCTGCACCGCACGGAGGTTATGTTCCCAGACATCATAAATATGATCTCCGTTTTGCTCGCATTTGAGTCCCTGCTCAAGTTCCGGTGCAATATATTTGAGCACACCGGTGCGCTCAAGGAGGACGATTCCCTCCATCGGTCGTAGGGACATGATGATCTTGATAAATTCGTCGCGGATGCGTTCTTTGGCGATGTGTTCCAAGCGATGCGCAAATTTCACCACTGCATCCATCGTTTCTTTTTCTATAGTGAAACCGAGCTCTGCACCGAAGCGTACTGCGCGCATGACGCGGAGCGCGTCTTCGTGAAAGCGATCCTCAGGCTTCCCTACCGTTTTGATGAGCTGTCGTTCAATATCTCCCTCCCCGCCGTACGGGTCGATGAGTTCGTGTTTTGTCGGATTGTACGCGATCGCGTTCATGGTAAAGTCGCGGCGCAAGAGATCGTCATGGAGTGTGCCGTCAAAATCCACCTTGTCGGGATGTCGGAAATTGCTGTAGGTCGTTTCTTTGCGATAAGGTGTCACTTCGACGATGCGCAGGCTTGCTTTTGCGGTATCCTCCTCCGCAATCGCCTCGTTCACCACACCGACGGTGCCGTACTCATTTTCATAAAATGTTTTCGGAAAAAGCGCCATGATCTCCTCCGGCTTTGCGTTAGTTGTCACATCCCAGTCTTTTGGTGTGACCATGCGATACATATCGCGCACGCATCCCCCGACCAAGTAGGCTTCAAAACCCGCTTGTTCAAGTGTGTCGATGATTGATACTATCTCGCGTGGAACAGTAAATTCTTTTTTCATGTGTCGTATCTTCTAGTATAGCGCCTTGGTCACAAGTCACTAAGTAAATGCGGAGCAAGCTCCTTATGTACTAAGTGCTCGCGACCCCACTTCGCGGTTTTGAAAAAGTCGAAAAGAAAACTTTTTCAAAAACATCGCTGCGGTTCACAATCGCTAAAAATCTCAAGCAGTTGAGATTTTCTTAACGCACTTGTGCTCCCGCCAGGACTCGAACCTGGAACAATTGCTTCGAAGGCAACGATGATATCCGTTTCACCACGGGAGCTCTCCTGCTTCTATTATATAGTGTTTGCGTACTATACTCACCCGTCTGGAAAAATCAAAGGAGGGCGGAAGACTGATTTAAAACCGCTTGGTTGTAGCAGTGGGAGAATCGCCGATTACTTCGGCAGGTACTTTTCGGACTCGCCGACTCGTCATCGAAAAGTCTTTCTCCCGCGAAAATGAAGGAGTTCATTTTCTTGCCCGCACAAAAACAAAGAAGCACCCGACCAAGATTGGGTGCTTCTTTGTTTTTGTGCGGGCAGGGAGAATCGAACTCCCGTCTTAACCTTGGCAAGGTCACGTTCTACCACTAAACCATGCCCGCAGTATCTTTATCTTGGCTAACAATTTTCCTTCTCGAGTCCTTGCTTGGCAAGGTCACGTTCTACCACTCTATAAACTTATTTGCATGCCCGCAGATATTTTGTTTTCTCTCAAACTTTCTTTCCTTACCCATGCCTTGCCAACCAAGGTCACGTTCTACCAGGGATCGTCTTCGGAGTGAATCGGAGAAGGCGAGTTGTGTTCCCGTATCGGCGGTGGCTGATTCTTTAACCGGAAAGCCAACCTGGTGCCCATTCTTATGAGTTTGGCTTAGCACTCTATAAACATACTTGCATGTCCGCGGACCTCATTGAGCAAGTAGGACCATCCTAACGGATTTTCAATTTTTTTTCAACAAAAAACCACAAAAGATCATTTTGTGGTTTAGGTAAGCGTTGTGAGTAGTGTCTCAATCTCTGTGACACTCTTATTGGATATTGCATAATGAGCTCCGCAATCAACGAGTTCCTTGTTGATCTGTTCATCAGATGATGCCGCAACGACAAGGATCTGAGGATAGCGCCATTCCAGCTCGCACGCCAGATCAAGAGTTTTCTCAGGATGTCCATTGCGAAACATCGGCACAAGGCCATCAAGCACGACGATGTCGATGTCTGGGTCTGTATGGAGAAACATCCGTGCGTCACCTACCACGTTTGCGATAAGCATCTCGTGTGTCGCCTCAAGTGCTAATCGGTAACGTTCACATGCACTCAGGTTGTCTTCAACGATTAATATTTTCATTGTTTTTCCACAGCATGGTAAATTCTGTAACTAACGCTACACTGCACCTTAAAATAAGGCAATTTTTATGTTTTTTGTCGTGTGGCCACCGTGGTTGTGCATAACTGTGGATAACCCTGTGCATTGTGTTTATAAAGGACACTATTTATCCACTTGCGTGTCCTTTTTATTTATGCTTGTCCTTTATAAACAATAAAAGAGAACAAGTAAAATGTTACGTAGTAACGTTTTGAGCAACATTACATTAAAAAATGTGGTGAATAACTAAACACCACATATGTGAATCTTGGTTGATCAAAACAAAATTTGTTTCACGTGAAACATTAAATATATGTGTTTGGTGTATTGGGCGGACATACAACCGCGCGCTCCTGCGCTGGGTAGGAACTGCAGTTTGTGCCTCCGGCTTTGCGGTGCGCAAACTCAGCAACGTCCTCGTTGCTGCTGCCTTGGTGGAAGAACCCCGCACTCCCGTGCGGGGATTTCTTTTTATAAATCCTGTGTTCTTCGTATCAGTGGCGGCGTTTCACGTGAAACACGAAATTTGTAGTTTTGAGGTCTTTTTGAGGCAGTCATGTCTCTTTTTATGTTTCACGTGGAACATAATCCTTGCTTGGTGAACAAAACCCATTTAGGAAAAGGTTTACCCAGTTCATTGGTCTGCTCGAGTGTTCTCAAGTGCTTTTTTCTTGCGAGGTTGGTCCCGCCAGTGTTTTGACCGGCAGGCTCTTCACATCAGTGCTTATTGATGTAGACACGTGTTTCACGTGAAACATCTACGAGTCAGGCTTTTTGCTGATAATTTCTTGTTGGTTGGTTTAAGCTTGTTTTTCAGTTTTTAGACGATAAGACAATTTGTTGAATTGTTTCACGTGAAACTTTTTTAGTTATTCGGCCCGTGGTGTTATACTCGCTTTTATGAAAGACTCCAAAACGTCAAAACAAACAACCGGAGAGATCGGTGAAGATATTGCTGCGAAGTTTCTCCTAAAACATGGTTTTGAAGTTATTGAGCGAAATTATTGGAAAAAGTTTGGTGAAATCGATATTATTTGCAAAAAAGAGGGAAAGATTCATTTTGTTGAAGTAAAAACTGTTTCACGTGAAACATCTGTAAAACCCCTCAAGTGCGAAACTCACACGGAATTTGTTTCACGTGAAACAAAAGATGAGTATCGGGCCGAAGACAATATTCATCCAGTGAAATTAAAAAGAATTGGCCGGACAATTGAGGACTACATCACTCAGAAGAAAATAACCGAAGATTGGGAGTTCCATGCGATCACTGTTGTCCTTGATAAAAATAAAAAGACAGCTCGAGTTCGTTTCCTTCGGGATATTGTAATCGGTGCGTGACAAGAGCGCTATGTCCTTGTCATTTCTCAGATGTTTCACGTTTCACGTGAAACATCGAATTTTCCATTTCTTGCGGTGAATTAAGTCCTCATCCATTAATAAGTTGCTATAAAAATGGATGCAGTACAAAGGACCGTCAACAGCAATAATCTGCCTCAGGAAGGTTATTGCTGGACGAGTCCTAAGTTTCACGTGAAACACTGTTTTGTGTTTTCATCTACGTGAGGAACCAAGTGCGTATTTGATGTATACTATACGTCGTACCGCTGAGTGTGTTGTCCTCAGAAATTTCTTGCGCTATATATTAATTCATGTTATAGTTTTCTTATCACTATGGTAGATATTGAACACACATCATTGGTAGCAAAAGCAACGGCGATCGTTGAGGGGTCTCATCTTTCAGCTGCCGACAAAAAACTACTTCTTGGTCGCATACCATTTGTCGCGGACATGATGTTGCAGATGTTCGTTCAGGTGTGCCAAGAAGATCCTTTCGGCGCTGATGCTGTTGTGAAGAGTTTGAAAAAGAAACTTGATGCGCAAGGAAATCTCAAGAAGATCCACGAGATCGTGAAACAAGAACGTCGGGAAGTTGACGAGCTATTAGCAGCTGGATAATTTTCACTGAAGATCTATGAGCAAGACCGAGAAAATTTTTTTACCTGAAGCTGAGTTTTCATCACCTGAACATGCTGTTGTCGAAAATGTGGAGATGGTATCGGTGGCAGGTGTGAAAGACGAGAGTAGTGCTTTATCTGAAAATATCCAACCTGAGGTTGAGGCGCTTACCCGTGAAATCACGATGCAAATGGATGTGTCGAAATCGGGGGAGAGCGCACCGGCTGTTTCATATGAGATGAATGGTGTGCGTGTTGATGTGCCTCTTTTGCGCAACGAAGTTTTGCAATTGTCTGCGCAGGAACAGGGACTGCTTCGTGACACAACAGTGGATGCCATTACTCTCAATGCTCTAGCTGGTGATCGCGATGCGGCACCGCTCGCGAGAAAGCAGGCACAGGTTGCGACGCTGGGAACCGCGTTCTTTGGTGTGGGCGCAGAGTCCTCACATGAAACAGAGAGTGTCGCTACTCCGTCTGAGGGGTCGGCACAGGGGCAGGTGGAGGCGGTAAATTCTCAGCATACTCTCGGCTTCACTGATTGGGTTGCGCGTAGGGGGAAAAAGGGCATAGCAATACTCGCTGCGGTTATTGGTATGGGTGCCATGTCGCCTGCGTTTGCTGGAGGTAGAGAAGATCGCTATCAAGAAGCAGCAGCTCGTACGGCGGTCGGAGTGTTGGCGGGGGTACTCGGCACTCGCGTAGAAACTCCTTATCGCATCAAGCGCGGGGTTGGTCCGATTCAAGATAGGGCTGTGTATGGTTTGGAACGGGTGAATATTGAACATCAGGGACGAGAGCAAGAGATCACGCTTCGGGAGCGGGTGCAGATTCGCGCCGCACAAGAGCGGTATGGTCGTGCACAAGATGCTTTCGATGTGAAATTTGAGATGTACCAGCTTGCTCACCAGCGTGCGTCAGTCGAAGAGTTTATTGCCACGAAAGAGGGGGCTCGACTTTATGAGCGCATGCGTTCTGCTGAGCTTACTCTGAGTAGGCAAACAGAGCATATTTCACAAAGTGCTGATGATGCGCGCGAGCGACTTGATGGACGATATCGAGAAGCGCAACAGCGCATCGAAAATGAGACTTCTCGGGAAGTCCAAGGTGTTTACCGTGGTGCAGAGGGGCGTAATGATGAGGTTATTGGACAAGGCGCAGGTGATATCACTCGAGCTGTCGTTCGTGGAATTTTTGGACGATAACACCTCGGCTCATCGGTGGTTTTCCAAGTATGTGGACTTCTTTCCTCATTGAGGTATAGTAGGCTCTTGTGCGCGTGGTGCCGAGAGTAATATGTTGCGCGTACTGCCGCTGTAAGCGGAGAAGTCTTAGGGCTCGTCCACTGATAACTTCATAGTTATTAGTGCTGACGGTCCTTTGTGCCGCGTCCATACTTTAGGGAAGTTATTTATGGACGAGGCCTCAGACTTCTTGCGACAAGTTCTCGATAAATAAAAAACAACGGGCTGTAGTATAGTGGTAGTACACTTGCTTTGGGAGCAAGAAGTCTGAGTTCGATTCTCAGCAGCCCGAATGTAGTGAGTTGTGTGCGCTCAATATTTTGTGCGGTGTGTTGAACGGCTTGGTACTGTAGCAGTCCGATGCTGACACGCAACCCGTTTTATTGCTCCTTTGGAGCACCTGAGTCATGAAACACTTTAGCATTACATTTTTTTCTGGGCTTGTCTTTCTGGGTACTCTTTTACTCGGCGGTTCATTGCCGGCCCTCTCGGACGCTGTTTCACGTGAAACTACGACAGGAGAACGTTTCCGTGAAACATTTGCTGTGAAACAAGGCGTTTCACAGGATGGACTCCTTGCCATCACCCTTGTTCCTGCTGTTCCGGCGATCCCTCCGCGTATGAAAATGGCAAACCACGAGCGTACTCTTCGTGCGTTTTTCGCACCAAACCGTGGCGGCGTGCCCACACTCTATGTGGAACGCATGAAGCCACATGAGTATTACGCACTTGTTGGTGGCTTTATTCCGGCCGATGCATATCCGGTCATTGCGTGGACTTCCCCAACGACACTCATGTTCTACGGCAGTACACCGGCGGGGGAGTTGATGCGCTATGCGGCTGATGTCCGCCTCCTTACTTTTTCTCAGACCCCCATGACATTAGCAGAACTGCCAGACAAAAATACACCCTTGGAAAGTATCCTGCCATGAATCCTGTTCGAGATAGGAAGTGCTGCGCTTCCGTTTTTTTAAATGGTGCTATGTCGGCAACATCTTCATGTGCTAAGCATTTTTCCCAACAAATTTTATGAACAATGATAATCTCGAACAGGATGAAGCGGCAAGAGAATGAACAAGAGCACCTTCTCCGGATCGTACGCGGCAAAGCGGTGCTCCGGAAACTCGGCCGCTTGTTTCCTGGTGCGGGAATGATGCTCGTCTACAAAAATAATTGGGAGCTTCTTGTTGCTGTTGAGCTTTCTGCGCAATGCACCGATAAGAAGGTAAACGAGGTCACCCCGCGGCTTTTCGCCCGTTATCCGACACTCGACGCGTACGTGCAGGCTGATCCACGTGAGTTTGAACAGCTTATTTTTCAGACAGGTTTTTATCGGAACAAAACAAAGAATATTCTTGCCGCGGCAACAATGGTGCAAGAAAGGTTTCACGGAAAAATTCCAAAGACAATGGAAGAGATCCTCCAGCTTCCTGGGGTAGCACGGAAGACGGCGAATGTCGTGTTGGGGAATGCCTATGGTGTGGTAGAGGGGATCGCGGTTGATACGCACGTGAAACGTCTTGCGCATGTGCTCAGTCTTTCTGACGAACAAGACCCGAACAAGATCGAAAAGGATCTCATGGAGGTTTTTCCTCGAAAAGATTGGTTTCGTGCCACGTACCTCCTGATCGAATATGGTCGGAAGTATTGTCCGGCAAGAAAACATGATCATACACAGTGCCCACTCGGACACCGCGCATGAACCAAAACGCTCAACTTGTTATGCAAGGAGTTTGCGGATGACTTCCTCGGTGTCTTTGGGGTCGCGGACTTGTTTGGTGGGGATGACGCCGATGACCGCTTCGTCGTTGCCGTTTTTAAAGAGTGCGTCACCAACGTAGAGGCACTCGTTCTTTTTCCATCCCATTTTTTTGCATAACGCAGCAATGTTCTTCCCTTTGTCGTTGCCTTTGATAAAAAAATCAAAGCAAGTCGTGCCGGCGATCTTTACTTCAACGGTCTTGCTTTTGAAGGGGAACTTTTTGAGTATCATCAAACGCTTTGTCTTTTCCGGATCGAATTTTTCTTTCTGGTCGACCTTTTCGGAGTGCCCGATGAAGGAATAGGAGATCTGACAACCGCGGTCTTGTATGAGATCGAGCTTGCTTTGAAAAGGAAAAAGACCTTTTGCAATAATGTTTGCGGAATAGGTGAGCACCTCAAGTTTCTGCATCCAGTCGAGCTTATTTTCCCAAAGAATATTTCCTGCTTTATCTATTGTGACGTTGCCATTTTGCCCCATACTCCAATATCTCCCTCGAAGAGTTTCTCCGAGTTGGCGTGCGATCTGTCTGTCGTCCGCTCCGGAAACAACGAGGACTTCATACCGTTGTGTGAGTTGCTTCAAGAGCTTGGTCATTTCCGGGGTGATCGCGGAACGGCTGCGCGTGAGTGTATTGTCGAGGTCGAAAAAGATGTATTTTTTCATATTTTTTATTTTCCCCATTATATTCCTTCTTGGGTATTTCTGATAATTCCCATTTTGTGGGTTTGGATGCATGACTTTTTTAAAGTTTGTCTCTTAGTGATCAATTTGCTAGGATACATGAATCGCGGGATTAGTTTAGTGGCAAAATAGGAGTTTTCCAAACTCTTGTCGCCGGTTCGATTCCGGCATCCCGCACTTTGGTAAGCGCATGAATGGACCAATTCTTGGTGCACTAAAAAACCCGCTCGAGAGCGGGCTTTTTAGTTGTATGTTTGATGAACCGAACCTTCTATTCTTTGACCGCGTCCTTGAGCGCCTTTGCAGCGCGGAACTTGGGAACGCGCATCGCTGCGACCTTGATGGCCTCGCCTGTGCGCGGGTTGCGCGCAGTGCGTGCAGCGCGAGTCTTCACTGAGAAAATGCCGAGTCCGGCGATCGAGACCTCGTCACCCTTCTTGAGAGTGGTCGTGATCGTTTCGATCATCGTCTCAACAGCTGACTCCGCAGCGACTTTCGTGCCGCCGAGCTTCTCGTGGACTGCCTCAACAATTGACTGCTTGTTCATCGTGTTTCGATTAGCAGATGCTAATAAATCTTTTAGGACCGCGAAGTCCTAATTTGTTATCCACGATCACTCGCGGATAACTCTGCATGCAGAGGTATTTAGCCTCTCGGATAATTATATATGAGTGGAATCTCCCCGCAACAGAGCCATTTTGTAACAGTGGATAACAGAGAATGTGTCAAAATTTTGACAAAGCATAAAAATATCATAAAATATGAAAAGTTATCCTTGGGGAGTATGTATGACGTATCTTCTCTGGTTTCTTTTGTTTCTCTTTGGGATAAGTTTGGGCTGGAGTTTTTTCTGGGTTTTCCTGCTCTGGTGTCTGTTTTAATAAAAGGCCGCTCGATTGAGCGGCTTTTTTACTCTCCATCTTCTTCCCACAGAATTTTGCGCAGGCGTGCGCAAACGTGGGGGACCCATTTTTCCCGCATTTCCCGCAGTCCCGCTGTTGTTGAGCGCACCTCTCGCTCTGAAAGCTTTTTCAGCCGCAGTGGTGCGGCGGTGACGGTGTGCATGGTCAATGAAACTCCGTTCAGGGTGTTTGATCCGAGATCTTTTCCTTCAATGGGGCAGAGCTGCCAGTGTCCGACGCCAATGAGTGTCCAGCTGCACTCGCGTCCGTCGTGGAGAGCATTTTCTATTTGTATTTCCGGAGAAATATTCGCCCTGTTGCGCAGAAAAGTGATGAGCACCTTTTCGTTATCCATCTTCCACACAAAGAATATGCCATATTTTTGAGCAAAGACCAATTCCGCGATATTCATGCACCACTCCTTCTCCTGTCTGGCTGTATTGTAGCACTCCTATTTTTCTGAGCAAAAACTCCGCTCGATCGAGCGGAGTTTTTCACGTTGATTTTTTTACTCCCTACTGCCTACCTACTACTCCCTAATTATCTGGCGTACTCGATCACGCGAGTCTCACGAATGACTGTGATCTTGACCTCACCCGGATATTTGAGTTCCTGCTCGATCTGGAGCGCAATATCGCGTGCAAGGGCGTGCGCTTCGAGGTCGCTGATCGCCGTCGGGGTGACGAAGACGCGGACCTCGCGCCCTGCCTGGAGGGCATAGGCCTTCTCCACGCCGGGTTTGGAGCTTGCGATCTTTTCGAGTTCTTCGAGTTTCTTGATGTAATTCTCGACTGATGCGCGGCGCGCACCAGGGCGCCCTCCGGAGATCGCATCTGCGGTCTGCACGATGATCGACTCGATCGTTTCGTAGGGATATTCCTCGTGATGCGACTGCATGGCCTTGACCACGCGTTCGTCTGCGCCAAATTTCTGAAGAATACGGCGACCGATCTCGACGTGCGTCCCTTGGACTTCGTGGTCGAGTGCTTTGCCGATGTCGTGGAAGAGTGCACCAGCGCGGGCAATCGGTACGTTTGCTCCGAGTTCTTCCGCGAGCATTCCCGAGATGTGCGCCATTTCGATCGAATGCTGGAGAACGTTCTGACCATAGCTCGTGCGGAAGTAGAGGCGGCCCAAGATGGAGATGAGGCGCGGGTCCATATTGAGCACCCCACATTCATAGCAGGCCTGCTCACCCTTCTCCTTGATGATTTTATTGATCTCTGTTTTTGCCTTCTCGACAATCTCCTCGATCTTTGAGGGTTGAATACGGCCATCCAAGATGAGGTTTTCGAGCGCGACGCGGGCGATCTGGCGGCGAACTGGATCGAACCCAGAGATGACGATTGTACCTGGGGTGTCGTCGACGATGAGCTCAACACCGGCAACGCGTTCAAAGGTGCGGATGTTGCGACCCTCCTTGCCGATGATCTTTCCTTTTGCTTCGTCGCTCGGGATGGAGACTGAGGTGGTCATGATGTCTCCCGCGCTCGATGCTGCCAAACGCTGGATCGAGGTTGAGAGAATATCCTTTGCGCGGCGGTCGAGGCGCTCGACTCCTTCGCGTTCGAGTTTCTGCAGGCGGACACGGAAGTCTTCTTCAAAACGTTCCTCGATCTTGTGCACCAGTGTGTTCTTTGCTTCTTCCTCGGAGAGTCCCGCAACGCGTTCGAGTTCTGCTTCAACGGCGCGTTTACGTTCCTCAACCTCCCCCTTGATGCCGCGGACTTCCTCGGCCTTGCCTTTGATGTTCTCGACCTCTTTGTCGATATCACCCTGGCGTTTATCGAGCAGCTCTTCCTTTTTGACGAGGCGTTCCTCTGTCTTCTTCCATTCGCGCTCTTTTTCTTTTTCTTGTGCGCGCAGTTCCTCGCCGTGTCGCTCGGCTTTCTTCTCCGATTCCTGAATGATCTTCTGAGCCTCCTCCTTGCCCGAGAGGAGCATCTGCTTTACTTCGAGCTCGACGGAGCCCTTTTTCCCGGCGGTCTGTGCGTAGCGGATGACGTATCCGGCGATCAAGCCGAAAATGCCGCCCCCGACGCCGACTGCAATGACCATGATGACGTCCATAGTTTCATTTGCTAAAGAGAAAACACCACTTTCCCAAAGCGATGCGTCCGAGATGGACACGTGAAGGAGGTGCCGTAGAACGAACCTGCGCCCCTATGTTTCTATAGGGCGTTCAATAAAAGAATACTATTTGGTTCGATGAGCACACTCTGCATGCGTGGGATAAACAATGCTTTCTACGTTGATAAATAACGAAATTTTGAGTTTGTCAGCCTTGGGTCGTCTCAGGTCATGCTGACTTATCACACTGTAGCAGATTGCCGACAGTGTGTCGAATTAAGGCAAAAAGGACCCGCATTGCCAAAGCAACAACAAAAACCGACATATCCCAATGTCGGTTTTTGTTGTTGCTTTGGTGGTTGGACTACCTCCCCTTGGGCTTCATCACTTCGTCGATCAGGCCATATTTCTTGGATTCGTCGGCGGTCATGTAGTTGTCGCGGTCGGAGTCTTTTTCTACCTGCTCGACAGGTTTCCCCGTGTTTTTGGAGAGAATTTTGTTGAGATTCTCTTTGGTGCGGAGAATGTGCTTTGCGCTGATCGCAATGTCGGAAGCTTGTCCCTCGGCGCCGCCCATCACTTGGTGGATCATCACTTCGGCGTTTGGAAGGGCGAAGCGCTTGCCTTTGGTGCCGGAGGAGAGGAGCACGGCTGCTGCGCTTGCCGCCATGCCGATGCAGATGGTCGCAACATCCGGCTTGATGTGATTCATCGTGTCGTAGATCGCCATTGCCGCGGAAACCGATCCGCCGGGGGAGTGGATGTAGAGCTTGATGTCTTTCTTCGGGTCTTCGGATTCGAGGAAGAGGAGCTGGGCGATAACGATGTTCGCGGTGTTGTCGTCGATCGCGCCGCCCAAAAAGACAATGCGTTCGCGGAGAAGGCGCGAGTAAATATCGTACGCGCGTTCGCCGAGGGGGGATTTTTCGATGACGGTGGGGATGAGGTAGGACATGATTTGTGTGGTTAACAGAGTAACAAAGGCACTATAGCATGTGTGATATGTTTGACAAGATGAGTAAAACAACGCACTACTTTTTTCCTTGTGTCGCCTTGATGAATGCCGCAAATATCTTTTGTGAGGGTTCGTCTTTGAGTTCTTCCGGATGCCATTCAACACCAAGGAGAAAAGGATGGCCGGTGAGTTCGATCGCCTCGACCAGTCCGTCGGGTGCGTGTGCAGAGACAAGGAGTTCTGTGCCCAGCTGGTGTACGCCTTGGT
>Ga0209541_10011769_pt1 | contig 13642 bp, 15 predicted proteins | sample RifCSPlowO2_01_FD_184027 | JGI IMG/M metagenome (GOLD analysis project Ga0209541, IMG submission 184027) | Groundwater microbial communities from Rifle, Colorado - Rifle CSP2_plank lowO2_0.1 (SPAdes) (version 2) | ecosystem: Environmental > Aquatic > Deep subsurface > Groundwater | place...
TATAGTATGGCTGATAATTTAACAAAAGAACAGAGAAGTAAAACTATGTCAAGAGTTAAAAGTAAGTGGACTAATCCAGAAAGAAAGTTTCACAATTACTTAAAGTCATATAAAATAAAACATAAGATGTACCCAAAGATTTCAGGAAATCCAGATATTCTCTTAATAGAAGAAAACACTGCTGTTTTTCTTCAAGGCTGTTTTTGGCACAAATGCCCTAAACATTATAGACAACCACACTCTAATAAGAGTTATTGGCTAGGTAAAATCAAAAAAAACATAGTAAGAGATAAACGAAGCTATAGAATTTTGAGACAACAAGGTTTTAAGGTTCTTATTGTTTGGGAACATGATATTAAGGATATGGAAAAAATAATTGAGAAAATTAAATTAATCTAAATCTGAGATATTCCAATCACCAACTAAATGTTTATTCTCATATCCTCTTTCTTTTAAAAACGGGGAGATAGCTGATGTTGAAGGAAACTCATTATTAAACTCTCTTTTCAAGTCAGATAATAAAAATTTTCCAAGAGTCTTACTATATTTCTTTGATAAACATATAGAATACCAATTCATTAAATCGGAGAGAGTAATGATTCCTTGGATTCTTAGACTGAATGGGAGTTGATTCATAATTTTTTCAATAGTCTCTTTTTCTCCGTCTAAGCAGACCAACACAATTTTATCAGCAGTAAGATTATCTGAAACTTCCTCTGCGAGTTCTTCAGTTAAAGAAATATGTTTAACTTGTATTGCAGGTCCAAAATTAGCCCACATATCAAGCCCTCTATCTGCAGCATTTGTAACCCCAACCCTAAATAATTTTGCAGGAATATTTACATCATATCAAGCGAGTAGAAAAACTGGAATACCTGTATATTTTACAAATTATGAAGAACTAGAATTTGATGGTGCGGTAGATGTAGCAAAATCTCTCGATAAGGATACGCTCGTTATTGTTGTTGATACAACAATAGACGCAGAAGACAAACCAGCATATATAGGAAATGTTTATGGATTTTCAACAGAACCATTAAAAAAACTATTTTCCGATCGTATTTTCTTTAAAGACGGAATGTATGAAAAAACAGAAGATGAAACCGTAATCTATGGCGCAAAATATGGATTGAAGACTTTCTACTTTGGCGTTCCAATCCCCAATCCTCACGCCGGTTTACAAAAACCATTTCCTAAACCGGGGTCATATCATACAACAGATAATAAAATTTCTCTTGAAGCAATTGATAAAGTCAGCAGTGTATTGGTAGATTTAATTGAGTGGTTTTCTAAAAACGACTTGAAATAAATTTATGACAATCTATTTCATTCCGGGAACGTAAATGTTGTGTTCGTTATTTCGACTATTATAATCGTCTTCGACTCTCTTCTTAAATGCATTAATATAGTAGTTCGCTTTCTTAGCCCAGATTCTCATCAGTAAATTAACTATGAATTTCCCTGGCAATGGCCCATTGGCTCTACTTTCTAACTGAATCAAACAAGTACCTTTTTTAGTTGGTTTCAAAAGATAATCAACCAGACAATAGTTAGCTGAGAATGGAAACGGCCAATAGTCTTTAGTGACAATGCGTTTAAAAGGTTGCCACTCCTGAATTGTGTGCCGGAAAACAAAATTGCCGTGGTAACAAAGGTATATACTTTCAACGCTGACGCGGCCATCTACACGATTTATTATGTTTTCAGAGTCGGCTCCCCACAATAATTTACGATAGTTCGGTTGAACCAAATAATCCCACACTATTTCAGGTTGTAAATTTATTTCAACTTCTTCCTTTGTTAAGATTTGGTCTTGCGATATGAATATGCGACTGGCTTTATGTTTTTTCTGCCAAACCGGATGCATATCCTGAGTCCAAACCTTAATCTTTCCAAAATGCTTGTACGACTCGAAGTGGGCCTTCATCGTTTTATTTATGCTCTTGATGCCCAACCGTTTTAAAGCTGCTTCAGTATAAAGAGAATAAGCTTTAATACCGGTTTTTCCTACAACTTTATTTTTAAGTAGACGATAAATCAGATTGACGTCACTGCCAACCAACTCGTCGTGGTCACCAATCCTCTGAATAGCGAAAATCCCGTAATGGACAAAAAACTTAAGGTCAAGATTATCTATGTTAGCACACGCTTTACAGCCGCACGAATTGTTCATGGACATCATTTCAATAGATTTTCGAAAGGCAAAATACGTGTCTTCTAATATCTCTATAAATGTTTGGCCTTGGAAAAAGCCATCCTCTACCCCATAACTTATAACGGCATCACCAGCCAACCTCGAGATAATAAGCGGTGGTCTTGTGTGTTTTACCAAAAGCTCAAGTAGGGCGGTCAATGTTTCTTCTGCATGCTCAAGTTCCGACTTACTGAGGTAACCGGTATAACCCGTGATGTCAGCAATCAATATATATCCGTTTTGAGGCTTTGCCATAAATCATCACATTATAAATTAATAATATATTTCACTGGAAGAGAAAAATTTCTCAAAAGCGGATTTGGGAGGTGTCAGTATATTATATATTTCGAATCAAATGGTTCAAAGCTTTGCCTAATCTTTGGCTTGCAAGTGCGGCCGTTGCCCTAACCTGATCATCTGTCGCCGGATTTCTGATTTTAAATTCTTGCGGCCGGCGGAATCGCAATTCAAGCGCAGATATGGGCGTTAATCTATTTGGATGTCTAGGATCGTACAGTTCAACATCATCTGTGATAACCGCAATACCCATCGATCTCCCAATCCTGTTGCTCTCACCCGGATTTCCTTTCCTGATCCCACTTCTATGAATACTTTCAGGACCGTAAGTCATGCCTATTGCTTGGACACCGTTGACGGCCAGAAAATGAGCTAATGCGCGATCTTCAAATACAGCCGGGATACTGGCATAGTAAAGAATTGGCACTTTTATTCCTGGCGCAACCTCACCCATACTTTGGATAAAGGCAGCTGTTAAGTCGTCATCACTGTCTTGCAAAGCAAAAAAGGTGCCATGATCAGCCTTATAGAAACCCATGTGTTCCATGGGATAGCCAATACTTACGTTGGCTCCAATTACGCCTATAATCGGAAGGTCTTTTTTATTAAAAGGGGGTCGTCCGAAGGGTAACATCGGATGATTGATCCCGCCACAGGCGGTAGTTAAGATAAGATTCTCTGTTCCCATTCTTTTGACTAATTCCAGATAAGCCCCTGCCGCTTCGGTTGCTTGGACATGGCCCGTCTCAACATTAACTCCTTCCGGGGGTATCTCAAAAAGAGCTGTTCTACCAGTAAATACAACGGTTAACCTGTTATCAACCGTGTAGCCGGCCACGATTGTTTTCGGGTGTTTTTCATTGGCGCCTTCAGGTAGACCAATCTGGGAAAAAGGAACCGTTACCGTATCTCGAAGATCAAGCTCACTAAGCGATTCAGACACTCCAGAACCAAGTGTTAAAACCGCATGAGCCGGGCCTGGAAAAGGAATAGCCTTTTCAAATCGTCGGGCCATTACATCTATCCAGTTTCGATATACCAAGCTTCGTTCTTTGGGGAGTTCAACTCGTATTTTATCTGGTTCGGCCATAAATCGAGCAATTATATACCTATAGTCTATTCATTTCAACGACAATCCCTTTCTCTTCAGCGGTGTGAATCTGGTTATTGAAATTAATATTTTTGTGTCATAATCTATTATGGGGGAAAGGAGAAACGGGTTACGCGGGCAAATTTCTGCAGATGCCCATTTCGGCACTTTTCATTTTTGTGGTACTTGTCCCTGGGCGCTTCTTTTTCATTGGGGTTGTGTAGGCACAGGTAATGCGCGGCTCGTTAATCAAAATGATGTAACTAGGTTACGCGAAGTTTATGCACAATTAGGTATAGGGACAGTACGATCTCGTAGACGCATCTCAAGCTCTCCCTGAAACCAACTCTCACCAGAAAGATCTAACAAAATTATCTTTATGAGATATGAACATTTTAACGCCGAAGACGTCAACAGATGATTCTTACTGTTTATTAATTGCTTTTTGCAATAAATCAGTTCCATAATATCTAACATATTTGCCAACTTTATTACTTTTCACTAAACCCATTTTCTCGACAGCTTTCAAATCTGATATAGCTGTTGTTCTACTAATACCGCAGAACGCCTCATAAGAAGAGGGATTTATATAATAACCGTCTCCCTTAGTAATTAAATAATGCAATGCTTGGATTTGTCTAGGATTCAAAGCATAATCTGTGCTAAAAAGATTCTGAATATTTTTATTTTCTTCAATTTTTCTTTGTAAATAGGCTCTGAAATTTTTTAGCGCTTGCATTAGTTTTCTCATATGAAAGTCGTAAAAATATGTAAAGTCACTATCATCTTGTTCGCTATAAACGTAAGCCATTCCATACTGCATTGGAGCCTCCCGTATTACTAAAGAAATTGGTAAATATTGCATAGTCCAATAACCCCCTCTTAATAGGTACCAGTAAAAAATTGTTCTTGCTAAGCGGCCGTTACCATCACAAAAAGGATGTAAAACTCCTATCCAAAAGTGCAAAATAATAGCCTTTATTATTGGATGCAGAAACCCACCACCATCTTCATTATTTGCAAATTTGATTAATCTTTTCATCTCTTTGGCAACAAACGCTTCTTTTGGCGGAATATAATAAATATATTTCATTTGATCATTAATAGTTATATTTTCTGTATCTTTTCGGTAACGACCTTGCTTAGATATTTCTAATGTATCCTTTGTGATTAAGCGATGTAAATCGAATAAAACCTCTTGAGATAGTTTTTTGTCTTTATATTCTTGATTCAATGCCTGCATTGTTTTGTAATTGTTAACAATCATCCGTTCAGATCTATCCCTAGGCGCTCTTTTCTCTGTTAGAAGTTTTTTTGCCATACTGGTAGTAGTTGCAGCACCCTCCAGTTGACTTGATGCAATAGCTTCTTCCATGATGCTTTTTGTTAAATATTTTTTCTTCTGTTCAGCGCCTAAGGAAGATCTACTTAACAAAGGTAGGTCACTTGTTCCTAACTGCATATCTAATTTATGTAAGAATTCATCAGTATATGTTAAACGGAGCCAAGAATAATTTTCACCTTCTTCTGTTTTAATCGTAATTTTTCTTGAAGAATATTTACGCACTAACTTAACAGTGTTCCAAAATTCTTCTGGTTTTAAATCTTTAGGAATTTTTTCAAGGTATCTAATTCTGTCCCAATAGTAATAAACAGGCTCGTTTACGGCAGTGGTTGATTCCACATATGAATCTATGTTCTCAGTCAGTTTTTTAGCCAATTCAGCCTCATCTATCCCAGATAAATTTGGCTTTATTAGTTTATATAGTGTTAACATATGTTAAAAACATGTTAAGTTATGTTAAGTTTAACATATATTATATATATGTCAAGAACATGTTAAGTTGTGTTAAGTTTAACATATTGATCTATATAAGTCTTTTATTCAAATACTCCTCTATGACAAATAGTAGATGATTGTATAGCTAGATTTCAGAATGTTATACCACTTGAATATATATTCTTGAATTAGGTTCAAACTATTTTGGCGCTTATCCACAAGTAGGTTTGGAGTGTTTGATATTTGGTTTTTATTTTACGCCCAGTGTCTCTTCGAGTTGTTCAAGAAGTTTAGAAGGTTGGAAGCGGTTTTGAATATAGGTTCCAGCTGCAACAGAGTCGCGTTCGTCATATACTGGCACGAGTTCGTTTTGCACAGCTGCTCTAAATCCTTGAAAAAAGGCGGCCACTTTCTCAGCGCTGTCGTCATATTGCCATTCTTTATCATCAAAAGAGATTATACCTGCCTCAGCCATGTGATTCATGAAAAAGACCGCCGAGTTGTAATAAGGCCTTCTCGATTCATCTCTTTTGAGAACTATACTTCTTACCTCACCGGCAAAAATTGCCTTTAAAAAAGTGCGTTGCTCATCGAGATTGAGCCATTCGGGTGCAGCTGCGACGATGATCGCATCAGCCTTATGTTCTTCTACTTGTTGATATTGGTCCGCACCCAAAGCATCTCGTGTGCCGAGTTCAATAAATGCATTATGAGCAACCTCATGCCCTCCCACATGTCCGCCGGCAGCCATAGCGACAAGGTCCGGTTCAGTATCAAATATAGCCGCTACCTTTGCTTCTCCGAATATTTGTACCAAAAACTTACGCTGTATAATCCACCGCTGATCCATGGTGAGCATATCAAGAAATATTTTTACCCCATCGTTTATTCTTACTCCTTCGCGATTTGGTATATTTTGACCGGCTGGTCGGAAGTCTAAACGTCTGCCTGAGACAAGCATGGTATAAACGCCTGCCAGTGATGAGCGCATTGGCGCAAGTGAAGCTTGCAATGAATTTTTATCGGAGAATGTTTCTTCAAGCCATTGAATCATGCGTGCTTTTGTAATATCAGCCCGGTCATTTACTGCAGCAGCCCGATCCCGGGTATCACGGAAGCCAAGCGCATACTCCGGCTCTACTAGCAGTCCATTTGGATCAACGTAAGATTCCATAGGGTGAATGGGCTGCATTCGCCCTTGTACTCTCATCCAGGTCTGATCTACTTTTCTCCAAAGATTTGCATCTTGTGCGTAATCAGTTGAAGTAAGGGCTCTTCCGAAAGCTTCGTAGTAAGAAGCCAGTCGCGCTGCTTCGTCGTCTCCCTCCATCCCTCTCAAACTCTCTACCATACGAACTATTACCGCTCCTGCTTCTGCCACCGGTTCAGGAAATGCCTGTGCATACGTTCTGCTTATGATCTGCCCATCTCTCTCACTCAAGACTGCATACAGATAGTTATCATTTTCACCCACTACTCCCTTTTGTTGTAGAAACTGTCTTTTTTCTCTCGGCTCCATCCGAGAAAGCCGCATAAGAAAAGGGTTACCCACGACTTCCCCTCGCCACTCCCGATGTAAAAGATCAATCTTATCACCAATATCGCAGCTTGCTAAAAGCACAACTTTTTCGGCTGGAGAAAGTCCAAGCTGATTTTCTTTAGAGACAACTTCTCTTATGAGTGCTCTTTCGATCTGGGTTTTCAAAGAAGCAACTGCAAGCAAACGATCGTACTGTGCGTTTGCTGGCGCCAGAGGATCTGTCGGATCAGGGTCGACGCTGCTGAAGTCCTGATTTTGTACAACTGCTCTAACTGCTTCTGGATCAAGGCCCGCTTCGATTTCTGTTCTAAAGTCTACGAGTTCTTGTGTGAAAGGTTTATAATAAATTGTTCTTGCCAAGTTTGAGGCAACAGCAAAAAAATCACCAATGTTTGCTTCCGTTCGCAGTAAGTCTATTTGAGGAGCTATATCAGGCTTTATAATCGCATCGTGAGCAGTGATCGGATTGTGGAGACTTGGTGTTTCTGTCATGAATTTGGACCGATTATAGCATCACCTCTCATTTAATGCAATACTCTGGTTTAGTCTAATTTATTTCTATCAGGCTTTTTTCGATTTCATTTTTTAGTTTATTAATTCCGTAATCGGTGGTGACGGAAATAAACTGGGGTGAGAACCGGGCATATTTTTCGTTGATCTCGTCTAAAATCTTCTTGCCGTCTCCGCTAAAAGCGTCTATCTTATTGAAGACAAAGATAGTTTTTTTGGATCGGACTTGGATGTCTCCAAGAATCTTTTCTACTATTGCGATTTTCTCACCCATTTTCGGATCGCTGATGTCGATGACGTGAAGCAAAAGATCGGCATAGATCGATTCCATCAAGGTTGACTTAAAAGAATTGATCAGGGACAATGGGAGGTCTTTGATAAAGCCAATCGTGTCAGAGACGGTGACTTCTTTTTTTTGCGACGGTAGATAAAGCCTGCCGGTGACGCTGTCGAGCGTCACAAACAGGGCGTTCTCGACAGCTTTTTGTTTTCTGGTTAACAGGTTAAAAAGCGACGTTTTACCGGCGTTGGTGTAGCCGACGATGGAGATAGCCGTAATATCGTTAGCTTTTCTCCTTTCAAGTTGGGTTAGGTGCTGGCTGGATATTTTCTCTAACTGGTCCTTTTTCTTTTTTATCTGATCCCGCCAGTGGCGCTTCATCAACTCGATATTTGTTTCCCCGATACCTCTCATGCCGATTCCACCCGCTTGACGGGAAAAATAAGTTAAACCAAGTCCATAAATTCTCGGACCCATATGCTGCATACGGGCAATTTCTATCTGCAGTTTCGCCTCTATCGTGTGTGCATGTTTATCAAAAATATTTAAGATCAGATCTATCCTGTCCCAAACCTGAATTTTAGGGCTATCGGTCCAAAGGATTTGCGTCAGGTTAAATAAAACACTCGGGTTGACAACAGCGTTGACAACAACGATATCGATTCGTTTTGTTACGACGATTTGGGCCAGCTCTGTAACTTTTCCCGATCCGATAAAAGTAGCCTTATCCGGTCGGATCCGGTGCTGGATAATGTCGACAATATCAATTCCGCCGTATGTTGTAACCAATGACTTCAATTCTTGTAAATTTTTTAGAGCCTCTTCTTTATGCTGATGGGGATCAACTACATCAACAAGTACGACGCGGTGTACTTTTTGCATAAGGTAGATAGATTATACTTTACCTCGTCGGCTAAAAACACGGATATGATGGAAAAAATCTGTTATAAGAAGCTGAAATTTCTTGACCAGAGTGTGCTTGGAATTACATACAGGATTCCGTTGTTGAAGAATACCAAATTTTTTATTTTTTCAGGTAAAGGAGCAGGGTCGGATGAATTTCTTGTTCCGGTTACTTTATAACCTCTTACTCCCAACAAGGTAATTTCTTCTTTTTCAATATTATAATCTCGGGATAGAGTTGTGAAATAGTCTTCGATAGAATTCAGGTTGTTCGCTTTTCGACTGGTAAATAATTCTTTTCCTGATTCTTCCCTAGCGCACGCGCTGCCTTGGTTTTTGGCTTCCCGCGGATCCGTGGTAATCCATACTGCTATATTATCGTTAAACTCGTTTAAGTTCGGACAAACAACAACCCATTCCCCCTGATTTAAATTAAAGGAAAACCCGAAATTTTCATTGACATATTTGTTATCTTTAGGCTGATCGGGTTCTTTTATGCAGGTACCGGATGCATCCGGATAATTTTTACCACCGTAGTCACAGTAATATCCATTTGGGCATTGTACGCCGGCAATTCCACCGCAGAATCCTCCCTCTTCTACTTCAGTAATTTTGCTTGGACATGGAGTAAATTCGCAGTTTGGTCCAGATCTGCCTACAGTTGATCCGTTAGGACAGATCTTAGCTTCTAAAGTGCAGGTTTTTTGCCAAGAGGGTGGGATATTTACTTTATCATCACCCAACATCCTCTGGTATCTCATCCCAAACAAAAACGCTATGATTGGCAAAGTGACAAAGACGATCGATGCCAATGTTTTTGATAAGGGCGTTACTGTTGTTAATTCTTTGGGTAGCGGCATACTTTTAGTATAACAACCTATTTATATTTTTGAATTATTTTTTGTAATGCTTCGTGAAGAATGGGTGAAGACGCACAGAATGTGAAGTTATTTTTAGCCTTAAATAATGGGAAAGTCTAAATCTTTTTTTTGAGACCGAGAAACTAAAAAAAGTTATAAACTTCATTCGCTACTATCCACAAAAAGCAGCAGTTTTAAATCATACTTTTTAAGTAAATTTAGGCTTATTTTATTTTTGGCATATACCTTGGCACTGATTTAGTGTAGTCGATGTATTCTTTTCCGAATCGTTTTTTCAGTTCTTTTTCTTCAATAAGGGTGATATAAAAATGAAAGTTGATGACAAAAAGGATGAAGTATAGCAATAATAGCGAGTGTCCAAATAAAAGAAACTCGCCAAATATTATTAAAAAATGACCTAAGTAAATAGGATTTCTTGTATATCTATAAAGACCTTCTACAATAAGTTTTTTAGCCGGCTGGGTAGGTATGGGCGTGCCTTTCCCTTTTTGGAAAAATAAGATATAACAGTATAGGGCATCAATTATTCCTGCGAGAACGAACACAATCCCAATGATTCGAAGAGCGGAGTTTTGAAAAATCGGAAAGTGTAAATATCTAGTGAGTGAAGAAAAAACATAAGGCAAAAGAAAGAAAGCCCCGATAAAATAGCACAAAGCATATAATATTGACTTAAACTTCATTGAATCATTATATCAGGCTTCGTTATCGATAAATTGTTTTTCTATCGGCGACCCTAAATATGGTGATTTCGTGATATTTTTTATCAAAATAATAAATAGCTCTAAATGATCCTACTCTCAGTCGATAATTATTTTCTCCTTGTAATTTTTTACTGTTTGGAGGATACGGATTAGTAGAAAGAGTAAGAATATGTTTTATGATATTTTTTGCAATCGGATCTGGAATCTTATCCAATTCTTTTTCTGCTTTTTTACTAATAAAAAGCTTCATACTGTGGTTTTGCCCCAGCGTTTCTTAAGATATGAGTCAAGAGGACTTCTTTTTTCTTTTTTTGCTTTTTCTGCTTCTTTAGCATCCGTCAAGTCAAAGACCGCTTCCTCCAAAGCTTGAAAATATTCAATATCGACAAGCACCGCTTTTGGCTGTGATCTTTGCAAGATAATTGTTGGCTTTTGATTAACAACAGCCTCATTAATAGCTTGGGTTGCGTTCTGTCTCAGCTGTGATACCGAAATTGTTTGCGTATTATTCATAATACTATTAATATACCTTTTAATTGTATAAAAGTCAAACGCTAAAAGTTTACTTAAAAAAACATTTAGAGATTTTTCCGGAGACCAGTCAGACATTGAGAGTATTCAGGAGTCTTCGTCCAGCCGCATTGTCCGTCCTGTTGCCGTTCACAGCGCGAAAAGCCAAGACAGCCATATTCCTCTCGATACTCGCACGTAGTTACTATATCACCCTCTGAAGGCTCAACGCATAGTTGACTACTACAACCTGCCCTGACGCAACCGGCGGAGATCGGTAAGGGATTAGCGGTCGGGCTCGGTAAAAGGGGGGGTGTCGGACACGGTGCAAACTCACAGTTTGGACCAACCCTTCCCACAGTTGACCCGTCAGGACAAATTTTAGCTTCCAAAGAACAGACTTTTTCAGTTGGCGGCAAGGTCGGAGATGCGTAGGGCAATATATTTTGAGTGTTGGACCAGCGTCCCAGCTGAAATCCAATCATTGCCCCGATAAGCAGGATTATAAAAAAAGCTCCTAAAGAAAAAGGGTTATTTTGATTATCCATGCTGATAAAATTATACACTTTTTCTTGTTATACTTTATTTAAATGGATCAATTGCCTTTTCAGGTTCTTTTCCTTATAGTCTGCATAATTGCCGGTGTCTATATCAATCGAAACAATTTTAGTGGAGCGGCTCAAAAAGTACTTGGTTACTACCTTCCTAGACCTGTGATCATAACTTGCCTAAGCATTTTTATTGGCCTTGTGTTTTGGATAACAATTAATATCTTGCTGTTGCGATTTAAGTGAAAATGATGAGATTGGTAAAAAAACACCCCTTATGCTTGCTTTTTATTTTGGGATTTATTCTTCGCATTTCGCTTCTCTTTATCGACTATAGCTGGGATGTCAACAGTTATATCGTCTGGGCAAAAGATTTACGGCAGTACGGTTTTAATGGGTTTTACGATAAGCAGTCTTCTGAAGTCTATGGAATAATATCCCCCAATTATCCTCCTCTATCCCTTTTTATTTTTTATCTCCTCTATCCCCTGCAATCAATTATTTATAAGATTGCCTGGTGGCTCAACCTGGCCATCCCAATCTTTCCCTCGAATCTGATTTTTTTTATCCAGGAACGAATCTTCTTGGCGGCTATGTTTAAACTTCCGGCAATCGCCGCCGATCTTGGCATAGCTTGGCTCTGTTATCTTTTTGCAAAAAGAATTTTATCTAAGAACCAAGTAACTGAAGGCGGCTCATTAATCTCGCCTTCATCCCGAAGCTATAGGCGAGGGATCTTTAAACTATTAATTCCCATTTTTATTCTCTTCAATCCGGCTTTTTTTTATAATAGCAGCCTTTGGGGGCAAATCGACTCGCTACCGATTTTTTTTGTTTTGGCCTCAATTTATTTTTTGCTTTTTAGCAATAAATACTTGTTCAGCAGTATTTTATTCGTTACGGCAATATTATTTAAACAAACCGCCTTAATTTACCTGCCAATATATATCGTTTTTTTTATAAGTAAATATAGATTTACGAATTTCTTAAAAGCTTTTCTATTAAGTGTTTTATTTTTTTACTTTTTATTTATCCCTTTTTTATCCGACTTGAAAAATCCCCTTCTCCCTTTTCTGATTTATGTTGAAAAAATTGTCCTGAATCAAAGCCTGCCTTTTGTCACTAATGGCGCTTTTAACTTTTGGGTATTGTTTGCCGGATTTAAAGAGGTGAAAGATACAACTCTATTTTTATTTGGAATCTCCTATAGGATGTGGGGATATATTATTACAGGGTTTTTTACATTGTTTATTTTATTCCGATTCACTATGTCATCCCTGCGAAAACCAAGATTGACTTGGCGAAAGCAGGGATCCAGGCTACTGGATTCCCACTTTCGTGGGAATGACAATTCTCAAAACTTTTTTTATGCCACTTTTCTTATTTCCCTCGTTGCTTTTTTGTTTTTAACCAAGATGCATGAAAGATATTCGTTACTTCCTCTGGCTTTTTTACTTTTGGCAACTCTGAAAAATCAAAAACTTTTAAAATGGTTTGTGATCTTGTCTATTATTAGTTTCTTGAATCACTATCACAGTTGGCCTGTACCAAAAATCAATTTAATATTCGCAGTTATTTCAAATCCGCAAGTTGTTCTTGTTTTATCACTTTCGAATGTTATTTTATTTTCATATCTTTTAAAAAAATACCTGTCATTCCGCACTTGACAAATTACAGGCCTGTACCTATCTTTATGCGGAATCTATTTATATGAAGTGAACACTTTCAAGCCGACCAAAAAATTAAAACAATGGAAATCAGACGATGTGTATAATCTATATTTGTTCCAAAGACTTAGCGAGAAAACTATTTAGGAAGATAGAGATTTAATTTAGAGATACTTACTCCACAGCTTTTGAAATAGATATTTTATAAACACTTCGGATAGGGCACATTTTCAGCAATTCCTTTATAACAACATTTTCCACAGATTCCTTCGCAATAATAGGTTCCGCCATCACAAATTGCATCTGATGGACAGACTGATTTGGTGATATTTCCCGAACACTCGCAGATGGTTTCCCCTGAAGAATCCCACCCTCCACATGTTTGTTTTGTTTGATTTTGATCAGTTGGAAGAGGAACTTTTTGGCAAGCGCCATTTTGACAAACCGCCTTAAAGTTTTCGTTGATAGGTCTTGGGAGGCAGTTTGGACAAGCCATATTTGTTAAACAGTTCTTTGAAATTCGTTCTGCCTGCCATCTCGCATTTGCAGCAATCCATTTGTCTTGAGAATAATCAACAGGTTGACAACCGTTGTTTCCGCAACAGTCTACTGACTCCTTATCTACCAATACGCAATCATCGTCGATCGAACATCCCGTATCAAAATAGCCTGGGGGCTTTGAGATCGTTGCTGAACAGGGAGTAAACTCGCAGTTTGGGCCGACACGACCTACAGTTG
>Ga0209541_10011770_pt1 | contig 13642 bp, 9 predicted proteins | sample RifCSPlowO2_01_FD_184027 | JGI IMG/M metagenome (GOLD analysis project Ga0209541, IMG submission 184027) | Groundwater microbial communities from Rifle, Colorado - Rifle CSP2_plank lowO2_0.1 (SPAdes) (version 2) | ecosystem: Environmental > Aquatic > Deep subsurface > Groundwater | place: Rifle...
TTCCGCCCGCGCCGCCGGTGGTGGTTTCTGACTTTGGGACGTCGAGAAACGGGGCTATCACCGATGTGGCCATCGGTCAGCTTTACGAGCTCGACCAACCGGTCGGAATTGCTCTCAAGGATACGTCCGCTGGGCGTGTCTACGAGATTCGCTTCGGCGGCAGCGATCGCAACCGGCGACCTCAGTATGTCTACGACCAGGACCTGGTCGTGACGGCCAAGGTTCCCGTTGGGACGGTCAAGTGGGTTTCCGAGTCCTCCTATAGGGAGTTGGAGGGAATTGTCTACGACAATTCAACCAACTTCCGGGTCAAGGCTCTGGCAAACTCCCGACCGGGTCAGATGGTAACCGACCGCTCTTTCAAGGGCGGACAAGTCAGGGGTCGCCGCTAAGGCGATGCCAAAACTGCTCAAGGGAGCGGGAGTCTAAATAACTCCCGCTCCCGAGGGCGGTTTTTTTGTTGAGGAGCGAAGGCGACGAAATACTGAGGCTAACAAGCCGAATGTATTGAGGAAGTTTATATCCTTTATCTTTTTTTATGATATAATAATTGAATATGGTAGAGACATCATCTACAATCGAACATGACATTGCTGAACTGGAAAAAACCCTTCAGGAAAAGAAGTCTGTTTTGGAACAAGAGAAGGCAGGTGGTACTGGAGGTTCAGCTGGTGAAGGCCATCCTTCCGAAAAGGAAATGCTTCATGAAATTGTTGGTGAGAAAATTCAGCAGCATGCGCCTCAATATCAACCGGCTCCTTCTTTGCCTCAAGTTCAAGGTCCCATAGCGACTGAACCCCCGAGTTATTTTAGTCAGGAGTTGAAAGATAAGATTAGAGATATCATCCAGATTGTTTTTGGCAAAAATCTTGAAGAGGGAATTCGTGAAGCCGTGAAAACCGGAAATATAGCTTTGATCGACGCTTTTCATGATATTCTAGTGGATGAGTTATATAACCAACTAATAGAGAAAAGAAAACTCGACAAAGTCGAGTAATTTTCTTAAGTATGTTCTTCTTTATCGCCTATATTATTGCTCTGACTATTCTTTTTATCGCTGCTTTTGCGTTGATTGATGCGATACGTACAAAAGGCAGTATTGCCCGAGCGTTGAATTCCTCTCTTTTTATGGTTACTCTTCCTAGAGATACTACTTCAGCTGGCTCGGGCCAACAACAGCGCTCGGAAAAAGAACTGATTTCAGTGATGGAACAGCTCTATTCCTCTTTCTCAAATATTCATAGCAAGGGTTGGAATAAGTTTATGTATGGTGAGCCATATATTGCATTGGAGATGGCTGTCCATTACATAGGTGAAGAAATCTATTTCTATATTGCGACTCCCAAAAGTTATGAGAATATTTTTCAGAAGCAAGTCCAAGGTATTTTTCCTTTAGCTGAGATAGAAAGAATTAAAGATTACAATATATTCAATCCGGAAGGAGTGGCTCTCGGAGCCTACCTTAAATTAAAGGAGAATGCAGTCTTGCCAATTAAGACATACCAACGTCTTGAGGCAGATCCACTAGGAGCGATCGCAAACTCACTATCTAAATTGGAAAGAGAGGGCGAGGGAGCCGCAATCCAAATAATGATCCGGCCTTCGCATAAGCAGGAAATAAGGTTTATGGCTCAAAAGATAGCAAGACAGATGCAATCTGGCTTTGATTTTAAAACCGCCGTTAAGCGGGTCAAAAAACCCCTGACTAAGGAACAGGAAGCTAAGGATGTTGAGAAGACTCAGTCGCCTAGAGTCGTCACGCCTTTTGAAGAAGAGATAGTGAAGGGCATTCAGTCAAAAGCCGGTCGGCCGCTTTTTGATACAAATATCAGATTGATAGTTTCAGCTCCTACTCAGCTGAGAGCCGAACAATTGTTGAACGATTTGAGCGAATCTTTTGTCCAGTTTTCTTATCCAGAGATGAACAGCTTTGTCGTTTCCAGGTCGCCGAAAGGCCGTTTTCTGGATCGGTTACTTTTTAATTTTTCTTTTCGTCTATTCGTCGATTCTCAATCTTCGGTTCTGTCGACCGAGGAAATTACCAGTCTCTACCACTTTCCGCTTCCCAATACTTCTGCTCCCAAGCTTAAGTTTATAAAATCAAAGTCTGCTGAACCGCCCGCTAATCTTGCCCAAGAGGGCATAATCTTAGGTAAAAATATTTTCCGAAGCGAAGAGCGGATTATCAGAATGACAGAGGAGGATCGCCGAAGGCATCTTTACACCATCGGTCAAACCGGTACCGGTAAATCGACCTTAATGAAGGCTTTGCTAAGGCAGGATATCGAAAACGGAAAAGGAGTTTGTCTGATTGATCCTCATGGAGAGTTTGCAGAATTCGCTCTTTCCGTAGTTCCTAAAAATCGAATCGAAGATGTTATTTACTTCGATCCGGGTGACGTTGAGCGCCCGATGGGATTAAACATGCTTGAGATTGATCCCAAACACCCTGAACAGAAAACCAGGGTAATTGACGAGTTATTCGGTATTTTTGATAAACTTTATGATCTTAAGACTACTGGTGGACCAATGTTTGAAAAATATTTTAAGAATTCTGCTCTGCTTCTTTTAGATGATTACGAACATGACATTCCGACTTTGGCCGATATTTCGCGGGTATTGGTTAACAGCAGCTATCGAGCTGATAAATTGAGCCGCGAGACCAATCCTTTGGTTAAAGAATTTTGGCAATTGGAAGCCGAAAAGGCAGGCGGCGAGGCATCATTAGCTAATATGGCGCCGTATATTTCTTCCAAGGTGACATCGTTTATTTACAACGAATTTTTAAGGCCGATTATTAATCAGAAGAAAAGCTCTTTCAACTTTCGCGAGATCATGGATCAACAAAAGATTTTGATTATCAATTTATCGAAAGGCCGAATAGGTGATTTGAATGCCAATCTTCTGGGTATGGTTGTCGTTGGAAAACTTCTTATGGCGGCTTTATCTAGGGTTGATCTTGAGGAGAAAGACCGGAAGGATTTCTATCTTTACATAGATGAGTTTCAGAATTTTACTACTGATAGTATTGGGATTATCTTATCTGAGGCTCGTAAATATCGTCTTGACTTAATTGTCGCTCACCAGTTTATAAAACAGCTTAAAGAAAATATTCGTGATGCCGTATTCGGCAACGTTGGCTCTATCATTGCTTTCAGAATCGGACCGGATGATGCCGAATTCATGAAGAATAAATTTGAGCCAACATTTACACCGCAAGATCTTATAAACATAGACAATCTAAGTGCCTATGTTAGCTTATTAATTAACGGACAGACGACTCGGCCGTTTAATATCAAGCTTCAAACAGATCTGGTTTTTAATGCTGGCTCGGCAGAGACTCTTGGTTTAGTAAAACAGATGTCTCGGCTTAAATATGGCCGACCGAGAGATGAAGTAGAGCGTGAGATTCGGGAAAGAGTTTCATCGGTTTTAAAATAAATTCTAAAAACGATGTTTACTAAAAAAGATTTAGTCTCTTCTATTATTACCGGTTTCTATACTGGATTGGTTGCTTGGCGGATCTTAGTTTTTTTAAAAACCCCGCCTTTTATGGACGTTTCTTTTGCTTGGCTCTTGGTCGTTGTGCCTATTTTATGGATCTTAGGCGTGAATCTAGGTTATTTTTTAGGCCGATGGCTGGCTTTTTTTAATCAATTTGGAAAATTCGCGGCGATTGGCTTTACCAACGCGGCCGTAGATTTTGGGACTTTGAATTTACTAATTGCCTGGTCGGGAATAGCTTCGGGAATTCTTTTTACAGTATTTAAAGCAACTTCCTTTATTTTGGCTATAATTCATAGTTATGGCTGGAATAAGTATTGGACTTTTAAATCCCAAGATGATAACGAGAGTGGGAATAAATTTTTCAAGTTTTTAGCTGTCAACATTATTGCTGCGATAGTAAATGTCGGGGTTGCCTCTTTTATAGTAAATGGCATTGACCCGGTCTTTAATTTAGATCAGAATACATGGGCTAATATAGGAGCAATTCTTGGTTCAGCGGTGGCTCTGGTCTTCAGTTTTGTCGGACTAAAATTAATTGTATTTCGGATAACTTCTAAGTAAAAAAATGACAACGTTATATCGTAAATACAGACCGGCTTCTTTTTCAGAAGTGGTGGGTCAGGAGCACGTCGTGCAAACATTAGAAGGAGCATTAATAACTGGCCGGATAGGCCATGCTTATTTATTTTGCGGTCCTCGAGGAACTGGAAAGACAACTGTTGCCCGGATTCTTGCGAAGGCTTTAAACTGTGTCAATTTTTCCACAAAGTCTACAAAGGGCACCTTTGCAAAGGTGCCCTTTGTAGAGCCTTGCAATAAGTGTGATGCCTGTTTGGCGGTAACCAATAATACATCTCTTGATCTGATAGAAATAGATGCTGCTTCTCAAACCGGCGTTGATAACATTCGAGAATTGAATGATTCAGTCAGGGTTGCCGCCCCCGGTGGGAAGTATAAGGTTTTTCTGATCGACGAAGTTCATATGCTTTCCAAATCAGCCTTCAATGCTTTGCTTAAAACGCTTGAAGAACCGCCGACTCATGTTGTCTTCATTCTAGCTACTACCGAACCTCACAGGATATTGCCAACTGTCTTGTCAAGAGTTCAGCGGTTTGATTTTAGAAGATTCAGTAATATTCAGATTGTAAAAAAACTTAATAATATTATTAAATCCGAAGATATAAAAATAGACGATGACGGACTGACGGCAATTGCAGTTTCGGCCGATGGCGCTTTGCGAGACGCCGAAGTGGCGCTGTCAAAGGTGATTGCCACTTGTGATCGAAGAAAGGAGATTTCAGTCGATGAAATCTATTCAGTTTTAGGCCTAGTTCCGTTTAACTATTATCCTGAATTCGTAAGCCTACTTGCTTCTAAAGATAGGGACGGTGCCTTAGGTTTTGTGAATAATATTTATTTAAATGGTATAAATTTAGAGCAGTTTACTGCGGGATTGGTTGGTTACTTTAGGAAGATATTAATCCATACTATCAATCCAGCCGTTCTTGCATCTGTGGGTGAAGAACTTCTCGACAACGATGTCAAGCTAGTTGCTTCATATTCCCAGGTGCTTAACCAAGAACAACTTATTCGGATGCTGAATATTTTTGTTTCAGCCAAAGAGGGGATTAAATCATCTCCGATTCCCCAATTACCTCTTGAACTGGCGGTGCTAGAGCTGATTGACTAGAAGCTGATCTACCGCATTTTTAATCTATGGAAGTGACCAAATAGGTTCTCGTTGATATACCAAATTTCGGCTAGTTTTATTTTATAAAGCCGATGATCTGATTGAAACTCATCTGACCATTTAAACCTGGAATGGTAAATGGCGTAATGTTTGTCATAGTCTTTATCGGAAACCCTCGAAGCTTTACCTATGGCTTGAAGACCTTTTATTTTTCCATTTTTATCACGCCAATCATTATTTATTACTACTGATACATTCGGATTCTTTTTAATATTGATACAGTGTTTGGTTTTTTCTGAAGAATAAAAATAAAGATTAAGATTTTTAGCATAAGCAAAAAATACCGTTGCCGACCATGGCCTATCTTCATAGCTTGTTCCTAGTGTCATCAGACGATTTGCTGTCAAATAATCTGAAACAATGTCAGTATTTCTCGAAGTCATATTTTATATTAACTCATTTTCTTGCTTTTCAAAAGCCAGATTCTGATATAAAATGGATTAGTTTTTGTTTTATGGTTTATATTGCGGGGTCGTCTAATGGTAGGACATGGGCCTTTGAAGCCTAGTATCTTGGTCCGAATCCAAGCCCCGCAGCTATTGACATATACTATATAAGTATTGTATAATTAGAACGGTGCTTTTGGAGGTGGCTAATGCCAATTCTGAACATCGGTAGCAAGTCTGACGACTGGCGTGCTTGCCGCCTTAGTAACTTTTCAGCCGATGCTTTCATGCTTAATGGAGAAAGAATGGCTTCTGTCGAGGGGTTCATTCAGGGGATAAAATTCCCAGAAGGACATCTGGCTCGACAACAAGCATTTGAATCCGTCGGTGTGGGAGCAAAGCGGATGAGCAAGAAGGCTGAGCGAAGATTCGTCTGGTGGAAGGGTCGAGCCATTTCCTACGGCTCATCTGAACATCACGAACTTATCGAGAGGTCTATCCGTGCGAAGTTCGAGCAAAACGAAACTGCAATGGATGCTCTTCTGGCAACCAGGGGAATGACAATAACTCATGACCTTGGTCATTCAGACCCGCCCAACACATCACTTCCTGCCAAAGTTTTCTGCGGTATCCTGACCAGGATTCGTGAGGAAACTCTCCAAGCCCGTAAGTAGTCCTTCAGTAAATTCAGGACGAAAGCGGGCTTTCACACTTCATATCTGACTAGAAACAGCAGATAGAAATTGCTATCATGATGGTGAGCTTGTTGAAGCACACACTTTTATGCATATTCAAGATATAAAATTAGGATTTTCAACGGGTGTTCTACATAAAACGCATAGAACAAAAGAAGCATTAAAGATTATGCGTGGTTTGGGATATGATACTGTTGAGTTGGGCTTTGTAAAATTAAATCGGATCGAAGAAGGCTGGTTAGAGGAAGTTTCAGATGAAGACCTTAGAGGATTTAAATATGTAAGTTTTCATGCGCCCAAGTTTAATTATGGTAAAAACGAAGGTACTAAAGATATTTTTGGAAAGATTGATAAGATAAATTTTATCAGAAAGTTAGATACGGTGGTATTTCATCCCGACCCAATAGAGGATTTTGATATTTTCAAAGGAGTGAAGTTTAATGTTTCTTTTGAAAATATGGACAATAGAAAAGAATCCCATAAAAACCCGACAGATTTTGATGAAATATTTTCTCAAGATAAAAATTACAAACTGGTGCTGGATATAAATCATATTTATACAAACGACAGTTCAATGAAGTTGGCCGATATTTTTTATAAAAAATTTGGCGATAGAATCTCTCAATTACATGTAAGCGGTTATATTGATTATCATAATCCACTTTTTGAAACAAAACAGATGAATATTATAAAGGCTATACAAGATTTTAATATTCCCATGATCATTGAGAGTGTTTTATCTGTTGAAGACTTGGAAAAAGAAAGAAACTATATATTGCAGGCCATTTCTGATTTAAAATAAGTTTCAACTTCATTTTGTTGACCCAAGCTACTTTATTACTGATTTGAACATTCGAGCCGACATTGGGGAGGAATATGGATGGGATCTGGTGGCGGTGCGGTTTGGGGAAGGAGGTTCAGAGCTTTCTCAATAATTGTTTTGGTGATAGACTTGTCGCCGGCAGTTATAGTTTCCAGACTTTTGATTGTACTGCTTGTTTCGATTGAAGCGCTCATTGCGTTGATCAACGATTCCTTCTCTTTTTTTGAAAGATTTCCAGATTCTAAAATTTTGGGTGCTGATTCAGAAAAAAACTTTTCCAATATACCGTGTTTTGTATCCAGATTTTCCACAAGAATTTCTTTCTCAGTCTTTGGAAAAAAGAAATCAGAGGACGTGTCTCTCACATAAGTCATTAAGTTTCCAAAAAGATTATTTCCGGTGAAGGAGGTTAAAGAGTAAAATAAAATGCCTAAGATTAAGAATAAACCTAAGATGTAGCCTATGGTATTAATTCTAGTTGTGAGGTAAGTATTTTTCGGGCACGACATAAATTCCTGCTGGAATTTTGTCTTGTACTCGATCCAGTCGATCTCCGTAAATCCCGAGAATACTTACCCCACAACTAGAGTTATTTTCTAAATAGATTAATTTACCGTAACTATAACTCTAGCTAATCTGGAACCGTCAGAGCTATCATGGATAGTGTATGTGTGTATACCTGTTGATGGATTCGAGTCAGTTAGAGTACCGGCGGGAATATTGCATGTTTGTCCGGGTCCTTGTCCGCAGGTAATTGTCTGCCAGACTTGACCGTCCTTTCTTACGACAAGGGAACGGGGGTTAACTCCAGTTGTCGTATAATTAAGGACCACATCACAGCTTGAGTTTGTCGAACCTCCTTTTGTACAGGAATTATAGTCGGATCTTAGTGTTCCTTGGGAATAAACATAAACGGTTGTAGCGCCAATTTGAGCGCCAGTCGACGAGCCAATATGCAAAGTATAAATATAAGTGCCGGCAGATGGGTTAGAGTCAATTTGGGTGCCGGCGGGAATATTGCATGTTTGTCCGCAGGTGATGGTCTTAAAGATAGCCCCATTTCTTTTTATTATTATTGATGAAGGTAATGGTGTTCCTGTCACTCTGTAATCCAACACCACATCACAATCTCCAAACTTGGCCCCCCCACTGGTTACTTGAATTGTGCCTTTTGTACACGACACAAGGGCCGGCCATATCTCGCCGCATATATTACCGACACAGGTTTTTTGGGGAGGAACTGGCTTGGGCAATGGCGCAGGGTTGGGAGGTATTGGCTGAGGCGGCGGAATAGGCTGGCTACCGGAGTCGGCTGCAATAGCTGTCACTCGGCCCCAACCGTAAGTATTATCCTTTCCACTACTGCCAAGGTCTCTGACCGTTGCCGTAAGCGCTTTTTCAAGATCATAAGCATTATATTCGGGATGAGCCGATTTTATAAGAGCAGCTACTCCGCTCACTACCGGCGTAGCCATACTTGTCCCCTGTTTAGTTCCATAATTATTACCAAGCAGACTGGAATATATACCCACTCCCGGAGCGACGATATCTACGGTGGCGCCTTGACCCGAAAAATTGGCTATCCTGTCGGAACTGTCTACGGCTCCGACAGTAAAAGCTTCACTTATACATCCTGGCATTGAGACTCCTCTGCCGGAAGTGTTTCCAGCTGATACGATTGGCAATGCTCCGTTGTTCTTAGCATACTGAAACGCCCTAAGTAATAGTTGATTAGTTTGGCTTGAGTTGTCACAAAATGACGAGTAGCTGCCACCCCCTATGCTTATGTTGATAATATCTGGTTTGTAATTATCAACCGCCCAATAAATAGCGTCGACAAGGTAATCCCAGTTACCATTACCTCGGCTGTCTAATATTTTTCCGGCAATAATTTCAGCTTGAGGCGCAACTCCTTTTGACCTAGGGTCAATTCCGTCGGCAGTAATTATTCCGGCAACATGACTGCCGTGTCCAGGAGAGGCAATGCCAGATGTATGGTCATCTGTTGGATCGTTGTCTTTGTTAATAAAATCCTTACCGCCTCTGTAACTTGATCTTAGCTCTGGATGATTCTGGTTGTATCCTGTATCCAGAACAACAATTTTAACACTATCACCCAAATTGCCCGAAGAGTGAATGGCGCTGGCCCCTATTTGGCTATTTGCGCCTTGGTCGGTAGTTTCCAATATCGGGTTTGGGGTTAGACCGGAACCTGTTGAATCGGAAGGACAATCAACTGATGTGAAATTTTGAGCATCTATTCTGATTGTACAACCATCCTGGATGGCGCTGGCTGCTTGGATTTCGTCTAAGGCGACAAAGCTCGTTCCAGTCGGACTGCCGGGAGTAGAAGTTGTTTTTATCCTCGGCAGCTTAAACGTCCCCCCAACTAATTCAGGGTTTATTGTGTATAGAATGACATAAGAAGAAAGGAGAAGAACAGCTCCGATAACAGCATTGAATATCATCCCCTTAGCTCTAGATATATTAGCTGGATTAGCAGCCGAAGTTACCCATAAAAATCCCGCCCATAATATGACTATAAAAACAGCAATGCCAATGAGGATGATTGAGTAGTTAAAGAAGAAGGAGATGAGTTCTTGGAAGTTAGTAGCTGGCGGAGGAGCAATTGGCGTGGAGGGGGGATTAAATGGCGGGGGGTTTCCGGGTGGTGTATTATCATCGGGTGTAGGAGATGGCAGGTTTGAGATTACCGTAAGTTTTTTGCTGGCCACCGCACTTCCGGTGTTGCTTGATAGACCGACGTTGTAGTCACCGTTGGGTATATTGGCGGGTACTCTAAAACTTCCCCCGGCCCCATTACCGTTAATTGTTGGAGCAATAGAAGTTTCTTGCCTAGTCGAAGATGTGATTACAACCTGAGAACCGCTTAAGCTTGAACCTGTAAAATTAACAGTACCACCTTGCCTTACTGTAGATGGCGCGAAATCACAGATGGTAAGCACTCCCGGAATTATGGAACCTACTGGGCATGGGTTGGGCTCATCAGTTGCTTGAGGTTCTGGTCCTGGAGGTGGAGGTTGACCAACCACGTTAATATTAAAATTTGCAGTCACGTTTCTAGCTGCCGACATATCTTTAGAACAATATCTTTGAGACCCAAATGGAGCACAATCTCCCGACCAACCAGTAAATGTAGAACCAGGAACTGCCGTAGCCTCCAATGTAAGATTGGTATTTGCTGGATAACTGGCAGATCCTCCAGGACAGTCAATGTCACAAGCATTACCGAAGTTATCGGAAATTGTGCCTTTTCCCGTACCTGTCTTACTTAAAGTAATGATACTATTAGTTTCAAGTGCAGTTGCTATGTCCCTTTCTCCGGCTACTAACTGGCCTACAATATTTGCTAACTTATTAAAAATATTACTCTTTTTCTCTGCAAGACTAACGGAAATTGTGTCTGAGCAAATAACATCAGATCCAACCCTCAATGAACAAGTTTGGCCCATTGATGTCGTAACATTTACTGCGCCCATAACATAAGGTACAAGACCCGATCCAAGATCACCGGTGCAATAATAGTTAAAGTCTGGGCCATTTAAACTCCAGCTGGCAGTAGTAATCTGGCCTGGCATGATATTTTTTGGAGAAAATCTAAGAGTACAGCTCGGATTCACTGGTGGTAGAGCCCCTCCGCCGCCCCAAGGTGTAGCGTCAAGTTGAGGTTTATAATAATTCAAAAAACCTTTCTCAATGTCCCCATAAGTTGACGACAAAGACCTACCGTCTAGGTTAAATGGTCCGGACGAATGAAATATCCAAGCCGATAAGCCAGCCTTTTTAGCCTCTACCGCACTGATTATCAAATCCTGAGTGGTCGCGCCGTCTCTATCTATATAATTTGTATGATAAGGCTCACCCATATAGGTAGGCTTGGAGCTTCCATTCGACCCAGCGATGCTGTTTTTATATTGGTTTAGATTTTCACCAAAAGGCCAGTGCCAATTGACTATTTCTAGGCCAACCTGATTAGCCAAAAAGGTGCTTTCGGGTCGAGTAGTTGCGTAAGAAGCGGACAGAGGGGAGGTGTTATTTGTGGTGTTTTTAATTCTATTTTTTAAGTCCCTGATATTATCCCCCACACTTCTCTCGATACATCTTCTGCTAGGGTCATCAACATCATAGTCACAAAATTTAGTGATACTGTTCTCTCCGGAAGCCTCATTCTGTAAATCGTAAATTATATTATTATAACCAGACAAAGATCTAATGGCCGAGACTACGCCATTCTTATATTCCTCTATACACATTATGTCGAATTGCTCCCCCTGGTTAGTTATGGCAGGACATGGTCCATCAACACCCTCTCTCATAAAAGTTATATCGACGACCATACTCAACGCAGTAGCTCTATCAAGTATTTGTTTTAATTTGGCCAGCCTAGTTTGCCGTATACTCCCATCCGCATTCATAATGGTTTCACCATTTCGATCGCTGTTTTGCCAATTTGGCCCAATTCTTATTCCGTCAAAACCTTTTGATTTAAGATAGTCCAGATCAGCAGATGGATTTGGAGAATCTAAGCCATCGAAATATGTGGCTAACACTAAAAACTTCTGCTGGCCATTGATGGCGAAGCGATTACCAGAGATGGATAGGGTGGTGGTTTGAGCTTGAATCAGCGTTGCGGGATAAGTCAGTAATATCTGGATGGATAAATATGAAGTGAAGGCCAAACTTGCCGAAACAAAAACGAGCCAATGGGTATAGTGATGGCGAGGGTGGGAATGCCACCAGTCATACCAGGAAAAGATTTTTCTCAATTTATCATGGAGGTTCCGCATATAGATAAACTAATTAAAACTCAACATGTATATTGCCTCCAGTTGTAGCGGATGTTCTACACGAAGGTTCATATTCATTTAGAAATAAACTTACTGAGTTTGAGTCGCGGGCCGCTTGATAGAATAAATCACGGCAAGCGGTGGTGTAAGTTGGCAAAATATTAAAGTCAACGCATGTTCCGCTAGCGCCGGTGCCCCTTTGATGGCAAGGATCAGCACTTGGACCCCCAGAGCCTTGAATTGCAGAAGAGATCTTTAGAGTACAGCTACCTTGCGCCAGTTGATTAAATCTGCTGATTAGAGTGCTTAATCTCATAGCCGAACTTACGCCAAGAGTTCCGGTATTATTTGACACCAAACAGACACCGCCGTTGCTTGAACATCCGCTAGATGGGGTGTAGTCGGAAACGTCTATACAATCGCTTATCGTTGGGCAACCGATAGTTCGTGATATGCTGAAATTTTGGCGACAACTGCCTCCGGTTGGAGTGCCTATTGAAACAGTCACCGGCGAAGAGGTTGCCACTTGTCGGACAACCTCTGCTTGTCCGGACGGGCCGGAAGTCATTCCACAACCGTAACGAGCTATGAAGGATGTAGAGGTAAGAAGTGCGGAGGGTGTGAAATCTTTTGCAAAATCTAGATTTTGTTGCGAGCCTATTTTTGAGCCTATATTTGCAATAGTATCTGACCTGAAGTTTTCTAAATTGCCGCTGATATCCGAATACATTACTTCCCAAACTGGCACATTGGAAGCGCCGGAGCATTGAGGGTCGGATTCGATCTTCAGTTTAAATGTTATGTTCAACCGAGAAGTTCCTGTTGGTATGGATTTTGGATTAACTTCAAAATTTATTAATTGTACTGGAGCTGTTATCCCCGGCAATGTAAACTTTCCCCCGACAAGTTCAGGATTTACCGTGTATAGAATCACATAGGAAGAGAGAAGAAGGATAGCCCCAATTATGGCATTAAATATCATTCCCTTAGCTCTTGATATATTCCCTGGATTAGCTGCCGATGTGACCCACAAGAATCCTGCCCATAATATTACGATGAAGACAGCGATGCCGATGAGGATGATTGAGTAGTTGAATAAGAATGAGATGAGTTCTTGGAAGCTCATTGTTGTGCCGGGCGCCGCGGTTGGTCCTAGCGGAGGATTTATATCTGGATTTGAACTGATAACGGTAAGAATAGCTGTGCTTGTTGCTGAACCGGCGGGAGTAGTTATGCCTATTGTGTATGAACCGAGTTGAAGAGTCGCGGGTATAGTAACAATTGTTTTCTCTAAGCTTGACTCTGTCCAGCCGATGACATTAGTTATCTGACCGCTTGAATCGAAAAACTGAACCGTTGGGCCTAGATTTTGTCCGAATATTTCAAGGGTATCTTCAGCGCTTACTGTTTTTGGTTCAAAGTCGTCTATGATTGGTGGATTCGGCGGAGGTGGTGGTGGAGGTGGGACAACATCTCTGGCGTTGCCTCTGACACAAACTGTTCCAATTGGCCATGGCCCCTCAGGACCTTCCATCCAAGCTCCGGCTGTAACATTATCACTTGTAACCGTAAACGAAGAACTGGTACCAGAACAACTTACTTCAGAAATAAAATTTACAGAGGTTCCTCTAAGGGGTCTCCCGTTTATAAATTCCCAACCTGGGTTAGATGGC
>Ga0209541_10011771_pt1 | contig 13642 bp, 9 predicted proteins | sample RifCSPlowO2_01_FD_184027 | JGI IMG/M metagenome (GOLD analysis project Ga0209541, IMG submission 184027) | Groundwater microbial communities from Rifle, Colorado - Rifle CSP2_plank lowO2_0.1 (SPAdes) (version 2) | ecosystem: Environmental > Aquatic > Deep subsurface > Groundwater | place: Rifle...
TTCCATCCAACGGGTCTACAATCCAAAGGCGGCTGGCGATTGTTTGAGGCCTGCCGTTCGTAGCTTTAGCGAAGAACGGGGAAAGTTCCTCGCTTAAAATAATGTCTTTTGGAAAAGCGGAGCTAATCATTTTATGGATTATTTTATCAGCTCCTATGTCTGCATTAGTGATGAGTTCGTGGCTGGATTTGTATGATATATGATTGTTGCGGCTGCCAAAGGCCGTCATTAAATAATCGCCGGCTGATTTGGCGGCGCGTTTAGCAATAGCGAGTTCTTTTGAGTATTGCATATTGCTTTAATTATAACACTTTATAAAATAATTAAGATACGGCCGTGTAGCATGTAGTATGTAGCAAGTAGTATGGGATTTAAAATTAAAATATCGTTTCCATACCATATACTACCAGCTACATACTACAAAAAATCTCCTTTGCAGGAGATTTTTGTTTAGCTGTTGGCCGCTTTTATCAATTCCATTGTTTTTCTGTTTTCTATGCGCGAGCGCAGATAATCGCTAAATTCGGGATTACGGATTTGCTTTTGCGCTTCGGCATTGTCTTTGTATGCGTTCATCATTTTTTCCATTTCTTCCGCGATTTCTTTGTCATCGGCTTTGACGGCTTCCGCTTTTCCGATGGCGCGGATAACAAGCGCGATTTTAATTCTTTTAACCGCTTCCGGCGCAAAATCAAGCATTAATTCTTTCTCGGTTTTTTTAATGCTTTTTAAATAATCTTCAAAATTCATTCCCTCATGCGAAACATTGTGTTCTAACTCGTGCACCATTTTATGGGATTCCTCATTGATTAAAATTTCGGGAATGTCGCCGAACTTTGAGCTCTCAACGATTTTATTCAGGATTGCGATTTCCCATTTGTCGCCATCTTTCACCTTTGCTTCGGCCTCCAAATTTTTTCTAAGCAATGCGCGCAAATCTTCTATTGATTTTTGCCCGAGGACCTTGGCAAAATCATCATTTAATTCCGGCGGAGTGATTTCAAAAACATCTTTTACCTTCACTTTGAAATCAACCTTGGCGCCGGCCAAATGTTTTTGATAGTGTTCTTTTGGAAAATCAAGCGAGAAAGTTTTTTCATCATTTTTTTTAAGGCCGACAAGTTCTTTGTTAAAGCCCGGAATGTAGTGTTCTTCGGCTAAGTATACGGTCATATCTTTCGCCTGCCCGCCCTCAACCGGCACGTTGTCTTTTGTCATATCCATATCAATAACCACCTTGTCTTTCCCGGTCGCGGTTTTGTCAGTCAAGGCTTCTTTGCTTTGCATTTTAGAGAGATCGGTTAAAACTTTTTCCACTTGCTTATTATCTATGCTTGTCTCATCTTTTTTAATATTCAAGTTTTTATATTCGCCAAGCTTGGCTTCCGGCAAAATGGCAATCGTGGCCTTGAAAATAAAAGGATTACCCGCGGCCATTTTTACAACTTCAATTTTCGGCTGGCCGATAGACTCCAAATTATTATCTTTCAAAGCTTGAAAATAGGTTTTTTTGACGATTGATTCGGATGCTTCTTCCAAAATTGCAGCCTCGCCAAAACGGCCGCGGACAATATCATAAGGTGCTTTGCCCGGGCGGAATCCTTCAATTTTTGCGTGTTCGGAAATATGCTCGGCCGCCTTTTGCATATAAGGATTGAGTTCTTCGGCCGAGAGCTCTATTGTAATTTCCATTTCGCTTTTTGGGAGATTTTTGAGTTTAATATCCATAAATATATTTAAGATTAAAGTTCCTAATCAGTTTAGCAGAAAAAATAAAAAAGGTCAAGGGTCTTAACGCAATATATAACACAACGGGAACGCTATTATAAAAATAAAAACATCCCGCAATATACGGAATGTTATATGTTATGTGTTGCGTGTTACGTGATTTACGGAATCCAATGGTGCTCTTTGTACCATGGGATGACGTTTTTGATGCCTTCGCGGAAATCGGGATACAGAAGCTGGAATCCGGCGGTTTTGATTTTTTCATTGGAAAAAATAGTGTCCTGGCCGAAGAATGGTGTCATAGCCGGGCTGATGTCGGGAATCAAACTGTTTTCCAGTTTGTATTTTTTAGCAATTGCTCTCCAGATGCCTTGCAGGGCGGCATTCAACACCTTGAGGAATGTCGGCGATTCGTAAACGCGGCGGAAATGCGATAGAACTTGTCCCGAAGGAATAGGCAAAGGAACGGGAAGAAAGCCATAACCGCAGGCATTGGCGATAATTGTCATTTGGTCGCCGAAACCGAATGGCGTGTCGTCGCAAATGTTGTAAATGGAAGGAGCTCTGGTATTTTGAGCATCTTCCATCAGGAAAATCGCGGCGCGGGCAACATCTTCCGCATGAACGAAATTTGTTTTCGGTCCGGAGCGAAACAGCGGCAATCTTTTCCTCAAAAGTTCGGCGGCAATAATCGCGATGGCCAGATAATTCGCGGCCAGAAATTTGTTTTTCGGGCCGTAAATCAAACTGGGGCGGAGAATAGAAAGTGCGGGGAAAACCGCGTCTTTTACAAATTCTTCTTTCAAGAGTTTTTCCGCGTCAACTTTACTTTGCTCGTACGGGCTGTTCGGATTGATGTCCGTATTTTCCGTAAGAACAGGCGCGCTTCCGTAAATAGATCCGCTGGAGATAAAAACAAAAACCTTTCCATAGGATTTTGCCAGCGCGCGATAAAGATTGACGGGCGCGTCAACATTAGCGGCTTTTAATTTTTCATAAGGCAGAGCCACATCAATCAAAGCGGCCGCATGAATGACTGCGTCAATATTTTCTCTGTCAAAAAGAGATTTTACAAAAGCAGGATTTTTTAGGTCGCCGGTTTTTATCATTCCAAAACGGCTGGGCACGATGTCATACGTGCATTGAATTGCGCATTTGCACCAAAAATCAGTGTGCATATCCATTTCCTCTAAAGACAAATCAGTGACGACAATCCCATATCCTTTTTTAAGAAGATGGCCGACAATAAAACTTCCAACCGTGCCAGCCGCGCCGGTAACCAAAACTCTTTTGACACTGCCCATCATTTTCCTCCGGATGTGAAGAACTAATTATTTTTTAACACGGAAATGGATTTTTGTAAAGCACTATGGGCGTCCCGACCTCCATAATTATAAAAAATGTAAAAACATCCCCATTGGGGGGATGTTTAACTTTGGGAGGTCGGGACGCTTACTTGATGAGGAATGCGACAATTAATAACGCAATGATATTTATAATTTTTATCATCGGGTTTATTGCCGGACCCGCGGTGTCTTTGTACGGGTCGCCGACAGTGTCGCCGGTAACCGCGGCTTGGTGCGCGAACGAACCCTTGCCTCCGTAGTGTCCGGACTCAATAAATTTTTTGGCATTGTCCCAAGCGCCGCCGCCCGAGGTCATAGAAATGCCGATAAACAATCCGGTGACAATTGAACCGATGAGCAAGCCGCCTAAGGCAACCTCGCCTAACAGCTGCCAAATTAAAATCGGCGCGGCAACAGCGATAACAACCGGCAAAATCATATTTTTGATTGCCGCTTTGGTAACGATATCAACACAGCGGGCATAATCCGGTTTGTTTTCGCCTTCCATTATTCCTTTGATTTCTTTAAATTGCCTGCGGACTTCTTCCACCACCGCTCCGGCGGTTTTTCCGACTGATTCCATGGCGAACGCGCTGAAAATATAAGGCAAGAGGCCGCCGATAAATAATCCGATAATTACTTTCGGGTCATTCAGGGCAAAAACAAAATCTTTTCCAAGCTTTGCCAACTCTTGCGTGTAAGAAGAAAATAAAACGAGCGCCGCCAGGCCCGCCGAGCCGATGGCATAACCTTTGGTGACGGCTTTAGTTGTGTTGCCGACCGCGTCTAACGGGTCGGTAACATCGCGGACGTCTTTTGAAAGTTCGGCCATTTCGGCAATGCCGCCGGCATTGTCGGTAATCGGGCCATAGGCATCAATGGTAACAATGATGCCGGTTAAAGACAGCATGCTCATTGCCGCGACCGCGATGCCATAGAGGCCGCCTAAAGTATAGGCGCCCCAGATGGCCGCCGTTATCACGATAATCGGCGCGACAGTTGATTTCATGCCGACGGCCAAACCGGCAATAACATTAGTGCCGTGCCCGGTTTCGGATGCTTTGGCAATCTGGCGCACGGGTTTGTATTTTGTTGAAGTAAAGTATTCTGTAATACTTACCATTGCCGCCGTAACAACCAAGCCGATCAATGCGCTGAAATAAATATTTAGAGAATTCGCCAAGTCTCCAAAAAGCCATTTTGTTATCGGATAAAACATTATGGCCGCCAAAACTTCCGCCGCAATCAATCCTTTGTAGAGAGCGTTCATTATATTTTTGCTTTTTCCCAAACGGATGAAAAAAGTGGCAACAATTGACGCAACGACAGAGGCCGCGCCAATGGCCAGAGGAAATAAAATCGCGTTTTCCGCCCCGCCAAAAGCCAAGGAACCCAAGAGCATCGCGGCAACAGCCGTAACGGCGTAAGTTTCAAAAAGATCGGCAGCCATGCCCGCGCAATCGCCGACATTATCGCCGACATTATCGGCGATAACTGCGGGATTGCGGGGGTCGTCTTCCGGAATCCCTTTTTCCACTTTGCCGACGAGATCCGCGCCCACATCAGCGGCTTTGGTAAAAATGCCGCCGCCGAGCCGGGCAAAAACAGAAATCAAACTTCCGCCGAACCCCAGTCCGATTAAATAATCCAAATTTTTTGTCAAAGCATAAAGCCCGGCAACGCCCAAAAGCCCCAGGCCGACAACCAAAAGTCCGGTGACGCTCCCGCCTTTTACGGCAACGTCTAACGCTTCTTTAATGCCTTTTTTGGCGGCTTCCGCGGTGCGGACATTGGCCCGGACGGAAACATTCATTCCGACATAGCCGGCAATGGAAGATAATATCGCGCCGGCCGCAAAGCCGATGGCGATATCAAAATTTTTAAACGCCGCAACCAAAATGATAAAAATAATCACGCCGATAAGGCCGATTGTTTTATATTGGCGGTTTAAATAAGCGCTTGCTCCTTCTTGGATTGCTTTGGCAATGCCGACCATTTTGCCTTCGCCGGCCGGAAGCTTGGCTATTTTTGCCGAAAGATACGCGCCATAGCCGATAGCTGTGGCCGCCGCAACTATAGAAATTAAAGCGATCATAATATTGAGTTAATTTTTAATAAATTATGAGCAAAATAACTAGATTTTATGATACAAAGATTGGATGATTTTGTCAATTGATTTCCATTAAAAATTATGCTATTCTACTTATAATATGCGCCTGCAATTAAAGCGCTACGCGATAAAATTTTTAATCATATTTTTAAAGGGCTCGCTGAAAATCAAAGAAGCTCTTGTTTTTTTATTGAGATTTTCAAAAAAACCTCTTTCCCCTTTCGGCAGAATATTATATTGGTTCGCCTTTCTTTTGTACAAAGGATATTTTTTCGCGAAAAGATTCATTATCAAGCTGATTCCGGCAAAGGATATATTGAGCCTGGCGACAAATAAATATATTGTGCACGCGGCAATAGTTATCGTTACTTTGGCAACGGTGACGCAGAATATCCATGCCCATACCAGCGCCCTCGGCGAATATGGGAAAAAAAGCATTTTGTTTAAGTTGACCAAACCGACAGATGATGAAGAAGTGGTTGAAGGAATACCAATCAATTCTGATATTGAGGGGGCAGAAAGCGGAACGCAGACGGCGCTGGGAAACGGCGAAGGCAGTCAAGTTGAGCAGTATAATACGATTGGTTTTATCGGAGGAGAATATCCGGTTACCACAGCTCCGAGCGGAACGCGCACAAGCATTGAATATTATATCGTGCAAAAGGGCGATACGTTGAGTTCTCTTGCCACAAATTTTAGCGTTAGTTTGAATACGCTTCTTTGGGCAAATAAACTTACATCAACTTCGTATATCAGGCCGGGCGACAAATTGACGATTTTGCCTGTTTCGGGCGTGGCGCACACGGTTTTAAAAAACGACACTTTGGCGGGCATTGCCAAAAAGTATCAGGGCGATGCCGAAAAAATTATTGAATTCAACCATTTGGCAGATGCCAATGATTTGCAAATCGGGCAGGTGCTGGTTGTTCCGGACGGAAGGGTTATTTACACTCCTCCGCCGCGGACTTATGATACGGGCTATACCTATACGGAAAAAGTTTACGCTTCTTCCGGCCAGCTTTTGTGGCCTCTGCCCACTTCAAAGAGAATTACGCAATATTTCAGCTGGCGGCATCCCGCGGTTGATGTCGGCCTGCCGACCGGCTCGCAAGTCGTTGCCAGCGAGACCGGAACCATTATTTATTCCGGCTGGGGCAAGGGATATGGATATGAAATACTGATTGACCATGGCGGAGGGCTTAAAACAAGATATGCCCATAACAGCCGCTTGCTGGTCAGGCGCGGAGACAGGGTTGATCGCGGCCAGGCTATCGCGCTTTCCGGCAATACCGGATGGTCAACGGGCCCGCATTTGCATTTTGAAGTATATGTGAATAATTCGCGCAAGAATCCGTTGTTATACGCTAAATAATTATAAAAAACTAAAATACTAAAAAACTAAAATTAAAAAAGTCCCTTATTAGGAGGGGCTTTTTGTTTTAAAATTCTTTTAGATAATCTGACAAATCAAGGAGTTTCCAGAAAACATTATATTTATACTTTCCATAAATATCATTGAGCGTCACATAGGCATAGGTATTGGCGCAGCTGCCATATGTGCGCCAAAATACCTCGGCCCTGTCATCATCGGCCATAATCCTGATCTTGCCGTCGGGAATATCGGGGCAGGAATAAAATTGTATTCCATTGGTTCCGAAGCTGAATGCTCCCGAAAGCGTTGAGCCGATTTGGCCGTCAGCGTCTATGGCCGGCTTTCCATTATCCAATTTATAAGCGCTATTTACCATCAGATAAGCTTCGCGATAATCATCATAATAAATAATTTCATATCTTTGGACGGAAAGCCCAGCTCCTTTTTTAGAAATTTTCCATTTTCCGCTTAGATATTTTTTTGGAGTTCCGAATTTTTCAAATTTAATCGCGGTATCGGCGCCGTTTTGTTCAATACTAAACTGCCGGAATTTATTTGAAGAAGCAAAGGAGCAATTTAATTCGCCATTTTCGCCGGTTGTCCTGCTTTGCGCCGGGCAGAAGAGGGCGTATAAAGATGAATAATCAAAACTTTTGAAATTTATATTATTCATTATTGATTCCACGGGAATGCTGGAGTCGGACAGATAATAGCTATCCAAGGAATACAATTTTTTCTTTAAGACGCTTTCAAAAGACGGGGGCAAAGCGGCGTCGGCTTCGTCAGGAACGGAAATGTCGTGGGGAACGCAGGCGATATTAGAAAATAGAAAATAGAAAGTAGAAAGTAGAAAACCGGATTTTTTCATTTTTTCTCCTTGTGGAAAGAACTTTTCCACCGCCAAATATTCAATATTGAATATTCAATATTCGGCAGTGGAGGCCTGAGTGGGAATTGCACCCACGTGTAAGGGTTTTGCAGACCCTCGCCTTACTGCTTGGCTATCAGGCCGAAACTTATAATAATGTAGCACAATTTTTAATAAAAATCAAGTGTGTGTATAAGCCTGTTGAAAAACTCTTATAAAAACTAAAGCAATAAAAAAGACAGCAAAAAAATCCGCAGGCTAAACCGCGGATTTTTTAAAATAAAAGAGTTGAAATTACGGATAAGAAGGGGTAAAGTAGGAATAGCGTGTACATATAACACAGAAAACCGTCGTTTTTCGTTATATGTTACATGTTTTATGTTTCATGAAAAAACTCGTTATCATTGACGGCAACGCGCTTTTGCACCGCGCTTATCACGCGATTGCGCCCTTATCCGACCCCAAAGGCCGGTTGGTTAATGCTGTCTACGGGTTTGCACGCGTTTTTATCAAAGCAATGAAAGACTTGGCGCCGGATTATGCGGCGGTTTGCTGGGACAGGCGCGAGCCGACTTTCCGCCACGAGGCCTACAAAGCCTACAAAGCCCAGCGCGTAAAGCATCCGCAGGAACTCTATGACCAGATAGATATGATTCAGGATTTTTTGTTTGCTTACGGCGTCCCCTCTTATGATGCCAAGGGTTTTGAGGCCGATGATTTAATCTCCACTATTGCCGTTAAATCAAAAACAGATAAAGTGATTATTTTAACCGGCGACAAAGATGCTTTGCAATTGGTTGACGATAAAATAAATGTTATGGCCTTTAAAAAAGGCGTTTCCGAAACCTTGCTTTACACATCGGAAGAAATAAAAAAAGAATACGGCCTCTTGCCGAAACAAATGATAGATTTAAAAGCTTTGGCCGGCGATCCGTCGGACAACATCAAGGGCGTTTATGGCATCGGCAATGTTGGCGCGGAAAAATTGCTCAAACAATACGGCGATATTGATAACTTGTATGAACATCTGGAAAAAGGAAAGCTGGAAGCGACAGAAAAAGTGAAAGGGGCGCTTCAAAGAGGAAAAAAAGACGCGTTTGCTTCCCGCGATTTGGTGGTTTTGCGCGAAGACGCGCCAATTGAATTTTCTTTAGAAGAAATGAAATTTGGCGATTATGACAAAGAGGCGGTCAAAGAATTTTTTATTGAATACGGATTTCGCAGTTTGCTCGCGCAAACACAGCTTACAGCTGACAGCTCACGGCTTACAGCTATAAGAGAAATCGCAAGTTTGAGTGAGATAAAAAAAATAATCAATGATATTAAAGACGAGCTTTTATTTTATATTGAAGAAGGCAAAGAAGGTCTTTTCGGCAAAGAAATCCAAACGCTTCATTTCAGCTTTAACGGCAAATTTTTTAAAATTTTGTTCAACCAAAAACTAAAAGCTAAAGAAATTTTTAAAGAATTTAAAGATATTTTTGAAAATGAAAAAATAAAAAAATCCGGGTATGATTTGAAGCGGCAAATGTATATTTTGGACGGTTCTGGCATTAAATTAGCCGGCGTTCATTTTGATATTTTGATTGCCGGATATATTTTGAATCCGGGCGAGAGGCGGTATGAAATGGATGTCTTGGTTTTGGATTTTTTGAAAAAACAAATGTCAAAAGATTTAATAATGGATTTAGCAATGCTTAAAGAATTGTTTGCCAAAAGAATTGAAGAAGAAAAATTGGAAAAAGTTTTTTTTGAAATTGAAATGCCGCTATGCTCCGTCCTTTTCCGGATGGAAAAAAACGGCATCAAGGTGAACCAAGAAAAATTGGCCGGCCTGTCCGCTGATTTTGAAAAACGTTTGCAAAAAATTGATAAAGAAATTTGGCGCCTGGCCGGCGAAGAGTTTAATATTGATTCGCCCCAGCAGTTGAAGGTTGTTTTGTATGATAAATTAAAATTAAAACCGCCTTCCGGCAGAATCAAGCGCGGAAAAACCGGCTTGTCTACGGCCGCGTCAGAATTGGAAAAGCTCTCCGGCACGCATGAAATCATTGATTTGATCAGCGAACACCGCGAACTGGCAAAGTTAAAAAATACTTATATAGACGCTTTGCCGAAATTGCTGGATAAACAGGCGCGCGTGCACAGTTCGTTCAATCAGACCGTTACTTCAACCGGCCGGCTATCTTCATCGGCTCCGAATTTGCAAAATATTCCGATTAAAACCGAACTGGGACGGCAGATTCGCGAAGCATTTGTCGCGGATAAGGGCAATGTTTTGGTTTCTTTGGATTATTCGCAGATTGAATTGCGCTTGGCTGCGGCCTTGTCCGGCGAACAGCATATGATAAACGCTTTTACCCGCGGAGAAGACATCCATAAGCAGACGGCGGCGGAAATTTTTGGAATACCGCTTTCAGAAGTTACAAAAGAGACGCGCCAAAGAGCAAAGACAATTAATTTTGGCGTGCTTTACGGCATGGGCGTTAACGGGCTGGCGGCCGCGACCAAGATGAATCGTGTGGAAGCGGAAGATTTTTTAGCCAGATATTATTCCGCTCATCCGGCGATAATGGAATACATTGAACGCACCAAAGCCCTGGCTTATAAGACCGGTTATGTAGAGACGATTTTTGGCCGGCGCCGATATTTGCCGGAAATAAAATCGTACATTCCCCAGCTCCAAGCCGCGGCCGAACGGATGGCCATCAATATGCCGATTCAGGGCACGGCCGCCGATATCATTAAGCTGGCGATGATAGAAATTGATAAAAATATCGTTGGTCCGGATATAAAAATGGTTTTGCAGGTTCATGATGAATTGGTTTTTGAAGTGAAAAAATCAATGGCGGAAAAAGCGGCCAAAGAAATAAAAGAAGTAATGGAAAATATTTATAAATTAAAAGTAAAATTGGAAGTGGAAACGGAGATTGGAGAAAGATGGACTTAATTACTAATTACAAATTACTAATTACTAATGATAATTTTTCTATACGGCTCGGATACTTTCCGGGCCAGGGAAAAATTGGAAGAATTAAAAAAAAGATTCCTTGAAAAAAATGGAGGGAATCAGTTTTTAATTTCCAATATAGACGCGGAAAACTTTAATATTGCCGAATTTAGAAATAAAGTTTTATCAGCTGGATTTTTTGTTGAAAAAAAAATGATCATTTTTAATTACGAATTACGAATTACTAATTACGAATTACAAATATTGGATATAATTAAAAAGATTCCTGAAGAAGTTGTGTTGGTATCGTGGCACAAAGGCGAGGATGAAAAGTTCTCAAAATCAGAATTGGGGAAGTATCTATTAAAAGTAAAATATATTTTTGAATTTAATTTGTTGCCGGGGACGGAACTGGCCAATTGGATAAAAGAACGCGCTGCAAGTTATGGATGCAAAATTGATTCCGACGCAATTGCCGACGTTTGTGATATTTTGGGAAATGATTTGCAAAAAATTGATTTAGAGCTGAATAAAATTTGCTTGTATGCCAGCGCGCAAAAACGGGATTGCCGCGCCCCTTCGGGGCTCGCAATGACAGGTAAAGAGGAGGCTTCCTCCATTCCGTCATTGCGAGGAGTCCCGACTCTTCGGGACGACGAAGCAATTCCGAGAATAACAAGAAGAATTGTCGGCTTATTTCTTAGCCGCGAGGCCGAGGATAATATCTTTAAATTTTTAGACGCCCTGGCAACAAAAAATAAGCGGCTGGCGCTTTTGCTCCTCAATGAAGAGTTTGACGCCGGCGTAAATGAACTGGCGATTTTGGGTTCATTGGCGCGGCAGATTAGGATTTTGTTGCAAATCAAGGCAGGGACGGATTTAAAATTTATCCCCGCAAAAGATGTAATTGCCAAACAGCTGGGCATTCATCCTTATGCCGCGCAAAAGGCATTGGCGCAAGTGAAAAATTTTCAGTTTAATGAATTGAAAAATATCTACCGCCGGCTTTTGGAAATTGATATGGCCGTTAAAACTTCCGGTGTGCCGGCGAGGGTGTTGTTTGATAGGATGATTGCTAAAATATAATTACTAATTAATAATTACGAATTACTAATTTTTTATTGCTCTGTCATCCCGAGCGAAGCCGAGGGATCTCATAAGTTTAAAAAATGGATGAGATTGTCAATCAAAAAAGAGCTGAATCAGCTCTTTTTTGATATTTGTGAAATTTGTGGGCGCTTTGGCGCCATTCGTGCGATTCTTATCCCTTTTTTGATTTATTCAATGCTTTGGCTAAGCGGGATTTGAGACGGCTTGATTTGTTTTTCTTAAAGTAGCCGGTCTTGGCGATTTTATCTAATTTTTTTCCGATTTCGCGCACCATGTTTTCTGCTTTGGCGAGATCTTTTTTCGCCGTAATCAGCGCGCGCGCGTTTTTTATCATTTTTTTGATCTCGGTCTTAGCCGCCAGATTCTTTTTCTGTCTTTTTAGATTTTGTCTCAATGCTTTCTTTGCGTTTGTTAGATTTGGCATACAATTAATTACTAATTACAAATTACGAATTACTAATTACGATTTTTGAGAGCGTTAGTTTTCGGTTCGAGGCTTCTCAATTTCGAGAATCTCCAACTGTTTTTCGCCTTGATTGAGTTTGGCGACATCTTTGTCTACCTTGCCCAATTCTTTGTAGGCGATGTTGTAGGCGTTAACTGCTGTTCCCAGGTTATTGCCCAGCTTTTTCATATACTCATCGTATTGTATCAGATGTTTGCCTAATTTGTCAACCCCGGCAAGGATGTCTTTGACCGATTCCTCTATTTTTAGGGCTTTTAGGCCGTGAATGACGGTTTGAAGATAGGCGAAAAATGACGTAGGCGAGACAATCATCACACGCTTTCCAAAGGCGTATTTTAGGAGATCTTCGGCATTGATGCTGGCCGCGCCAACTTTATAAATTAGGAGATCGTAAAAAACACCTTCGGCAGGGATGAACATAAAGGCGAAGTCCGTTGTCCCCTCGTTCGGCCTGATGTATTTAGCGGTTTCATCAATGCGATTTTTTATGTCCCGTTTGAATTCTTTGCCCAATTCTTCGCGGCGCTCGGCGTCAGACTCTTCCATTATTTGGTTGTATTTTTCAAGAGAAAATTTTGCGTCTACTGGTACTATTTTATCTTTGATAAAAATCGCGGCATCAACAATTTCGTTGTCGCGGAATTTATATTGCATTTTGTAAGAGTTTGGCGGAAGAATGTTGCCAAGCAAAGTTTCCAAAAAATATTCGCCCAAGATTCCGCGCTGTTTTGGATTTTTTAAAATGTTTTCCAGGCTTTTCATCTGCCCCGCAAAATCTACCACCTGTTTATTGGTTGATTCCAGGCTGGAGAGTTTGGTGGTGACATCTTGGATAAGGCGGTTGTTTTGGCCGGTGTGGGTTTGCAAAAAAGAAAAATTCTTTTCCATTGATCCGCGCATTTCATCGCGGATATTTTTTATTTCATCCTGCAAACTCCCTAGTTTTTCATTTTGCGACGCGTCAGTCCCCTTTTTTGTAGCGAGATATAGGACGGCAAGAATGAGGAATGCTAAAGCGGCTAAGATTGCGTATTGCATAGATTAGTTTGTAGTCGGTAGTTTATAGTTGGTAGTTTTTCTACAAACTACTCACTACAAACTACTCACTTTAATTTTTCTTATCTTACCATATTCACGGATAAAAAAAAGAGCAGGGTTTCTGCTCATAATTTTTATGCAAAAAGTTCCAGTGCTCGTTGCAGATAATCGCCTGCTTTTTGCAAATCCAGCCGGTCATCCGCGTCGCGCAAAAGACCTTCGGCATCAATGGAAATATCGGGAAAGTCAGCAAGAAGCGGTTTTACCAGATGCAGTGTTTCGGCTGAAAGTCCGCCGGCAACGCCCAGATTAAGTTCCGGCCAAGCGAGGCGCAAGGCCTCTAAATGCGGGCGGAGTTTATCAGCATCCAATGGCTTGCCCAATCCCCCGCTTGGGTCAAGAAGAATACGGTCAATCATCTCACGATACCCCGATACTTTATTTGCCAATTCTTGCGATGAAGAATCAAGCATCGCCATTGCTCTGCCGCCGATTTGCAAAACAATATCCATTGAGTAACAGTCCAGATAATAAATTAATTCCCATTTTGGCGGCCAAGCGATATTTAATTGAAAACCATCGCAATCGCCGCACATTATTTGAAAGAGCTGGTCGCTTAAATCGGACGCATCTCTCGTGTTGTAATGAATGAGA
>Ga0209541_10011772_pt1 | contig 13641 bp, 13 predicted proteins | sample RifCSPlowO2_01_FD_184027 | JGI IMG/M metagenome (GOLD analysis project Ga0209541, IMG submission 184027) | Groundwater microbial communities from Rifle, Colorado - Rifle CSP2_plank lowO2_0.1 (SPAdes) (version 2) | ecosystem: Environmental > Aquatic > Deep subsurface > Groundwater | place...
AAAGAATACGTTGCAAATCACGAGACTCATCACGCCAAAGTTTTTGCCGTCTTATTAGGGAATCCCCGCCATTTATGGCTGGGGAGGACGTCAAATTAAAATGGCGAACATAAAACTAGAACAAGGAGAATTTCAGCACATACCTCCTGGAAATATTGTTGATACTGGTGCTTTAGGTCCCTGTGTTGGTGTTATTATTTATGATACTTCTAAGAAAGAAGCTTACGCTGGTCATTTTGTAGATTGTGAAATACAGGGATTAGACAAAATGATTAAAGAGGCAGTGTCTAATTTTAATCAAGTAGATAAATTAGAGTTTTATGCTGCTGGAAATTTTATTAATACTGAAGATAAAGAACAATGTGATTATGAACTTCAAGATAGGGTATTTGTTAAAAATATGTTAAACGAATATAATTTTTTAGAACAGAATACATATATTAGTTGGGGTTCAAAAATATTCAATCCTGATTTAAACATTTGGGCTAATTTAATATTTAATGTTGATACTGCTGAAAATATATTGGAAGTTAATCTTCATAATAATCTTACAGATATCATTAAAACAATCTACACAGGAGATATTAGAAGGGCTCCCAAAAATTTCTCAATTTAAATTTCTAATTTAAATAATGATTATTGGCTTAAATTTTAATAATAAACCATAATTATTAACACTTATTACAAAGCTTCATAAACTATATAAATAATACTTACTGTAATAATTTTATGAATGGTTTAATCTATCAAATTAATGTAAAGTTAGAAACACCTGGCGAAAGAGGTATTCCTAAAAATTCTATTGATGTGGTAAAGGTCAAATTTTCTGGTGTTAATGGTGATTATAATCGGTACCGTACGGAAAAGAAAAATGGAAATCTGGACAAAGCTGTAATGTTTTTGTCTGTGGAAACTTTAAATGATCTTAGAAAAGAAGGATGGTCAGTATATCCTGGATATTTAGGTGAGAACTTTACTACTGTTGGAATACCTTATTCTTCATTCAAAATTGGGCAAAGATACGATATTGGCCAGGCGCAAATAGAAATTACTGAACCTTGCCAGCCTTGTAATAATCTAAGTGTTCTTTCTTATGTAGGAGAGGAAAAAATAAAAAACTTTATGAGAACTCTTATTGGTAGAAGAGGTTGGTATGCTAAAGTTTTAGTTGAAGGCAAAGTTGAGAAAGGAGATAGTATCGAAAAGATATTGTATCGGTCTTAATTTCTTGCTTGTGTATCATACCCGCAGTTCTAGTGCAATATCGATTACAAGCAAGATTTAAAAATACCCCGGAGCTATGCTCTGATTGGGATTTTTTATTTTACTGATAATTAATTGAATTTTAGACCCACTAGACAACCTATTTGTCCAGTGCCATTAGGGCTTTATGCTTTAAAATTTCTAATTATTGGCTGTTTTAGAAAAGCCACTCCCGCACTGGACAACCTCGGCTAGACTATATAAATAAGTGCGCATCCTAAATATCAAAAGAGGTGATTAAATATGATAGATCTTTCGAACGAGACCATTAAGAGAATATTTGATGATAGGATGCACGAGTTAACTCTAAAGGCAGCCTTTCCTTTAGAAGAGAGTTTTGAGTATCAATTTAGCGGAGAGTGGTTAAAATGAAATTTAAACAAAGAATATTGTGCTTATTAGAATTGTATGAGCCGGTATCTCACAAACAGACTTACTTAGATGATTACGCAGATAATATAAATTGTATTAATCTGGATTGCATTAATCTGGATTATATCCAAGATGACACTTTGCAAGGAGATTATACTCAAATTCTGCCACCAACCCCTTTTTGTGCCTAGGATTACCACCCCTAGGATTTTTTTATTTTTTTACTCTGATTATTTATTTTGTTTTGATGAGCTTGCTAATTTTAATATTTTCTTTAACAACAAATATAAACCAGTTCTTAATTTTCAAATAGAAATGGAAATACTTACTCAAACCGAAGTTTCTTTGCGTAAGAAAGAAATTATCCGTAAAATCAAAGCAGGTGCTTTATTTATCCATCCTACTGATACTATCTATTGCATTGGGTGTAATGCTTTAGATCAAAAAGCAGTTGAAAAAATTCGTTTTTTAAAAAATGGCGTTGAAAATCCATTTTCTGTTTGGGCACCTTCTATAAAATGGATTGAAGATAATTGTGTCGTTGATTCAAAATCTAAAGAATGGCTAAAAAAATTACCTGGGCCTTATAATTTAATATTCCATTTAAAAAATAAAATAGCTATTTCTTCTAAAGTAAATGTAGGACAAGAAACTTTAAGCGTGCGTTATCCCAATCATTGGTTCAGTCAGATTGTAACTGAATTAGATCTGCCAATTGTAACTACTTCGGCTAATAAGAGTGGGCAGCCATTTATGACGAACTTAAGTAATTTAGATAAAGAAATAGAGGCCGCTGTAGATTTTGTTATTTTCGAAGGCGAAAAAGAAAATAGACCCTCGCAGCTGGTTAATCTAACAACGGAAGAAGTGAAGAAAAGGTGAATCATAAATCATTAAATTTTAATCCATCTTATCAAATAGCCTTTATCAAATAATCATTATCGATTGTCGTTTGGATACCAAGTGACATTAAATTCTTTGGTTATTAAGAAAGTATCGTAGTCAATTATATCTGTCGAGTATAATTTTTTAATACTATCAAAGATACTTTTTAGTTCTTGATTGTTTTTGACGACCAGCTCTATTGCTAAATCGTATCTGCCCAAAGTTGTTGTAGCAAATGTCGCTTTAGCATGCTGCGAAAAAAAAGCGATAATTTTTTTGACAGAATCGTAATCTTTAAGCTTAAAATTAACCTGAAAATGTTGTAAGCCAAATCTTTCAAAATTTAAGGCTAAAGTTGAGGTACCTAATATCCCCTCTTTCTTTAGTTTTTTAATGTGATAGATAATCGTTCCAGAGTCAACTTTAAATCTATGTGCTAATGTCAGTATAGGTGAGCGTGAATTGTTGGCTAATTCTTTCATCAAATTATGATCTAATTCATCAATCTTTGACTCTTTTAGTGTTTTAGGGTAATGGGTATGCAATGTTTTAGTCGAACTATGAAAAAATTTAGCATTAAATCTATGGACTGAAGTAATAACATGAATCTCTTGTTCTAATATGTATATTCCAAATAATTTTCTGAACTTTACTAAAAATTCATCTAAGTCGTAGATGGACTTTGCTAAAATAAGAAAAGCTAAGTCGTAAGGGCCTTCGAATGTTCCAAGCCAAGCGGTTTTTGGATATTCTTCGATAAATTGAATTATCTTTTGTTCTACTTCGGGTGTAGCCTGATAAAATTTATAGAATAATTTGTAATAATAACTATTGAGGTTAGATATATTAATGGTTGTAATAAATTTTTTAATGTATCTTTCTTTGGAGAGCCTTTTAATTCTAAAATTAACTGTTTCTTTTGAAGCTTTGACAGCCTTTGCGAGTGTAGAGATATGCTGGCGTGAATCTAAATCCAGTTCATATAATATTTTTTTGTCTAGCAAATCTAATTCTATTGGCATTATTTAATCAATATTGGATTATATTTATAAATATTTCCATAAAAATTAAAAAATTAGTGATATATTTTATTAATATCTGTAATTCTGGAACAATCATGATTAAAGACATTATAACTATTCCAAAAATGTTCCCTGATGAAGTGTATCGGCAAGTCAAAGCAGCGTTAGAATGTGACGTTTATGCTTTGCTCGTAGAAGGCTGTTTTGGATATCGGTCAGATATTGGAGAAGTAGTTAGAAAAAGCAAAACTAGGATTATTAGTGGATGTCCCCATTGGACAGATGATTTTGGTGTCATTAAGTCAGGAAAGCGCTTCTTACCGGGTTATTTTCCCAATTCCTCCGCGACTATTGAAGATGTTCTCGATACTCTTGTAAATGAAGAGATAAGAAGTAAGGAATATAAAATTAAAGAGATTGAAAAGGAGCTTAGCGATATCAAAAGCGGTCAATTGAAGAATATTCTTTCGCAAGAATATCACCATCTTAAGAAAGCTAGCCGTAATGCTTTAGAAAGATTGGAAGATTCTTTAAAAACAAGAAAAGAAATTGTCAGAAACGAAACTGATGGAACTAGTGAATCGAATAGGGCAGAATATCTTGGAAGTTTTTTTAAGACTAGTTCTAGTAGAAATCCTATCACTGAAGATTTAGGTTGTATAGATTTTAAACTAAACGAAAATATAGAAAGTATTAGTCTTTACTTTAGGTATGTGGATTATGTTATCGATAATTTAGGTGGTTGCGTTTTGAGCTTAGAAGTTTATCCAGAAGATAAAAGAGAAGACATCTCTAAAGAAAATAATCCCTCTAAAGAAAATAATCTTCCTAATGAAAAGAATACAGAAAATACAACCTCAGGCAAGATCTATTTTCGGCTCAAAACATTTCAGTACGTTCCTATAAAAATCTCTTGTGCCCATGCTAGTGCAACTTTAAATTTAGGGAATGTAATCATGGATTGCAGTATCGTTGACGGTCAAGAGTCAATGGACAAAACGAAGAGATGTATTTCTAATCGTTTTTCTTTAGTTCAACAATTTAAAGAAAAAGATCGCCATCCTGAGATATTAGAAATCTATCGGTCTAAATAACACTAATTTGTCTTTAACACTAATTTGTCTTTTAGCAATTATTGTCCGCCAAACACTCTTCCAAAAAACCCTTTCGCTGGTTTTTCTTCATTTAGCTGTTTAATCAATTCAGTTTGTTTCTTAGTCAATTTTTTTGGGACAATTATGCGTACTTTGACCATTTGGTCGCCGTGATGTCCACCCCTTATATTCGGAAGTCCTTTACCTTGCATGCGGAAAATTGTTTCCGATTGTGTTCCGGCTGGTATCTTTAATTTAGCTGTTCCATCTAATGTTGGCACTTCTATCTCTTCGCCTAAAGCGGCTTGAGAGAATGTAAGCGGTACGGTTAAGTGTAAATCTTGTCCATCCCTCTTGAATATGTCATGCTCTTGTATTTGTATTTGAACATATAAATCTCCAGCTGGGCCATTATGGTCACCTATTTCTCCTTCTCCTGGGACGCGCAGACGCATTTCTTCTTCTACACCGGCAGGGATACTAATCTCTAATTCTTTTTTCTTTCTAATTAAGCCTTCGCCATCACATTTGGAGCAGGAATCTTGCGGCAATTCTCCCTGTCCATTGCAAGAAGAACAAGGTCCACTTTGTTGGAATATGCCAAAAGCTGTCCGCTGTGTTCTTTTCAAGAAACCAGAACCTTGGCAATGATGGCAAGATTCAAATTTCTTTGCTCCCCTACCATTACATTCAGAGCATCGTTCTAATTTGTTTAAATTGACTGTTTTTTTAGCTCCACGATAAACTTCATCTAGACTTATTTCAGTTTCATAAAGTAAATCACTACCGCGGCGAGCACGTGTTCTTTTTCCACCGCCTCCACCAAAGACTTGGTCAAAGATATCATCAAAGTTGCCAAATGATCCTGATCTAAAGTGTGACATTACATCTGAATAATCAAAACCTTCATATCCAGATCCACCTCCAGTTCCTGCGCCAGAAAAAGCAGCGCTGCCATATTGGTCATATTGCTGACGTTTCTTATCATCTGCTAGAATTGATGCAGCTTCATTTAGTTCTTTGAAATGCTCTTCATATTCTTTTTTCTTTTCTTCAGGGGCCCTATCGGGATGATATTTTAAGGCCATTTTCTTGAAAGCTTTCTTAATATCTTCTTTGGTAGCGTTTTTATCCACACCTAGAGTTTTATAATAATCTTTGTTAGTCATTTTGGTTTGTTTATTGGATTTGTTTGTTAACCTATTAGTTATTTCGTTTGTAAATCTCTAATTTATCTTTAAGCTCTACTGGTTTAAAAGACAGTTCTTTAAATAGCTGTTCTTCTAATTTACGATTTTTTTCTTCAAAGATATCCCAATATTCAATTGGCTTTGGATAAGCTTCTCTTAGATATTGAAAACGATCGTGGAGCAAGATTACTTCTTCTTTAAAGACACGAACATCGGCGTAATGAGCTATCTTTTCTTCATTATTAGGGTGTTCGCTATTTGGATCACTGCAGTTCTTAAGTGATAGGGCTAATTCTGGATATTGGTCTTTAAAAACCTCGTAAGCAATTTCTCCTTCATACTTATGGGGGTATTTTTTCTTTAGTTCTTCTAAAGCTTCTATCTCTTCAGGAGTGTGTTGGTAAGGATGAAAACGGCTTTGTCCAATTTGTTTTAAAGTTGCTGCTTTAAATAAATCGTGAAGTAAAGCCAGACAATCAAGTAATTCAAAATTCACTTTCATTCCTGATTTTTTTAGTTCTTGGGCTAGAAACATGGCTACTTCTCTTACTTTTAGACAGTGCTGGAAGATGTTTTTCGGCACTTTATACTGTTCAAAGTAGTCCAAGCATTGTTTTTCGGTTGGAAGATTCATTTTACTCTGTATTTTAGTTACTACATCTTTTACTTACTATCAGCTTTAACTTTTTTTTAATTTCAGTGTTAACTCTTAAAATATAAAAATAAAAAAATTACCAAGAACACTATATTTTTCTTCTTGGTATATACTCTCTTTTAGAGTTTCTAAAGTTTATTTTTTCTTCTTCTCTTTGAACTCGGCATCAACGATGTTCTCACCATCGGGACCATGTTTGTGCTCTTCATGATTATGTCCTTCATGATTATGTCCATCTTGTTGTCCTTCTTTTCCTGCTTGTTTTGCAGCAGCTTCTTGGTACATTTTCATGCCGATTTCTTGAGACACTTTGTTCAACTCTTCAATCTTTTTGTTGATGGCTTCTGCATCTTTAGTTACACGCGCTTCTTCAAGATCTTTAATCTTATCTTCTATCTTTTTCTTGGTTTCAGCGTCTATTTTGTCTTTAAATTCGTCCAAGACTTTTTTGCTTTGGAAAATTACAGCTTCAGCACTGTTCTCAGCTTCAACCAAAGCTTTCCTTTTCTCATCTTCAGCTTCGTGGAGTTTAGCTTCTTGGGTCATTTTTTCAACTTCGCTTTTGCTTAAGTTTCCTGAACCAGTTATTTGAATTTTATGCTCTTTACCTGTTCCAAGATCTTTTGCAGAGACATGTACAATGCCGTTAGTATCAATGTCAAAAGCAACTTCAATTTGTGGTACTCCTCGAGGTGCTGGAGGTATGCCCAGTAAATCAAACTGACCTAATACTTTATTATCTACAAACATGGGTCTTTCTCCTTGTCCAACTCTGATAGTTACAGCTGGTTGGTTGTCAGAGGCAGTACTGAAGATTTGTGATTTCTTAGTTGGAATTGTAGTGTTTCTTTCGATCAATTTGGTAATTACACCACCCAACGTTTCAATACCCAAACTTAATGGAGTAACATCTAAAAGTAGAACGTCACGTACTTCTCCACCAATAACTCCAGCTTGAATGGCAGCTCCTACGGCTACTGCTTCATCAGGGTTAACAGATTTGTCTCCTTCTTTACCAGTTAATCTTTTAACTAAATCTTGTACGGAAGGAATTCTAGTTGAACCACCAACAAAGATGACTTTGTTAATTTTTTCAGCACTTAATCCGGCATCTCGTAAAGCATTTTTAACGGGTGTTTCTAATCGCTTTAAGATTGGAACAATAAGTTCTTCAAACTTTGCTCTGGTTAATTCTTCTTTCAAGTGTTTAGGTCCATTTGCATCGGCAGTAATAAAAGGTAGATTGATCTCTACTTTTATTTTAGAAGACAGCTCAATTTTAGCTTTTTCTGCGGCTTCTTTCAGACGCTGTACTGCTGAAGCATCAGACTGTAGATTTATTCCTGTATTCTTTTTGAAATTACCTGCTAAGTGGTCCATGATAATTTGATCAATATCATCTCCTCCTAAGAAATTGTCTCCGTTAGTGGATTTAACTTCAAAGACTCCGCCACCTAATTCTAAGACGGATACATCGAAAGTTCCACCACCAAAGTCAAATACTAAGATTGTGTGTTCTTGGTCTTGTTTATCTAAACCATAAGCCAAAGAGGCAGCAGTTGGTTCGTTAATAATTCTCAAGACATTTAATCCGGCAATTTCTCCTGCATTTTTAGTGGCTTGTCTTTGAGAGTCGTTAAAATAAGCTGGTACGGTAATTACTGCATTTTTAACAGGCTGGCCTAAGTATGCTTCTGCATCTTTCTTTAATTTTTGTAAAATCATAGCTGAGATTTGTTCCGGCGTGTAATCCTTGCCATCTATTTCTAAGCGTTCATTTGTTCCCATCTTTCTTTTAATTGAGCGGATGGTGTGGGCTGGATCAGTGATAGCTTGGTTTCTTGCTACTTGTCCTACGATTACTTCTTCATCTTTAAGATGCACAATACTGGGGGTGATTCTCGCTCCTTCAGAATTGCTGATGATGGTTGGTTTTCCACCTTCCATTACTGCTACTGCGGAGAACGTTGTACCTAAGTCGATACCTATGGTTGCTCCGGATACTTTAGATTGTTTTTCGTCTGTCATTTTATTTTCCTCCATTAAATTGGTTTTTTATTTTTTTATATTTTATCTGTTCTATTTTTTATTTCAGATTATTTTCTATTTTTTCTTCTTTATTTTTCTGACTTGTTTTTATCTGATTTACTGTTATCCGATTTGCTAGGTTTTACTCCGGAACTTATTTTTACTTTTGCTAAACGCAGCACTTTACTATCAAAAGTAAATCCTCTCTGAAAAGCTTCTAAAATTGTTCCTGCTGGTTTTTCAGAATCTACTTTAATCAAAGCTTCATGTAAAAATGGGTCAAACTTTTTTCCTTCTACTTCTATGGCCGCTACTTTCTGTTCTTCTAGTGTGGCTATCAATTGAGCGTAAATAAGCTCCATGCCTTTTTGAAAATCAGCAGGACTGCAATTATGCTTAAACGCTAAATCGAAATTATCTACTAAAGGTAAAATTTTAAGTAAAAGATCCTTACTAAACATTTGTTTTAAATCTTCAACCCGTTTTTCCGTTTGTTTACGATAATTTTCAAAATTTGCTTGGGTACGCTGTAATAAATCTGTTAAGTCAGCAATATTCTGTTTTAGCTTTTCTGGTGAGGCTGCTTCACTTTTTTGATCTTTATTACTATTTGTATTGTTTTCTAGGTTTTTATCACTTTTATTATTGCAACATTGGTCTTTATCACCCACATGTTCATTCTGGCAGCAATCTTCTTGGCCGCACTCTTTATGGTTTTCCTCTTTTTTTTCATTACAACATTCATTTTGTTTGTCGCTACTTTCGCAGCAATTATATTTATTTTCGGTTTTTGTCATTTTAATCATTTTTGGTTGTTTTATTTCTATGTTTATTATCTGACTCTTTAGTTAACTTAAGCTCAACGATGTTGGTTTAAAATGTAACTACTATATAAACTTTTCTAGAAATCTTTAAATAAGCCAGGTGTTTATCTAAGTTGGATGGGTTGTTACAGGTGTTGAAGTTTACACTTAAATCCCATTGATATATTTAGGTATTAATATGCCAACTAGAATTACATTAATTAAAGTGCGTCGCACTCCGGAAGAAAACGTCAATCAAGAATTGCAATGGCTGGGCAGTTCGCTGGGTTTATTTAATCAGCGAGATAAAGACAGCAGTTGTTTTCGTGTATTTATTACTCTAATTAGAAAAGCTCGGCAAGAGGAACCTCTATCTTCTGATGAGATTGCTGAAAAACTTAATTTAACTCGAGGAACGGTAGTGCATCATTTAGATAAATTAATGGAATCTGGTTTAGTAATTCGAGAAAAAGAAGGCTATCTCTTACGTGAAAGTAATATGGAACGTTTAATTGGCGATTTACATCTAGATTTAGAGAATGTCTTTTCTGAGTTGAAGAAAGTTGCTAAAGAGATAGATGAAAAGATTGGGTAAAGATAGATATTAATTTTTAAACCATCATTTTCTCATAAACATTTTTAAAACACTCTTAATTAAAGATGAAAATGGTCTCTAAATTAATTGCTAAATTATCCTCTGAATCAGATGTTCCTAAAACGGAAGTTTTTTCTTCAAGCGAAGTTGATTCTTTAATTGAAAAAGCAGAGTTAATTTATAATCAAAACTTTCCTGCTACAACTTGTTTTGAGCGTGCTATCTTCTTTAGTTGGGGCTGTACTATTGGCGATTGTACTTTTTGTTATATGAGTACTCAGCCGGCAGAAAAGAAACCTACAGAAACAAAAAGAAGTACGGAATCCATCTTGGCTGAGTTTATTCTAGCCAAAAATTTAGGATGGGATATTGGTTTTTTTACTGGGGGAATTGGTGTATTTACTCCTTCAGAAATTGAATTTCTCTTAAAAAGCGCAGTGGAAATAACAGAAGAAAAAATTTGGCTTTCTGTTGGTGCGCTATCTACTCCTCTTATCAAAAAATATTTACCTTATATTAAAGGAGTTGTCGGATCTACAGAAACTATTAATCCAATATTGCACAAGATAGTTTGTCCTTCTAAACCACTTCAACCATATGAAAAGATGTTTGTGGAATCAAAAAAACTTAATTTACTAACGGCTATGACTTTCATTGTAGGGATGGGGGAAGTAAAATCTGATTTAACTTTATTAATAGATTTTATTAGAAAGTATGAAATTGATAAGATCCACGTTTATGGTCTAATACCCCAAGAAGGGACTATGTTTCAAAGTCATGAGCCACCTACAAAAGAAGCACAAGCTTGGTGGATTGCTCAACTTAGAATAGCTTGTCCTAAATTGGATATCCAATGCGGGGTTTGGGAAGATCGCATGAATCGTGTATCTTACCTCTTAAAAGCAGGGGCAAATTCAGTTTCTAAATTTCGAGCTACTGCTTTATTTGCAACACCTGTTGCTAGGGAATTAGAGATACAAGCAAAAATAGCTGGAAGAAAGTTCCAAGGAACTCTTACGGTGTTGCCTGAAATAGATTGGACTGAAGAAGTAAATAAAATTCATTTTGATTCTGAATTAAAGAAAAATATTCTAAAGAAGTTAAATGAGTATTTGGCTGTGATGAAGAGGAATCTAGCTAAAAATAAATAATTTCTAAATAGAGAGTAATTTAATTTTTTATCTTTTCTTCTAATTTAAGATAATTATTTAAACTTCTTTGCTTTTTCTATTAAGGTGGACAAGAAAAAAGAGCTGATCTTAGTACTTACAATAGTTTTAGTTGCAGTTAATCTATTGAATATTCTTTTCTTTCTATTAACCAATTATGAAGGTAATAATCTAGACTTGACTGGGCAAGCCACGCAAGTTCAAGGAACAAGTACGCTTTGTATCAATAATCCGCCCTCCATTTCAGCAATTGCTGATCAGAGCGCTACTGTCAATTCTTTATTTACTTATCAAGTCTCTGCATCGGATGTTAATGATGATTTATTTACTTTTAGTGATAATACTTCTTTGTTTGATATTAACTCTAGTGGATATATTTCTTTTACTCCGACTATAGCTGGTGTGCATTATATTGAAATTACGGCTAGAGAAAATCGCAGTTGTACAAACCATAGTGTTTCTCAAACTATGCTTTTGACTATTGCTGCTGCCTTATCAGAAACTCCTAGTACTCCTTCTGCTGGTGGCGGGGGTGGTGGCGGTGCTGCTTATGCAGTTCCTAAAGAAGAAGTTCCTTTAGAAGTTATAGTTCCTAAAATTCAAGCTTCATTTCAAATAAGTGATGGGTTGGTTAAAGTTACTTTAAAGAAATCGCAAAGTTTACAAAAAACTATTATAATTACTAACGATGGTGGAGATGAATTGAAAGTACGGCTAAGTAGTCCAACTGATTTAATCGAAGTTGTGCCTTCCTCTTTTACTTTAGCTTCAATGGAGGATGTTGAAATAAAACTTATATTTAATCCTAAAGTAAATGCTAAACCTGATGTTTATAATGGCGAGATAAAAGTCAGCGCGGATTATATCGCTTTAGAAGGACAGTTAAAAACTATTGAGGATGTGATCACTTATGTTCTAGAGATAGAATCAGAACGTGTTTTATTTGATGGTAGTTTAGATCTGCGGCAGAGAAGAATTAGCACCGGCGATTATTTGGAAGCCGTAGTTACTATCTCCGGCTTATTGCCAGGAACGGTAAAATTAATTTATACTATCACTGATAAAGAAGGAGTTATTTTATTTACTAAAGATGAAGAGATGACTATTGAAGAGCAGGTTTCTTTCAGCAAGAAAATAACATTGCCTGAAGAATTAGCTCCTGGGGAATATATTCTATCGGTGAAAATAGTCTCAGGTGATTCTTTTGCTTCAACTACCGAGATGTTTACTATCGAAGCAGAAGCTTCAGCTTTAATCGGTTTGGCCGCTCCTTTGGCTAAAAGCACGGCTTTCTTAATAGGTGTGCCTCTATTGTTGGTTTTGACTTTAATTAGTTTGATAGTATTTTATGCTTATCAGTTTGTTGCAAGAGGAAAATCATCTGCTTTTAGACCTGCAAAAGGTATCATTACTAACAAACTTTTAGATCAGTCTATTCTTAAAGAAAATATCTCTTCAAAAGGAGTTAGAAATAATTTTAAATTAGATAAACCTAGTTTGTCTAAACCAATTGATATAGCTAAGATGGAAGTTAAACTAGATTTAAATTCAATCAAAAGAAAGTTATCTCTCTTGGAGGAAAGCTATCAGCGAGGATTTATCCGTAAAGAAAGCTATTTTAAAGCTAAGGAAAATTTACAAAAAATAATCCGCAAAGGAAAATAGGAATGTTAAGACCTAATGAATTTAAGCGTTATTAAAAAAAATGTGACCTTAGTCAAGTTTATCTGTATTTTATTATTGATTATTTCTTTTTCTTTGATTTTTTTTAATAGTTTTGAGCTTGATTTAGAAAAACTATCTATCAAGAGTAATTGCTGTCAGGAATGTTCCGATAAAGCTGATCAAGACCCTTCTGGGTATGACATTAGTATTAAAGAATGTTCAAATTATAAGTTAAGTAGTAACTGTGAAAAATATTTTACTGAGAGTAAATTAAGAGTTGGACAGTGTAGTTAGTTTTTAATATTATTTTAGGTTTATTTATTTTTTTACCAAAGTTTTATATAAAATAAATGTTTTTTAAAGATTCTCAACAAAAAGAAAGGGAGAGCTAGGCTGGCGCGCTAGTCCTGCGTTGTTACCGTGAACGGACTTCACACGGAGCCGAAGCCCAAAGAAGGGTCAGAGTTGTTTTACAGACCCCTATCCACTTCGACGACGGTTTGTCCAAAGGGATGAACTTGTTGGGAATCAGGTCAGGTCCGGAAGGAAGCAGCCTTAACCAGTAATCTTCATGTTCTTTGGGTTGCAAGCCCGAGAGGTCTTAGGGAACAAGTTTGTGAAGCTTCTTTGCTTCGACCGAGGGTATGCCCCTAAATTTCTTTATTTTATTTTCTTCGAATATTTTTAGTGAACTCTTCTTTCATGTTTATTTATTATCTATTTTTTACAAATATTTAGATTAATATTACAAAAAGAACTATGTTCTGTAAAAGGTACTACTTCACTATTCTGAAGCGATTTAACTATATTCTTCAGCATAGAAATCTTTATGAACTAGTTTAGCTACATTGTAGCTAATATGAAAAAAGAGGTAAAAATAGAATTAACTGGCTTTGAAAT
>Ga0209541_10011773_pt1 | contig 13641 bp, 12 predicted proteins | sample RifCSPlowO2_01_FD_184027 | JGI IMG/M metagenome (GOLD analysis project Ga0209541, IMG submission 184027) | Groundwater microbial communities from Rifle, Colorado - Rifle CSP2_plank lowO2_0.1 (SPAdes) (version 2) | ecosystem: Environmental > Aquatic > Deep subsurface > Groundwater | place...
CAATTGTTTTTGCCCCGAAAGACGAGACACACGAAGCGATTATTTCAAACGCGATTGAGATAAAAGCCCGCGGTGGCTATATTATCGGTATTGGTCCAGAAAATAATGAGGCTTTTGATTATTACCTACCAACGTTCGATGTGGAGGACGCCTCAATTATTACAAACGTGGTCCCAGCCCAGTTATTGTCCTACTTTTTAGCCTTAAATAGGGGTTTAGAACCAGACAAGCCTCGGAATCTTGCAAAAAGTGTTACTGTAAAATAATAATATGAATGCTAATTTGCGTGTCTTGCGACCATTTCCTCCGATCGAATCGGAGTTCGTGGGCTAAAACCTCGTAACTTAGAGAAATCTGTACGGCGAAATAATGTTGTTATTGAGGTGCAACTATAAATTTATGAAAATTCTTATAACCAGTAAAATACGATTTATCCCTTAGGTACTCTAGACCCGCTCCAAAATAGATATTTAGTATCTTCCTAAAAGAATTTACGGGTGTGATACTGGCGTAAAGCTTACTGTTGCCACCTTTTGGTAAGTGATACACGTTGAGAATTTCTAACCTTTCCTCGAGTTGTTCGCTGGTTAAATCATCTAAATTAGTAAAAAACTGATCCAGGGTTGTAGAACCATGATCACTTTGGATCACTATGATAGGGTCTATTTTAGATTTAGATAATAAGCCCTCAACCATCTTTAAAGTTCTTTTATTTATGTATAGTAACTGCTCTGTGTATAAATTTTTTTGTTTCCACAATTTAAAAATTCCAATATCTTTTGACTGCTGATGCAATATATTTCCATTTCTATCAAAGAGATATGGAGGATGCGGCGAAATAATATGGGCAAAGGTAAAGGTCGACCCCTCTATTGAAGCGATCTCCTCAACTTTATCAAAAGCAAATAAAATCGAATTGGCAGCGTCATTTTGGTATTTCTCCAAAAGTAACAACATGGTTGTTCGATATAAAAGTTTATTAAATTCGTTTCTTTGCTGATAACGAAGGAGATAATCAGCGTAAGGATTGTTATCAGTTCCAGACCAACCTGTACCGATATTAATAAAAGTGTAGCCTTTTGACTTTAAAAATCTGGGTACTTTACCGTTTCTTATTGATTCGTAAGAGCGTCTTCTTTTTACTACGTCTTCTAAAGGTTCATCTCCTAAATAGTCTAAATAAGACATATCCATCGAAGAGCCAAGAGATAAAAGTGTTAGTGGGTAGTTACTTTTACTTTTTTCGGCAATATAAAAACCCTGTTTCCTTAATTTATTCAAAAAGGGTTGATTATCAAACCCATAAACTTTTTTTAAAGTCTCTTCGCCAGCGTAGCCATCTAATATAATGTAGTATATATCGGGTTTTTTCGAGAAATCGTTTTTTGTCGCCACGATTTTCTTATTCACGTTTACGTCTGGTGAGTCTGAAAGGATAATTCGGTTCTTTGTTGAGAAGGCGACAATGTTAACCAAAGAAATAAAAATCAACACGACGGCAATTATATTTAAGGTTTTTGCAGTGCGCTGAAAATTAACTCGGGTCCGCAATACAAAAATTGTAAAAATGAAAAATAAGACTACGAACACTGGAAATAAGACCTTATTTCTGCCCAGTGTAACGTCAAATATTTTGAACCCTTCCACCAAATCGAATGTATGACCGTAGGAGAAGAACATTATTAAGCCAAGTGAAGTAATTAACGCAGATTTATATACATTCTTAAACACCAAATTTAGAAATAGGAGAAATGTGGTCGATGAAATAATGCTTATAGCGGTTGGTGTTAGTATCTGAATTAATGCAACCTCTTCAATATTGCTACTGTAAAGGAAGAGAATTGGAAAGACTGAAAACAGAAGAAAATAGATTGGTAAACTAGTCGTAGTTGATAGGAGTTTTATCTTTCGACTAAGGGAGAACTTTGTCCGTGACATCAAAAAGTTTGTATGGGTGGTCCGGGTCTTCGAAGACATAGACTTTATCCTCTAAAATTTCAAACTTTGCCCCAAAATAAAAATTAAAGATTCTGCGGAAAGTATTCACCGGAGTCATCGTTTGTTCGAAGATTTTTTTATTGTTATCGGGTGTATAGATTGCATTTAATACGCCAGTCTTTTCCTGGATGGCATCCGTACTTGACTCTTGCCATTTGCTACCAAGGCGGTGGATTATCGGTGCCGGTCCTTCATCAGCTTGGAGGATTATGATGGCTGATTTACTTGATTTTGAGAGTATTTTACTCACTAACGATTCTATTTTTTTATTGGCGCATTCCATTTGATTTAGATAATTTCGTTCGTTCGGTATCTTCTCGGCCTCTTCTTGGGTGAGTGGTTCGCAGTTATTATCCAATACGTATGGACCGTGTGGTACAAGAACGTGGGCAAAAACAAATTTCGGGCTAGAAAATTTTTCGACGACTTTTTCTAAGGTTCCGAGCTCGTAAAGGATCATATTTCGGTGATTATTTCGGCTGTAAATCGACTCAACCTCGTTGTTCTTGATGAGGGCAGACAATATCGGCGGTAGAATTGTGGTCTCCATAAGCTTTGTGGAAAATTCATCAAGATTCAAGTAACCTAGATTTTCGGGTTTGAGGGTAAAATTATAATCAGCGTATTTATTTACTCTTGTCGGTTGCCACCAAGCCCCAACGTGAATATATTTATAACCTATCGACTGTAAAAGAGCCTGCGCCTTATAGCCCTGGAGCATTTCGTATACCCTGGTTCTGTCATTCGACTCTTCTCCAATCTCACTACTTAAATAGTTCAGCTCCTTCATGTTTAGGGAAGAGGCTAGTGATAAAAACGTAGCCGGGTAGTTGGCGTGACTGTCCGCCGCCACATAGAAGCCCTTTTTGGTTAGAAAGCCGAAAAAATCACCGGCGTCGTAGTCGTAATATTGGTCCAATGTATACTTGCTGGCGTAGCGGTCAAAAATTAGATAATAAATATCCGGTGGTGTGTCAGGTTTAATCAGTTGGGAGTCCGCCGTTTGTGTCTTAGCTTGACTAGTCTCAAAAAAACTGGCGAGTCTGCCTGTTTTTAGTTCAAATACAACTATGTTAGCTAAAGAGACCACTACTAAAAAGACCGAGGCGATGTTTAAAAAGTCGGTTACCACCTTGAGGTTTTTGCGGGTTTTGATGGTGAAATAAGTAATTAAAACAAATAGCGCTATCCAAGTAACAGTTAAGGTTTTATCTGGCCCGATGCCAAATGTGCCAATTCGAAAATCAAAGTCGCCGAGGGTATTTTTTATATGCCCATAAGTAAAAAAAAGTAGGAAATAAAAAGTAACCAGCATACTTGTTTTGCCGGCGTCTTTTAGGAAAAAATTAATAATGAGAAAAATCAAAAGCGCAAAAGATATTAACACCGCGAGCGGCAGAAAAATTGAGTTTAAAAGAAGCTCGTTTATATTGGTAGCGTAAAGAAACAGCACCGGAAAGGCGGCGACAAGGAGCGGATGAAAAGGACGGGAAAAACTGATTTTTATAGGCAGCGGTGTTTTTTGTCTTTTTTTCTTAGCCATTTTTACTTACTAGATTTGACTACGTTTGTCACGTCAATATATTTATAAAGATGATTTATGTCTTCAAAGATGTAATTCTTATCAGGTAGCAATTCATATTTGGTTCCGAGATAAAGATTGAATATCAACCTAAACGAGTTTACCGGAGTGATAGTTGAATACAACTGATTATTTTTTATACCGGGAAGAAAATAAGCGTTCAATATTCTCAGTTTTTCCTTTAAGACCTCTGGACTCGCCCACCTTAACCTAAAGTTATTAGTTGGATTAAAGCTGGCTGGGTATGGTCCCTCATCAGCTTGTAGAATTATGATTGGCGGTTTTTTTGACCCGGCAAATATTTGATCTAGAAGCAGCTTTATTTTTTTATTGGTACATGCGAGTTGGGCTAAATAGCTTTTTTTATCGTTAACTATTTTTGGATCTACTTTTTCTTTTGCCTCGCAATTTGTGCCAAAAACATAAGGAGGGTGGGGAAGAAGAATGTGGGCAAAAATAAATTTGGGCCCCTCGATCTTTGGGATCTGGGCCAAAAGATCAAACTGACGTAAAGTAGCCTCCCGGTATTTGTTGATCGAACCAGTTACACTACCAGTGTCGGAAGCGGTAGTACCAGGTAAAATATCCGCCGTAAATCTTGATATTATTGTGGTCTCTAGTAATTTAGCGGAAAACTCATCAACGGGAATACTAGTGTCTTCTGGTATGAAAACCTGGTCTGCGTATCTATTTACCTTGGTTGGCTGCCAATAAGATCCAAGGTGAAAGAATTTATAGCCTCTCGATTTTAAAGTACGCCAAACTTTATAATCTTGTAACATTGGATAAACCAGCGTTTTGTCCGACGAATCTTCACCTGCTTTATTGGTGAGGAAATTGATGTAGCGCATATTTAAAGACGAGGCCAAAGAAGGAGCGGTGATTGGATAGTTCGCACTTGCTTTACTGGCCACGTAAAAGCCCTTGTCCTTCAAATAATTGGTAAAGTTACTATTGTCGTAACCATAAAACTCTTGGAGTGTGCTGTTTGCGGCGTAGCGATCAAAAATTATATAATAGATATCGAACCGCTTACTATTGTTGCCCTTACTTACAGAAAGATCTTCCGTTGGTGTGTTGCTTTCAAATACCCGGCCTAGCCTCTTCGTTTTTAATTCGTAAAAACCGATATTTAGCAGTGAAAATATCACCAGTGCAACTGAAGCAATGGTAAGAAAATTAGTCAAGGATCTAAAGCTTATTTTTACTTTCTTTAATAAAAAGACTCCTAAAATAAAAATAACTATCCAAACCAAGAAAAGGAGTTTATCTTTACCAATACTGACCGTACCAACTTTATAGTTCACATCGCTAATTAAGCTGCTCACGTGCCCGTAGGAAAAAAAGAGAACAATAAACAACGATGAAAGTAAAGCGGCTTTTTCTCGATTTATAATCAAAAAATTTAGGATCGCGACTAATACAAAGGTAAAGATAGTTACAGCTATTAATGGTTTTATAACCACGTCAGGCAAAACCTCCTGAATATTATGGGAATAGAGAAATAAGACGGGAAATACAGCGAAAAGAAGCGGATGGATCGGAAAGGTAGGTTTGATGGTTTTTAATCGGCTACTCCATTTACGTTTTCTCATTTCTTGATCATAAGATACAAAGTTCTTTTACTACCCTTTATACCTCGGGATTCTTTTACTACAAAGAATTTTTTAAACTCACTCTCAAACCCCTCTTTCGTGTAATTTGGAAAGATATCTTCTCGAGAAGAAAGTAGCTTTTGAACTTGTGAATCTTCCTTGGGGATAAATTCTATTATTAACGTGCGAGACACCGCTGCAAAAAACTGGGCCAATTTTTCTAAAGGTAAGTTATTTGATATTGCTAGATGGTGAACAAGGGCGAGGGCAAAGGCTGTATCGACCGGGCCGCGAGCCAAAAACGAATCTCTCTCTGTATTTGCCCAACCGATTGCAGGACTGGGATTAGTCAGGTCAATTAATAGAGGCAAAATGTTTTTCTCATCTTTTTCAACTGCGGTTTTGTAATTCACCTCGACTGCAGCTGGGTCTATGTCAGAACTAATGGTTAAAATACTTTTATCAGAGGCAACCCGGCTGAAAAGTCCGGTGTTTGCCCCTAGATCCCAAACTAGCCTGGGTTTGATTTTAGCCAGAAATTCCTCAACCAGGTTGGCTTTGTGACGGAGAGCCGCTGGTAAATAATTTAAATTCCTTTGGTAGTAATCAGCCCATTCGGTTCCTTTCGGTTCCCATCTCAAGGATTTAATTGTTCCTTCCAAACTATCGATTAGACCCAGATGAGATCTTTTGGACATTTGCATTTTTTTATTTTTCATCTTTTCTCCCTTGTCAGCGTGTTTTTGTTGGCTGGATGCGTGTAGATGCAAATGAATCAGAAGTCCTGGTTTTATTTTAGTTCTGAAAGGCAGAAATTTGGTTGCCAAATTCAGAGGAATACCATCTATATATTCCCTGAGTAACTTTCCAAGTTCAACATCCACGTAACTCATAAGTGCAAGAGGCGCCAAGAAGTGTTGACAAAATTGCTTGTAGGCTACCCAAGGCCTTTCGTTAAATTTCTCGAAAGATAAGGTATCGATCAGGATAGGTCTGCCACGGATAAATTGGATATTGTAGGCCGTTGCGTCCCGTAGACTCATATCATAATCCAAAGCCGTTTTTTGTGTATTCAAAGTAAGAAGCGCGGCATCTTTCAGCATACTGAAAGACCACTCGTAAGGGTAAGAAACGAACGGGATTTTTTCTGGCTGGATTATTTTGTAAGCCTGCTCTGTTTGCGCTAGGTTCCTACCAACCTCTTTGTGGGGGATCAGAAGCCCTTCGTCAGTAAGTTTTTTTAATAGGCCAGAGTCTACCAACAAATCATAATTTGCTTTATACGCCGTGTTTACTTGTCGGTAGATTGTTCCGTCCTTGGTAAAGAGAAAGCCGCTAGGGTCGCGGAAAGAGGCCGCGATTTTATTTTCGAGTCCGCTAATATCCCGTCGACCTCTTATCGAGGATGGGGCGGATGAGAAAACGTCATCCGAACCCGACTGAGAAACTTTCGACTCCTCGAGTCCGGAGAGGGTGTCATTTTTCAGCATTATTTTTTCTGTTTGCGGAGGGAGGATTCCTTTTTCCTAGAAAATATATCCATCAAGAAGGTGGTGATCTGCCGCCAGAATGTTTTTACAGCGAACAGACCGCCGAGTACGCCGGCCGCCAGGACTTGCAGAATATAACTACCGGTTCCTGGATCAAGGTAAGCGTGGGCCGGCCGAACCGAGGCAGCAAATAATATTAATGCTACAATAATTATTGAGGTTTTCATATGTGGTTTATTATAGACAAAAAAACTTATCAATACAATAATCCAATTTTTATGTCTTTATGTCAGTAGGTAAAATCTGCTAAAATTTTAACCATGAATTGGTTTGCACTTGCTCTTCTAGCTTTTTTCGGCTTCGGTCTCACAAATTTGATGTTTAAGATTGGTGAGCGAGTAAATGCCAATATAGCCATAATTACAATAACGCTTTATCTTCTTGGGGCTGTTTTTTCGGCAATTTGGTTTTGGAACCAAAAGGAGCTAAATTTAAGTTTATTAGAGCCCAAACCTATACTTATTGGGGCCTTAGCCGCGTTTTTCAGTATAGTTGGATCAATCGCAGTACAGCAAGCATTTAGAGTTGGTCCGGCTTCACTAATCTCCCCTGTAGTCGGGTTAAATACGATAATAGTGATTACAGCCTCGCTGCTACTTTTTAAAGAGGTAATTACGCTAAAACAACTAATTGGAGTCGTCTTGGCGCTAATTGCAGTCTTCCTAATTACCTCAAAGTGATAAATATAGCCAACGTGCGCTTAGAGTTGAGTAATCTACGAACCTATAGTATAATGACCATCCCTAGAACACTAAAATTGAATACTTCTTTGGGAGTAGAAGGAGGAGTAGAAGATGAGTATTTGGGTGTTTGATCTGGACATGGTCTTGCAAAAGCCGGCCTACCCGCATCAGCCTGATCTGATTGCGGATATTGCCGCTGTGGTCGAGAGGCCATATGGCGAGCTTTTTCAGCACTACGTGGAACAGCACGCCGATAATCAGGCGGAGGAAGAGTACCATCTTTCTCTTTGCAGAACCGAGGATCAGAAGTCTAGGGTGAGAGGTTTCTGGAGGAAGCTGCATGAGAATATGCCGCGGGCAACTATCATTCCTGGTGCAAAGGGTTTGCTCGAGGAAGTTGCTAGTCATGGTGGACAAATATACTCCTGGACAAAAGGCAGTGTCGAAATCCAGAGAAAGAGGCTCGAAAGCATTGGTCTGTCCCGGTTCTTCGCTGAGGGACATATAATACACTCGCCTCGGAAGGGTACTATAGCGGGTTTTGAGCAAGATCTTATTCCGCAGCTTCCTTACGGACGGAAGATCATGATCGGTGACTCATACGAGCAGGATATACAACCAGCACTAGGTGTGGACGATATTGTCTGTGTTTGGATTCGGTGGGATCAAGAGGTTCCGAAAGACGTAGATCTAAACAGCCCAAACCTAATCATCGTTGAAAGCACGCAAGAGCTTGTAACGAAAATAAAGGAGGGCCTGCTCGATGTTCAAGGTGATCACTAGTGAATTTTCTGGTGTGGCGCTTTCCGGTCGGATGATAACACCTATCTGGCAGACCTGGGAGCCAGACCAGATAACCTGCAGGGTAGTCCCCCAGGACATCGATGTTCACGACGACATCAGGAAGGTGTCGGAGAAGTTGCTGGAAATTAAGCAACCTTCGGTAAATAATGAGACCTTCCACTACAGACGCGCTAAGGTAAGTGACGATGGCATCGAGCTTGAAGTGGGACGGTCTCGGTACCAATTCAATCTGCTTCACGCCGCCTTTGAGGATTCCATCCGGCTAGATCATCCGGAGCTGGCCGAAACGCTGCTTCGCCATGTCAGTGAAGAGGATCTCTTCGATCTGGGCAAACTCGGCGGGCCACTTAGCAGCGGTGTTGGGGTCACGACGGTGGTTGTGCTAAAGGATCGTCAGACCATTATGGTTCATCGGTCAAAGGAAGTTTCGCTGAACGCCGATACTGACCATCCAGCCCTCGCCGAAGGGGTAAACCCCGAGGAGGATGTCAGTGGTGAAATAGACCTTTCCTCCGTCGCGATTCGGTCTGGAGTTGAAGAACTAAACCTACCAATCCGTCGGGAGGATTTAGTCCACCTTGGACTTTGTGTAGATGGTCGTTACTGGTCACCGGGGAACATCGCCAAGGTAGAAGTGCCTCTGACTTGGCAAGAAGTAAAGGAAAGATCTGAAAAAGCTCGCGACCGGTGGGAACGTGATGATATTCGTTTCATTCCCTACACCCCGCAAGGGATAGCGAAGGAGCTACAACTCGCCACCGAGCCGGGACGAGGAGTAACGGGTTTTGGTTCTATGGCTCTTCTTCAGGCTGGCATATACGACTTTGGTCGATCAGCCGTGGACGCAGCCTTCCGCGCACTACTCTAGCTGATAAGCGGAAATCAAGCCTCGCCGCCTTTTCGGTAGCGAGGCTTTCTGTTTTTTGGATAAATTATAGGTTTGAGGTAAGTATCAAATTATGCTAAAATTGGCTTTCGCTTTTGAACAAAAATGAACGAACTAAAGAAAAAAATAAAAAATAAATCAGCAAAGATTGTAGTGGTAGGACTTGGCTACGTTGGTTTACCAGTCGCTTGTTTGTTTGCAAAGAAAGGCTTCTCAGTAGCCGGTATCAACCGCGGCCAAGAAAAGGTAGATCTCATCAACAAAGGTGTTTCTCCGTTGGATACAGTAGAAGAAGGTATTGGCGAGCTAGTAAGAACGGCCGTGAAAAGAAACGGTCTTACCGCCACAACGGACTACAAACCTATCCAAAACGCCGACATCGTAATCATTGCGGTTGAGACTCCAGTGGATGAGAAAACCCATCTACCAACCTACCAAGCATTAAAGTCAGCCCTGACTTCGGTTGGGGGCAACTTGAAAAAGGGAGCTTTAGTCATCGTTGAATCCACTATTGCTCCTGGCACAACTGACAACCTGGTTGTCCCAACTTTGGAAAAAACATCTAAATTGCGAGTAAATGAGGATTTTTTTGTCGGCCATTGCCCTGAAAGAGTAAAGGCAAATAAACTGCTGTACCAACTAAAATATTACCCAAGGGTTATTGGCGGTCTTACCAAAGAAACTGGAAAAACAATGGCGCTTCTATACAAAACAATTATCAAGGCAGAACTTGATATTACAGATCCACTGACCTCCGAGCTTGTGAAAACCGAGGAGAACACCTTTAGCGATACTTTGATCGCCCAAGCCAACGCCTTAGCCTTACTTTCCCAAAGCTATGGAGTAAATGCCCACGAGGTTGCCGCTCTAATTAGGAAAATTCCCGGCCATTGGGGTTCTTACCTAAATCCTGGTCCTGGTGTTGGCGGTCATTGTATCCCGAAGGATCCTTACCTGAAAATTAGTAAATTACAAAAAAATACAAACGGAAGAGCAGACAAGCTAGTTAGCCAGTTGGTAAATTTGGTGCGGGAAATCAATGATTATATGCCGCGTAATATGATAAACCTGCTAAAAAAATCTTTGAAGGAGGCCCACGTTCAGCAAGATAAAGCAAAAGTTGTCGTGCTCGGCTATTCCTACAAGGAAAACACTGATGATTCACGCAACTCACCCACCGAAGCTTTACTGAAAGATCTTAACAGTAAGGTTGATAAGATCCAGATCCACGATCCTTACGTTCAACAATTCAATACAGATGTGAAAAAGACCCTAGAAGGAGCAGATTCTTTACTACTGATGGTAGGTCATGACAAATACAAAAACCTTAAACTTTCCGAAATAAAAGCTTTGATGAAATCTCCAATTATTATTGATGGTCGTAATTTCTTTTCCAGAAAAGAAGCCGAAAAACTAGGCTTTATCTACAAAGGGGTTGGAAATGCGTAAAAAAGTTGAAAAAGCAAACCCGGCTTCTGTCGGGGCAAAAATCCACCCATCAGCGGATGTAGCCAAAAGCGCCAAAGTCGGTAAGGGAACTGAGATTTGGAATGATGTCAAGGTAAGAGACGGTGCAGAGATCGGTACAAATTGCATGATCCACAAAGGAGTTTATATTGATGAGGATGTGCAAGTCGGAAATAGCGTCAAGATCCAAGTCGGTGCCTCTATTTTCAAAGGTGTAACTATTGAAGATGGCGCTTTTATCGGTCCTCACGTGTGTTTCACCAATGATAAAAACCCCCGGGCGATAAATCCTGACGGGAGTAACAAAAAAGCAAACGATTGGAAGATATCGAAAACCTTAGTAAAATACGGCGCTTCTATTGGTGCCAACGCTACGATCCTGCCAGGGATCACGGTTGGTAAGTGGGCTTTGGTGGGAGCTGGAGCTGTGGTGACCCGCGATATACCCGATTTTGCAATCGTGGTAGGTTCTCCGGCAAAAGTGGTTGGGTTTGCCAATGAGGAAGGTAAAATAGTTAAACGAGTATGATACCGATTGCAAAACCTACCATTGGTAAAGAGGAAGAAAAGGCCGTCATTAAAATCATCAGAAGCGGTAAGTTAGTTCAAGGTGAAAAAGTAGAGGAGTTTGAGAAAAAATTCGCTAGGTATTGTGGTGCAAAATTCGCCGTTGCAACTGACAACGGCACCTCGGCTTTGATTGTAGCTTTAACCTCGGTTGGTGTTGGGCCTGGAGATGAGGTAATAACCACACCCCTTTCATTCATCGCCACTACTAACGCGATAGTTTTTACCGGTGCCAAACCAGTCTTTGTAGACATAGATCCGGATACATTTAATATAGACCCTGAGCTTGTCGAACGGGCGATCACCAAAAAAACAAAGGCAATCCTGCCGGTTCATCTTTACGGTCTGATGGCTGATATGGAGTCAATTAACAAAATAGCGAAGAAACACAACCGGATAGTGATAGAAGATTCCGCTCAAGCTCACGGAGCAGAAATCAGGGGAAAAAGAGCGGGGAGTTGGGGACTGGCGGCTTGTTTTTCGTTTTATCCATCCAAAAACATGACTACTAGTGAAGGCGGAATGATCACTACTAACAGTAAGCAGTTGGCAGAGGCTTGTAAGCTGATTAGGAACCAGGGGATGGGAAATCAATATCAATACAAAAGAATTGGCTACAATTTTCGGATGACCAATATCGAGGCAGCTATAGGAGTCGAGCAGCTGAAAAAACTAGAGAAAATGAATAGAGCAAGAGCAAAAAACGCTGTCTACTTAAACAAAAAATTCGCAGATACAAAAGGAGTGGTCACGCCGAAAGTTCCGAAGAACTACCGACATGTCTACCACCAATACACCCTGAAAATTGACGATAACTACTCTTTGAGTCGTGATAAACTTCTAACAAAATTGAGAAAGAATGGGGTGGATGCTAGGATCTACTACCCAAAACTTTTGAGCGACGAACCCTTTTTCAAACAATATGATAGGGGGGAGTTGAATATTGCTAAAAGTATACATCGGCAGATTCTATCCTTACCTATTCACCCTTCGCTTACCAGGCAAGATCTAGATAAAATCGTGGAGGTGGTAAATGAAACGTAAACTAAGGGTTGGTGTAATCGGTCTTGGTTATTGGGGGCCGAACCTAGTCAGAAATTTTTATAAACTTCCTGAAGTTGAAGTCACGGCGGTCGCCGATTTATCAAAAGAAAGCTTAGAAAAAATCGCCCAAGATTACCCGTCAATTAAAATCTTAACAAAAAAACCCTCTGATATTTTTAAGTCGAAAGAAATTGACGCTGTTGTCATAGCGACCCCTGTTCATACTCATTTTAAGCTAACGCATGAGGCCCTGGCCGCAGGTAAACACGTCTTGGTTGAGAAACCGATGACGAGAACTGTGTCCGAGGCTGAGAGATTAATCGAGACTGCCTCTAAAAAGAACTTGATCCTAATGGTGGATCACACTTTTGTCTATAGTCCCCCAGTCAAAAAAATTAAGGAACTTATCGAAAAAGGTAGTCTTGGCAGACTTCACTATATTGATTCAACTAGGATCAACCTAGGTCTTTTTCAATCAGATATTAACGTGATTTGGGATCTGGCTCCGCACGATTTTTCTATAATTAATTATCTGGTTGGTAGAAAGCCCCAAAGCCTGGCAGCTTACGGTATCAAACATCCGGTCGACACCAAAGAAGCAGTGGCTTACCTAACTATCAAATACCCAAACAATATCCTGGCTCACGTAAACGTCAGTTGGTTTTCTCCAGTTAAACTGCGAACTATGTTGATCGGAGGTAATAAAAGGATGGTTGTCTATGACCATATCCATCCAAGTGAGAAGATAAAAATTTACGACCACGGGGTAAAAATAAGTAATAATAAGGCGGACCCATTCAACCCTGTCTATCGGGCGGGCGACATATCGATTCCTAAAATTGAATCCGGTGAAGCCCTGGCGGAGGTTTGCCGACATTTTGTAGAGTCGATTTTTAATAAAAAGATTCCCCTGACTAGTGGTGTTGAGGGGTTGGGGGTAGTGAAGCTACTAGAAGCATCGGACAGATCCTTGGAATCGAACGGTGTTGAGGTGGAGATTATCTAGTTATGAAAAGCCAAAGGTTGAAAGCGGCCGTGATTGGTGTGGGTAGTATGGGCAGACATCACGCCAGAAATTACTCTCAAATGCGGGGGTTAGAGCTGGTTGGTGTTTCTGATACTGATGAGACGACGGGGCAAAAAGCGGCCAGAGAATTCAAAACGCGATTTTATAAAAATTATCTAGAGATGCTTGAGGATGAGAACCCTCAGCTAGTAAGTTTAGCGACGCCGACGAGATTCCACCACCCGATCGCGCTTGATGTTATTCGTCGAAAAATCCATCTACTGATCGAAAAACCGATCACGTTCAATATTGATGAGGCTCAGGAAGTTATCGCTGAGGCCAAAAAGCACAAGATAAAACTTACGGTTGGTCACGTCGAGCGTTTTAACCCGGCCGTGATTGCCCTGAAAAAACTAATTCGGCAGGGAAGGCTTGGAACGATCATCTCGATTATGGCTC
>Ga0209541_10011774_pt1 | contig 13640 bp, 17 predicted proteins | sample RifCSPlowO2_01_FD_184027 | JGI IMG/M metagenome (GOLD analysis project Ga0209541, IMG submission 184027) | Groundwater microbial communities from Rifle, Colorado - Rifle CSP2_plank lowO2_0.1 (SPAdes) (version 2) | ecosystem: Environmental > Aquatic > Deep subsurface > Groundwater | place...
TTGAACAAATTACTATCAAATTTGCATTCGTCAATAAGTGATTTATGTTCAAAAATCAAAACCGTTAACTATATATGTAAATATTTTATTATTTCCATGAAAAAAGAGATTTTATTAGCTATTCTATTAATATTTCTTATTTTTATCACAGGTTGTTTGAATAAAGTAAACTCGGATAATAAGATGACTAATCCTTACAAGGACTGGCCTTCAGAAGATTATGATAAAAAATGTAATGTTGATTCTGATTGTGTTTCTTTACATTGTCAAAATTTAGGGACTTTAATAGTTCATAAAAATGCTTTAAATTATTTGGACGAATTTAAATTGAAATTCTGCGATCCTGAAATAAATAATGAAGATCTTGATCTCGAATGCAAAGTCAGTTGGTATTATGATCATGTATGTGGTGTTAGAGATAATAATATTATAAAAAGTAATGATACAAGTAACTTGACTCAGCCAAGCCTACCACCAGATGCTAAACAACCTTTTTCTGATGATTATTAATTTAACAAAAGATATTTAAACTTCTTAATAATTTTATATCTATTAAAAAAGAGGTAATATGCCGTTAACAAGCCTAGCTAATTTTAGAGTAGAAAAACTGCAAATTCTAGATGTAAATGGAAATATAGATAAAAAACTAATGCCTAAATTAACTAATAAGCAAATAAAACAAATGTATGAAGCAATGTTTTTAACAAGAATTTTTGATGAAAAAGCTTTATCATTACAAAGACAAGGAAGATTAGGGACATATGCTCCAAATAAAGGTCAAGAAGCTGCACAAATTGGATCAGCATTTACATTAAACAAAGAAGATTTTGTTTTTCCAGCATTTAGAGAAAATGGAGTTTATCTTTCAAGAGGAATGCCTCCTGAATTATTATTTTTATATTGGGCAGGAGATGAACGAGGAATGTTTATTCCAAAAGATGTTAATATGTTTACAGTTGCAATTCCTGTTTCAACACAAATATTGCATGCTGTCGGTTATGCCTGGGGAAATAAAATAAAGAATAAAAAAAATGTAACATTAACTTATTTTGGAGATGGAGCAACTTCAAAAGGAGATTTTCATGAAGCAATGAATTTCGCTGGAGTATTAAAATTACCATTAGTTTTCATATGTCAAAACAATCAATATGCAATTTCAGTTCCGGTTAAAAATCAAACTGCTTCTAAAACAATTGCACAAAAAGCATTTGCATATGGATTTAATGGAATCCAAGTTGATGGAAATGATGTCTTTGCAGTCTATAAGGCAGTTAAAGAAGCTGTTGATAATGCAAGAAAAGGTCTTGGTCCAACTTTAATTGAATGTTTTACTTACAGATTAGGAGATCATACAACTTCAGATGATGCTAAAAAATATAGAGATGAAAAAGAAGTGCATGAATGGATGGCAAAAGATCCTTTATTAAGACTTGAAAGATATATAATAAAGAATCGTGTTGCAAATATAAAATATTTTAAACAAGTTGAAGTTAAAACAAGAAAATTAATAGATGATGCTGTTAAGAAAGCTGAATCTTATCCTAAACAAAATATTCAAAATATGTTTGATTATGTTTATGATAAAAAAGATGCAAGATTAAATGAAGAATTAGAATATTTAAAACAATTTTATGAATAGAAAAGTTTATAAACACTTGTTAATAAATATTAACATATGTTAAAAAATTTAAACATATTAAAGTTATTTTTTGAAGAACCGATGAGGGAATTCAATGTGAGAGAAGTAGCTAGAATTATTAAATTAAGTCCTCCAAAAGTAAGCAAAGAGTTAAAAATTTTTGCAAAAGAAGAAATTTTAAAATGGCGTAAAGAAAGGATTCTGGATTTATATAAAGCAAATATAGAAAGTGAAAGATATAAAGATGCTAAAATTTATTATAATATAAATAAGTTGAAAGAATCAGGTTTAATAGAAGAATTAAATAAGTTTTATTTAAAACCAATAATCGTATTATTCGGGTCTTATGCCTCTGGTTTAGACATAGAAACAAGTGATATAGATATTCTCATAATTTCAGAAAAAACTAATGAGTTTAAAGATTTAAAAAAATTTGAAACAAAATTAAAAAAGAAGATACAAATATTTAATGTGAAAAACATAAAGAATTTAAAGAATAAAGAATTGATTAATAATATTATTAATGGAATTGTAATTCAGGGAAAGATAAAATGGATTTAAATGAGTGCTTAAAAAAAGGGCTTATCAAGAAAACTGAGGTAAATAAAGAATTAGTTAAATCTTTAATTGAAATGTCAAAAATAAAAGAAACTGCAGTAAATACAGCAAAAATAAATGAGGTTAACATATCTGCTTACGCATCATTAGCCTACGATTCTTTAAGAGAAATATTAGAAGCATTATGCATTTTAAATGGTTATAAAGTTATTTCACATGTTTGCATAGGCGAATTATTAAAAACCATAATTAAAGATTTTGATTATGAAGATTTTGATAGAGTAAGGTATATTAGAAATGGTATTAATTATTATGGAACTAAAATTGAATTTGAACAAGGTAAGGGGTTAATAAGAAAGATTTTTATAATAAAAAATAAAATATTAAATAACTATGTTAAAAAGGGGTTGAGCAATGGCAATAATGAATATGGTTGAAGCATTGAATTCTGCTTTATTTAATATAATGAAACAAGATAATAATGTTGTAATTCTTGGAGAAGATGTTGCAAGAGACGGCGGAGTATTTAGAGTAACTGATAATTTATGGAAAAAATATCCTAATAGGGTTTTTGATACACCATTAGCTGAAACAGGGATTGTTGGAGCAAGCATTGGATTAAGCATCGCAGGATTAAAGCCTGTGGCAGAGATCCAATTTGAAGGATTTACATTTCCAGCATTAGATCAATTAATAAATCATGCTTCTAGAATAAGAAATAGGTCTAGAGGAAGATTTACAAGCAATTTTGTATTAAGAAGTCCTTTTGGAGGTGGAGTTAAAGCATTAGAACATCATTCAGATTCTCCTGAAACTTATTATGCTCATATTCCTGGGTTAAAACTAGTTATTCCTTCACACCCTTATGATGCCAAGGGATTATTAATTTCAAGCATTAAAGACAATAATCCTGTAATATTTTTCGAACCTAAAAAAATTTATAGATCAATAAAAGAAGAAGTTCCTGAAAAATATTATGAGATTGAATTAGGAAAAGCAAATGTTTTAGTTAAAGGAGATGATTTAACATTAATTACTTATGGATCCTGGGTTAAGGAAATTGTTGAAGTTGTAAACGAAAGCAAATATTCTATAGAAGTTATTGATTTAAGGACATTAAAGCCGTTAGATGAAGAAATTATTATTAATTCTGTAAATAAAACAGGAAGATGCTTGATAATAAATGAAGCTCCAAGATTTTTAAATTATTCTGCAGAAATAATTAGCATTATAAATGAAAAATGTTTTAAAAACTTAAAACATCATGTTGAACGAGTTACTGGATTTGATACTGTAATGCCAATGCCTAAAAACGAAGATAATTATCTTCCAAGCAAAGCGAGAATTAAATATGCTATTGAAAAGGTGATGAGTTAAAATTAAGGTTTATATGCATTAATTACTTTAATCTTTAATATCGATTACCTAGTTACATTTAATAGAAAACATCTAAAAAATAACAATGAAAAAATAAATGAGGTGTTAAAGAAAAATGGTCTTAAAATTATTAAGATTGTCAAACCAAACGAGATTTAAGCCTAAATCTCCTTTTAATCCAGGCAGAAGACAAATTCCCTTTGATTTTATCAGCCAATTCAACCGGGTTTACATATTTGGGAATAATAGCTCTAACTTTCATAATATTTATAAATTAGATGTATATTTAAAACTTTTGAAAGAGGTTAATTGAATGTCATATGAATTTAAATTTCCAGATGTAGGTGAAGGAATTCAAGAAGGTGAAATTGTTAAATGGCTGGTAAAAAAAGGAGATAAAGTAAAAGAGGATCAAGTTCTTGGACAAATTGAAACAGATAAAGCTGTCGTTGACATGCCCTCTCCAAAATCAGGAACTATTTTAGAAATTAAAGTCAAAGAAGGAGAAACTGTAAAAGTTGGAGAAACTTTAGTTGTTATTGGTGAAAAAAACGAAAAAATTTCTAGTAAAGTTATAAAAGAAGAAACTAAAAAAGGAAATGCTGTTGTTGGAAGCTTAGAAGAAGCTAAAACTGCTGGAGGATTTAATTTTATTCAAAAAAGTTCTCAAAAGCGAGAAATTGAGACTAAAGAAAGTCCAAAACTAGTGGTAAAGAGAAAATATGATTTATACGGGTATATTGATAGAATTCCGATCAAAGGAATAAGAAAAGCAACTGCTGAAAAAATGTCTACAGCAAATACAAATACAGCACATGTTACGCATATGGATGAAGTTTATGTTGATAAATTAGTTTCATTAAGAGAAAAAGATAAAAAATTAGCAGAGAAAAAGAAGATTAAATTAACTTTCTTGCCATATATCATAAAAGCATTAATAAAATCATTAAAAGAATTTCCATTAATGAATTCAAGCATAGAAGATAATGAGATAATTGTTAAAAAATATTATAGTTTTGGAATAGCTGTTGATTCTGAAGAAGGCTTAGTTGTTCCTGTAGTTAAGATAGCAGACCAAAAAGATATTTTTGCAATAGCAAAAGAAATTAAAAAATTAGCAAATGACGTAAGAACAAGGAAAGTAAATATCATGGATTTAAAAGGAAGCACATTTACAATAACAAATGTCGGAAGCATAGGAGGATTATTTTCAACCCCGATTGTAAATTATCCCGAAACAGCAATTATAGCTTTAGGAAGAATGTATCAAAAACCTGTTGTTGTTGATAATAATATTGAAATAAGACAAGTATTGCCTTTTTCAATAACATTTGATCATAGAGTAGTAGATGGAGCTTATGTCGCTCGTTTTAGTAATAAATTTAAAAAAAGTTTAGAAAATTTAAAATGGTGAAGGTGAATGAATTTGGAGAAAAGGGTTGCTTACTGGACTGATTTCGGAATTACACATTGTAATGAATTATATGGCTTACAAAAAAAATTAGCACAATTAAGGTTAGAGAAAAAAGTTCCAGATATAATAGTATTATCTGAACACTATCCTGTTGTAAGTTTTGGAAGAGCATCAAAAAACAATAGATTTAGCCGTAATTTTTTAGAAAGAGTTAGACAAATTTATAATGATAACGAAGAACAATCTTCTATTAACCTATTAAATCAATTGGGGATTGATTTTTTTAGAGAAGCACGTGGGGGGGGAGCAACTTATTTAGGCCCTGGTCAATTAATTACTTATCCAATAGTAGATTTTTGGAAAGTCGTTAACACATCCTTTGGCGTAAATAAATATAAAAATTTAATCGATCAGGTAATGTACGAAATATTAAGAGATGATTTTTTTTTAGATGTAAAATTTGTTGAAATCCCAAAAGAAGAAAAATTTAATGAAAGGGATGAAATAGTAAATAATAGGGCTGATGTTTGGGTAAGCAAAAATGAAAAAAATTATAAAATTGGAGCAACAGGAATTCATACAAGCAACAACGTAGCTTATAATGGATTTAGTATATTCGTTAAACCATACTCATTATATGGTTTTGATTTTGTAGACGTATGTGGTTATGATAAAGAACAATTGGATGTTACATGCATAGAAAATGAGTTAAATAAGGAAGTTGGTATTAATAAAGTAAAAGAAGCTGTATTAAGAAAAATTAAAGAAAAATTTAATTATGAGGAATTAAAATATATTTCTCAAGAAGATTTAGAAAAAATTGAAGCAGAAACAGATTTAAATATCTCCGCTTATTAATTCCTTAATTTCGTAAAACATTCTTAAGACAAATTCCAATAAAACAATGATAACTAAAAATCTTAACACCAATGAAAAATAAGAATTTAGTTCAACAAATTTATTTAAAACTATGTCAAAAGAAAAAATCCCTGGATCAACAACAAATATTGCAAGAAGGGCAATCGGAACTAATTTCGCCAGCTCCTCTGCCATCTTTTCATTTATGTAAGCTGAAATCCTCGTAGCCCCGATTAATGTAATCCCGATAATTAATATATTATAAACGCTTTGGGATTTTGATAATATGAATAAAAATACCAATATCACCAAAAACCAGATAAAAATTAATAATGGGGAAATAATTAAATACTTTAAAAAATACTCAATTAAATCAAAAAATTTTCTTCCCGGAGTATCAAAGTCAAATTTTAATAAGTCAAATTTGATTAAATCTCTTCTGGATAAATTTGTATAAAATTTCCAGAAAACTATTGAATAAACAACAATTCCAAGAGTATATATCATCATTTTAGAAATATCATTTTCAAAGCCGAGAAAAAAAGTGTCAATAAAGTCTGTAAATGCCATTTTTACCCCTCTATGTTATATTTTTTATGCAGTTCATATAGTTGCATATCTCTCCTTGATGTTTAAATCCTTTTTTATTAATCTTTCGATATGATTTTTCAATAATCTCGCAAGCTTCATCAATTTCTTTTTCTTTAATAATATAAGGCGGGATTAATCTAATGCTCTCATACCCGCATCCTAATAAAACTAAATTATTTTTCAGGCATTCAATAACTAAATCATCTCTTAATTTTTGGTTTTTAAGAGTAAATGCATTTAATAATCCTATTCCTCGTACATTATTAAAATTAAGTTCTTGTAATCTTTTTCTTAAATACTTTCCTTGTTTATTAATATTATTTAATAATTTTTTCTTTTTAATAATTTCAATAGTTTTACAGCCAAGAGCTAAATCTAACTTATGACCCCCTCCCCAAGTTGAGCTTATTGCACCAGGTTCAGGAAACATGTCTCTATTAGAAATTGTGGCTCCTACTTGCAATGCCTTGGCTGCGCTCATGACATCTGGAATAATATTAAAATTTTCAATGCACCACCATTTTCCAGATCTTCCCATTCCTGTTTGAACTTCATCTGAAATAAATGGGATTTTATTTTTTAATGTAATTTTCCTTAATCCATTAATCATTTCCTTAGGAGCAATATTATATCCTCCTTCACCTTGTATCGGCTCTAGAATAATAAAGGCAATTTCTTCTGAAGAATTATGTTTTAATATGTTTTCAAGTTCTTCCAAAGCTTTTTCAGAATAAGTTAATATTTTATTTGGAATTTGAAAATAATTTTTTTTGTACAATTGCTTTGAGTTAGTTAAAGATAAAGCTCCGAGAGTTCTTCCGTGGAATGATTTATTAAAAGCAATCCCGAATTTTGCTTTTTCATTTTTTCTCATGCAGATTTTTATTGCATTCTCGACAGCTTCTGCCCCTGAATTTATTAAAAAAGCCGCATTTAGATTTTTAGGAGTTATGCTTGATAATTCTTCTAATAATTTTAAATGTTCTTCAACTGCAAAATCCTGCCCAGCATATTTTATTGGCTGAATATTAGAATATTTTTTAATAACTTGCTTTAATTCCAGATTATTATAGCCAAGAGGATTCGAAGCAATTTGTGAAGAAAAATCTAAAAATTTATTTCCATCTAAATCATAAAAATAACATCCATTTCCTTTATTAGAATGAACAAATGGATAAGGATCAAAATATCTTCCAGTTAATTTCTTTAATTTAGTTAATACTTTTAATGAACTTTTTCCTGGTAAATTCATTTTACTCAATTCCCTGTGCTTTTTGTAATTTTTTAGAAAAATCAACATAAATAGTTTTAATTTCAGAAAATTCCTCAATCCCAGTAATGCCCCCTTCTCTTGTTCCATTTCCCGTTTCCTTAACCCCCCCAAATGGAAGATGTACTTCTGATCCTATTGTGCTTGAGTTAATATAAACAATTCCAGCTTCTATTCTCTGCATTGCAGTAAAAGCATTTGAGATATCATTTGTATATATTGAAGAACTTAAGCCATATTGAACAGAATTGCAAACTTCTATAGCTTCATTTAAATTATTAACTGTAATAATTGCTAAACTTGGTCCAAAAATTTCTTCTTGTGCTATTCTCATATTTTTATTAACATTTGTGAATATAGTGGGATAATAAAAATAACCTTTAGTATTAATTATCTTTCCTCCACAGATTAATTTTGCTCCCTCTTTTATTCCAATTTGAGTATAATTATGAACTTTTTCTAATGCTTTTTTATTTATTAATGGACCAATATTAGTTTTTTTATCTAAACCATTTCCTAATTTTAATTTTTTAACTCTATTTAACAACATTTTTTCAAATTTATCTTTTACTTTTTTATGTATAATTACTCGAGAAGCTGCAGTGCATCTTTGTCCTGAAGTTCCAAAAGCACCCCATATAACTCCTTCTAAAGCTAAATCCGAATCAGCATCATCCATTATAATTATAGGATTTTTTCCTCCAAGTTCTAAACCAATTTTTTTAATTCCAGAATTTTTTAAGATAAATTCTCCTGTATTTCTTGAACCTGTAAAAGAAATCATTCTAATTTTTTTATTTCTAATAATAGAATTTCCTACATCTTCCCCTTTTCCAGTAACTAAATTTACAACACCTTTAGGAATTTTTGCTTTTTCTAAAATTTTTACTAATTCAATAGCGCATAAAGGAGTATCTGAACTTGGTTTAAACACAATTGTATTTCCGCAAATTAAAGCTGCAGAGATTTTCCATGCAGGAATTGCAATTGGAAAATTCCATGGAGTTATTAGTCCTACAACACCGATAGAGGTTCTAACAGTCATGCAATGTTTATTTCTTAATTCACTTGGCGTTGTTATTCCAAATAATCTTCTTCCTTCTCCAGCCATATATTCAAAAATGTCTATAGCTTCTTGAACATCTCCAAGAGCTTCTTTGTATACTTTTCCCATTTCTAAAGTAACTAATTTAGCTAGTTTATTTTTATCTTTTTTTAATAATTTTGCAACTTCTAATAATAATTCTCCTCTTTTAGGTGCAGGTAAATAATTCCATTCAGAATAAGCTTTTTCTGCTGCATTAACAGCTTTATCAACATCTTCATGACTGCATAATTGAAACATTCCAAGAACTTGTTCATTTGCAGGATTTAAGCTTAGAAATGTTTTATTCGTATTAGAATTAATCCATCTTCCATCAATAAATATTTTATAAGTTTTCAATAAATCACCTCAATAACTTAAAATAAGAGAACTATATAAATTTTGTTAAAAGAAAGTTATTTAAAAATATGTAAGGGCACAAAAAAACGAAAGATTTATATATTATGTGCACTTATAATATATTATGGTATATATTGAAGTTATTAAAAGAGGAAATAAGAGATATTATTATCTGACTAAAAATTTGCGTGTTTCCGAAAATAAATGGAAAAAAATAAGGATATATCTAGGAAATAAAAAGCCTTCCAAGAAAATAATAAAAATCAAGGCAGAAAAAATAGAATTAGAAACAAAAAAAGCGGGATTAAATAAGTCAAAATTTATGTTTTTGTCTAATGATGATGCTGAAACATTAGAAGACTTAAAAGAGAGCTATAAAGAATGGTTAAAAAATACTCCAAGTAGTATAAAAAACAAAGTTAATGAAGATTTTGTTATTAGATTTACTTATCATACAAATGCGATAGAAGGGAATAGATTAACCTTAAGGCAGACTGCTTTGATACTTAAAGATAAAGTTATTCCATCGGGGGTCAGGGCCCAGGATTATAACGAAGCTGTAAACGGTAAAGAGTGTCTAGATTTTTTGAAAAAATATAAGGGAGAATTAAATAATAATTTTATAGAAAAAATAAATGAAATTCTTACAAAAAATACAGATGTTGTTTATGGGGGAAGAATAAGATTTTTTAATGTTCAAATTTCTGGATCAACACATACTCCGCCAAAGCATGAGGAAGTTAAACCTTATTTGTTAAATTTATACAAATGGTATAGTCTAAACAAGAATAAATTACATCCTTTCGAGTTGGCAACAATTATTCACGCAAGATTAGCTTGGATTCATCCATTTGAAGATGGAAACGGCCGAACAGCCAGAAGCATAATGAATTATATCCTTATGAAAAAAGGATATCCTATGTTTTTTATACCTTATGAAAAAAGAGAGGAATATTATCAAGCATTAGAAAAATTTGATACAGGATATAATAAAGAGTATATTGCACAAATGCTGAAGTTAATAATTGATCAAATAAGAGCATATGAGGCTAAAAAAAGAGATACATAAATTTTATTTAAGAGCTTTTTTAATAGATTCAACATCATATCCTGTAATTATTGTCCCATCAATGTCTATAACAGGAACGCCCATTTGCCCGCTTTTCTTTATCATTTCATGGGCTGCTTTTTGATCTTTATCCACGAAAATGTTAGTAAACTTTATCTTATGCGCATTAAAATATTCTTCAGTTTTATGACACCAGATACAGGTTGATGTTCTATAAAGCAAAATTTTATGATCTTTCATATTACACCCCAATATTGGATCAAATTTTACCTTTTTTAAATCTTTCTAAGAATATTTTATTAACCTTAAATATTACAGAACTTGTTTTATTAACCAAATAAGTAAATACTATTTAAAAATATTAATAATGTAATTATAGCTGAGATTAAACAATAAAAGCAATAATCCTTAATAACATATTTCTGCAATAAAACCAGGAATATGCTAAATAATAATCCTAAAGCAGTTGCTATTAATATTATGATTTTTAAAGTAGAGGATAAATTCTGGTTTAATATTAAATATAGCATACTAATAAATAAGAATACAAAAAATAATAATCCAAGGATTTCATTTCTCACAAAAAGTGTTTTATTCCATTTACTTTCTGTAACTACACTGCAATCATGGTTCAATGGGCATATTAATGATTTTTTCTTGTGATGCTGATAAAACAAATAGCCTGAGTTAATAATCCCCCCAGCACTCAAAGCAAGGAAGGTTGCTACAAATGCTTGGTTCATTTTTCTTTATCTAAGAAGATTAGTGCGATTGCCGAGAAAAATATTGCGATGTCTCTAAACAAGATGTCTAGCTGTGCAATATTTGTAACAATAATCAATAAAAGTGTTATGGCAGATAATATAGAAGAATAAATTATCTTCTTGCCGGATAATAACCATAAACTTAAGAGTATCTCATATATAGAGAATATAAATAATAATGTAGTTCCTGGAATAATATTTTTTAACCATTGTGGCAAAAACCCAATCCAGTTATTTGGAGTTAAAAAAGAAGCAATAGCAGCATACAAAAATACGCTGGCTAAAGCTAATCTTAAAAAAAATGAAACAAGAGATTTGTTTTCCATCTTACTCTACTATAATCTTGCCAAATAAACCAGTAACCAAATGATCGTGGTAATTCCAAGAACCTTTTTCATTAAAAGTAAAAATCCAAGATTCTCCTTGTACTAATCCTTTACATGCATCAAATTTGCTTCCTATGCAGCCGCCACTCTCTGGATAAACTGTATGAGTTGGGTGAACTGCTGATGCGGGCCAATGACCTATAGTATCTTTATTTATCCAAGTTACAGTATCACCTTGTTTGATTGTTAATTCTTTTGGATTAAAACCACTTGAAGTGATCTCAATTGTATTAGAACTTGCTTGATTTTCATTATTATTTAGTGTGTTTCCAGTACTAGTTCCTTGCTGCGCTTGTTTAGTACCACATCCTGCAACTAATAATATACTTATTAATAATATTATTAAATAAATTTTTTTCATTTTTCTCCTTTAGACAACATTAACTATGCCGGTAGCCTTTAATTTATTAGATGAGGGCCAATATGATTTAAATTCAAATGTTTCGTCTGCAGTAAATTCTACAGCTTCACTTCCACCCGGCAAAATCTTTCCTGTGTCTCCCCAAGCATCACTTCTAAAATCTAATCCGCCGTAATAAACTTTATCTTGCCTGACTTTAAACATTATTTTAACTTTATCACCTTTATTTACAGTAATTGTTTCAGGATATAAACCAAGGTCATTTCCTTCTATTGTAAATTCTTTAAGCCCTGGCATTGTTTCTTGAATATCTTGATTCGTGTTTTGTTTAGGCTGGCATTCATAATTTCTAATGCAAATTCCTCCAGCATCATAAACAGGAAAATAGCTGCATTCATCATTATCAGCAGGTCTTTCGACAAAAGGACATTTATCCTCATTATTTTGATTATTTTGAGTAGGATTTTGTGTACATCCAGCTAGAAATATTACAGCAACCAACAATGAAATTAAAATTATTTTTTTCATAAAACATCCACTAAAAAATTAGTAATTTTTAAGGATTTATAAGCTTTGCTTTTTGGGAGAATAAAAATAAATTTTAGGATAAAGATTATTGTAAGTTTGTATAATATTATGCCTAGCTTAATTAGGATATTTAAGATCATTCTACCGGACGCATTCGAGTTATCCAAATTCCCATCCCTGGCATTCAGATTCCTATCCTTGTTGAGATAGAACCTGCGAGCGTCTTATTAGCTTATCTACTTAAACTATTTTCACCGCCATTTTATTGTTCGCAAAAGACTTTCCCAAGGATCTTTTATAGCTACTAAATATCATGGCTGTATTTCATGGCTTTTTAATAAAAGCGCTATAGATAAACTTGTGACCCTGCCTTTTACACCCTATTGGGAAAAAGCTAGGCAAAAATACAGTAATAAAAGAATATTTAAAATATTGTTTTTAAGCGACTATTTTTTCCAAACCTTGATTTCCACTGGAAAAATTTTTTGTTACGCACACCCTACCGGACGCATTCGAGTTATCCAAATTCCCATCCCTGGCATTCAGATTCCTACCCCCGTAGAGATAGAACCAGCGAGCGTCATCTTTCGCTGTCCATAAATTAAAATCTCCATTTTCATCAAATTCTTCAGGAAATCCCTTTTTAACTAAACCTTTATCTTCAGAGCTGAATTTTCCATCTCCTTTGGCTAATAAAGAAAAATTATCAGCATATGTAAGCCCGTCTTCATTAACATCAAATATCAATTTATGCTCAAATCTGGGATCTTTTCTAATCTTCATCAATCCATACAAGACAAAAGGCTCTTCAACATTTACATTTGGAAAATTAAATCTTGCAAATTGTGCAGCATACATATTAAGCATTAGATTTTTTGAATCTAGTATATTTTTTGCATTAATCGGATAAAAGGCAAATCCAATATCCCTATAAGTATTAAGAAGCTCTTCTTTAGTCAACCTTCCATTTCTTAATGCTTCAAAATATTCTTTTAAAGTAGTCGGGCGGATATTTTCCTTGGTTAATTCCCTTATTTTTTGTGCTAATAAATTATTGAAATAAGGCGTGCCTCCTTTTAAAACACCCTCTTTAGAATGAGGTGCATTTGCTGCGGCAGGAAAATCTTTGTATTCCTCACTTAATAATCTTAATGCTTCATCTACACTTGGTTCATGCTTAAGAGTAATTATCTCTGGCTTTTTCTGAATAGGAACTGGTTCTATTAATACTCCTTGCTGCAATAATTGATATTGTTGCTGTGTTGCATAACTAACAATATTTAACACAGCTCTCGCTAAGTCAGCTATAAATTTGTCTACGTTATATTTTTTATTTGAGAATAAGCCCAGAACTTCATTTCAGCTTCATGATACATGTTTT
>Ga0209541_10011775_pt1 | contig 13639 bp, 16 predicted proteins | sample RifCSPlowO2_01_FD_184027 | JGI IMG/M metagenome (GOLD analysis project Ga0209541, IMG submission 184027) | Groundwater microbial communities from Rifle, Colorado - Rifle CSP2_plank lowO2_0.1 (SPAdes) (version 2) | ecosystem: Environmental > Aquatic > Deep subsurface > Groundwater | place...
ATTGAGATGCGTGCCTCCGCAGGCCTGGACGTCTATCCCTGAAATATTGACAACTCGGATCTTGTTCCCCGGTACGGCCCCTCCCTGGTAGAGCCGCATGCCGAATTCTTTCTCTGCCTCATCGCGAGGATAAAACTTCTTGATAACCTCATAATCTTTCTTCACAAGCTCGTTGGCCTTCTTTTCAATCTTCTTTGTTTCCTCATCCGTCAGCGCGTCAAAATGGGTGATGTCAAGATGCGCCTTCTCGCTTGTTTTCTTCGCGCCCGCTTGGTTAATGTGCGAACCGAGAATCATTCGTGCGGCAGCGCCGACGACATGCGTCGCGGTGTGGTGCTGCGCAAGCTGTATCCTCTGTTCTCTTTCTACTTTTTGTTGAACTATATCTCCTTTCTTAAATGGTCTAACATCTTCAACTACGATCCGAATAGCTCTTCCTTTCTTATAGACATCACTAACTCTGATTCCATTAATTGTACCTAAATCGTGTATCTGCCCACCTGAAGTGGGATAAAAGATTGTTTCATTTAAAATTATCCATCCAGTTCTAGGACCGGAGATATCCTGTATATCGGATTTAGTGGTGCCTTCATAAGGTACGGCTCCCGCCTCCTTAACCTTCAAAATCCGGCCTTTGTCGTATTCCGTAAGAAGATAATCATCAAAATAAAGTGCCTTTGTTTCATAAAGCCCATCCTCTTCGTCATCTTCTCCTTTATTTGTCGCATGAATCTGTTCCTGCTGCTCATGCCTTTCCGCCACTTTGGCGTAGAAATCCTCAGGCACGATCACCCTCTTTCCGGCTTTCGCCGCCTCTTCCTTCACGACATCGGGCAGGATCCCATTGGAATCATAGAGTTCGACGAGCTTGTCTTCGCTGATCTCCTTGTCAAGCAATTTGGAGACAATCTGCCGCGTCTTCTCCCGCGTCGCCGCATGTTTCCTCTTCTCCACATCGAGGATCTTCTTGACAGTCTCAAGATTCTCGGAAAGCTCAGGGAACAAGGGCTTGAGATAGGAAGCGTGCCAGTCGCACAAGTCATTGACGTCCACCTTCCATCCGTAGGAATCAATGAACCCCAGCGCTCTCCTCAAAATGACGCGCAGATTATATCCGCCGCCGACATTGCTCGGCAATGCCCCATCGCTTAAAGCGAACAGCAAGGAGCGCAGATGTTCTCCAACGCTGAACATCGCGGCCAGAGGAAGAATCTGTTCCCTCACTTCTTTTGCGTCCATCCCCATCTTGGCCGCGACCTCTGCCCATGCTTTATCGATGTTCTCTACCTCATCCACATTCAGGTAGGAAGAGTAGGGAAGGAATTTCTGCACAACGCTTTTGTCAACCCTCACCCCGGTTTTATCAAACAGCTTCTTGCACACGGTCGGGAAGGTCGTCTCATAAGAGGTGCTTGTTCCTTGAGTGAACCAGGCATTGCGCTCGTGCCCCATGCCCATGTCGAGCACTTTAAGATTGAGCTCTTTGCGCGCCCCTCCGCGCCGCTCGTACATCATGTACACTTGGTTCCCCAATTCCAGCCCGCGGGAGAAGAATTCCATACACGGCCCGAAATTCCCGCCGCCAGCCCACGCATCTTCATGATACGTGATCTCCTTCTTCGGCAGTCCCAATCCTTTCGTCAGCCACTCATGGATATCGGTAAAATATTTCGCCTGGTCCCATTTTTCCGGCGGCATGAACGCGTGCTGGCCGATCATCACGAAGCCGGTGTAATGCGCGCCAGTAATTCCGACATTGTCGATGTCATTGAACCGCAAGCAAAACTGCGGCACAACCAGTGGATTTGCGGGCGGCTTCACTTCGCCCGAAACGACATACGGCTGGAAATCGTAGATTGAGGCCTGCACGAAATCCGTGTCATCCCTCCAGCGCGCGACAACAGGGTATCGTTTGATCGGCGTGTACCCCCGCGCCGAAAAGAACCTGGCGAACTCCTTCCACAGCTCGATGTAATCCATCTTCTTCTTGGCCGGGGTTCCCTCGAAGAACCGGAAGCCGCCAGAACATGCAGGATCGCCGCACGTCTGTTGCTCGGGGCTCACCGTCCAAAAGTTGGTTCCACAAGTGATGCATTTTTTTCTTTCAAATCCCTCGTTCTTCAGCACAGAAACCGCGTAGAACTTCTCGTAATGCTTTGAAGCTTCAAGCTTGAACGCTTTCTTGACGTCCTTGTCGGAGGGCATGGGACTGCAAAACCTCAGCTCTTTAAATGGTTTGCGCCGAAACTTTTATGTAATCCAGCAAATCGGGACGAATATGGATATCAGATATCTAGACGCCTCATCGTTTGAAGCCGAATTGCGGGCTTTTGGGGGAAGATCCGATGGACAGTACCTCGAGATGTACGAACGATGGAGGGCATGGCTGGCAGGACGCGATACCTCCGGCATCCCGTACAAAGGAGCGAGTTTTTACTATTACTGGAGCCAGGCGGGGAGGGAAGGGTATGCTATTATCTTCATAGAGTTTCCAGAACGATCCACAGCCTACCCAACCCTAGAACGTTTTCTAAGGAGCGCAATGGCCAAAGAACGAGGCGCCTATGCACAATTGCAGCAGGCCTGCGGACTCCTGATTCGTGGATATGCCTCTTTAGTGGCAAGACATCAGCTTACAAGCTTTTATCCTCTTCTTCTCATTAAAGTAGAACAGGAGAACTATTCGAAGCCGGATGATGACAGCATGCAGTATCTTGGTGATACCATCACGATGAGCCCCAAATATGTTGATACGATGCTCCTCTTCCTTGCAGGCGATAAGCAACGTGTGCAAAAAGAGCAGGCGCTCCAAATGATGTATAAATTCGGAATAGCTATCCTTCATGAGCAGGCCCATCATCAACAGAACGCCACCAAAGCTCGGTGGGGTTTCTCCCCTTATCTCTTAGAGGGGCTTGCGTGCTTTCGCGAATTCATCCTCCAAAGACATTTGTTCAACCACAATGCTGAATTGGACGTAGTGAAGAGATGTATGGAGCGCGGGCAATTCGACGTATTAAGGAAAGAACACGGGAAATACGGCCTCGGTCTGTATTTCTTTTGCTTGATTTTCATCCATCGCGTCGCCGGAACAACTTGGATTCCAGAGATAGACCGGTTTTCAGAGGAGTCATGGAATAAAAAGTTTGATACGCTCATTCGCCTTACTCGTCTGATTCATAGCGCTGCCAACAGGAAAGAATTGGTCCATCAAGCAGAATCCTTTGTCTCAGACTTGTCGCAGGCATCAGGTCCAAGGCTCAAAGCACTCTTCCGGGAATCTGAAGAGAAGCTAAACATGCAAATCAGGCTCCCCCCAATAACGATAGGGTAGCGCTTCTTGTCATGCGCAAAACGGTAATGGATCTTGCCTAGATCTCCCGCCTCTTCGTGTCCTTCACTTTCTTCTCGCTCACCGGGATGTCGGAGTCGAAGTCAACGTCCACCTCGCTCTTCGTCTCCTCCCACGTGCGCTTCAGCTTCTTCCTGAGTTTTTCATCCATGCCTCCACCTCGTCCTTGAGCGCGATGAAATCCTTGACTTTGCCCGGCAGTTCCTTGGAATATCTCTCCACCACCGCTGAAAAAGGCCTCTCCTCATGCCCGAACACCAGGTTGTCAGCATGAGCAATGATTTTCTCTTCTTTGGAAACAGGAACATAGTCTTTCGGCTGCAGCGGCAGTTTCTTCTCCAAAATCTCCTTCTTGGTGATTCCGGCGCCGATGTGCCGCTCGGCGATCAAAGCCACCGCTTCAGGCAATCCCTCTTTCCGGATAATCTCAGCCCCATAGATCCCGTGCTTGATCCCTTCTTTCCCCAGCCCGGATTTGTACCTTCCGATATCGTGCAACAGGCTGCCGATCCGGATCAGCTCCAAATCCGCCCCAGGCACCTTCTTTCCAATCCTCAGTGCGATCTCCTTCACTTTTTGCACGTGAGCGAGGATTTTCCCAAAGACTTCATCGCTCGGGATATGTTTTCGTAAAATCTTAATGGCTTCTTCTTCGTTGATCATAGCAACGATAAGAGAAAGCGCCTATTTATGCGTTTCTAAAGAGGGATCTACCTTCTCAACTGCAAGAGCAAATCCCTTAAGAAGGCGAATCCATGCATGAATTTGAAGCGAAAGAGCACCGTAGACAAAACAATAAAGGCGATCATCATCCAGACGCCGCGTTTCGCTTTCGTCATGAGCGGAAAGGGGGCCCGAAGGCCCCCCTTGTGAGAGATGGCTTTCGCCATCTGTATGAAAAGCGGCAGGCAGGAAGCCCTGCCTGTCACCTCTTTTTCCCGAAGGTCATGGAAATTGCCCGATAGTCGAGGGCGCTTTCCAGGACACCAAAAGCCGAAGCTTTTGATTGGAAAAGGAAAGGCTCCTGCTGTGTTTGTGGGGGTTGGAGAATAAGGGGAGCAGGAGCCTTTGAACATAAAGCGATGCCTCGCAACGCTTCACTTGGTCTTGAGGGGGGGCTGCTTCATCTCCTTCAGCCAGAGCAGGCCGATGTGGATGAGCTCTTTGTTGAACTTGTCGCTGAGTCTGTACGTTTTCTTGTACAGGTCATAATCGATCATGCCCATGCTCTTCATGGGGGTCAAAATCCGATCGTAAAACTGCCTTTTGTTGTAGGAAACTTTCACCTTCTTGCCTTGGTAGGGCGGCTCCTGGATGATGTCTGTGATGAGCGTGCCCTCGTGCAATTGCGTGGCGAACATGCTCATCTCGGTCTTCCCGATCTCATTATGGTTCTCCTTGATGTGCTCGATCAGGAGCTTGGCCACGATGATCTGCTGCTTCGTCGCGAAGACAACCTCGTAGATGTCCTCGGGCAGGTTGAACCTGTCGAACAGGATGACCATGGCAACACAGAAATAAACTAGTATATAAATATTTCCTTTTTAGGAACTGGTATACTATTATCTATATTAGTTTTCAGATGATAAAGAGAGGGAAAAGTTTTTATCCGCCCCGGGAACTCGTCGGCTATGTATGCCCGCACGGTTCCCGTATCACCCGCCGAACAAAGAAGCGTGGCGCTCTGCGCTCTCTGCGGTCTAGAAACAAGAGCCGACGCGGGAGAAGTCGCCGCGAGGATGGGGCGCCGAGGAAAGGGCCCTTTGATGGAATTCTATATTTGGAACGCTAACAGCGACCGCAACGCGGCACACCTTCTATTAGGCATGGACAACAGGTTTGTGGTGGAGCGTGAAATCCTTTTGGAGCCGTTCAGAGAGCATAGGGAAGTGAAACGTCGCCTCTATGCCGGACTAATCCTTCCAAGAGTTCGGGAAATAGTGGGTGTCACGGGACTTGAGCATCGGGTGCAAAGAACAGATGCATATTCTCGGCTATTGGGCACGGTGTTTGGTGATGCGCTTGATGCATTTCAGATTGCCGAGGCCGAGCTTCTGAAATCGCTCGAAAAAAGGTATGCAGGTAATGCCTCATGCGATGTGGGGGACGTAGCCCATGAAGCGACCGCAGGGCTGAAGGCAAAACTTGAGGCAGGATACCTAGAAATGACTCCTTACAAGCGGCAGGTAGCGGATCTGATACTGGGTCAGCTGCGGGAAGAAGAGAGAGGCATCTTGATGCTCAGTACGGGCTTTGAGATTGATGGGCACAATGTCCAAAGACCATACTCGCGAGAGGAGATCGCCCGCTATATGAAGATATCTGGACTGGATGTGCGCAGGAAAGAGGAAGTCGCCAAGAGAAGGCTGAACCATCCCCTGCGCAGGGGCGTTTTGCAGCAGGTGAGAGGATTGGCTTCCGACAGCGATGTGAGAGCGTATCTTGCTGAGGTGGCGGAAGTGGATATCCGCAGGCATCTTGCCTATTTCGGCTACGCGAGCGATGAGCTGGATCTCAGCGTGAGAGCGCGTCATGCGGTCTGGGTTCTAGGCAGGAGGACAATCGCTGAGCTTGATTCGGCCTTCTTTGAATCCATTCCCATAATTAAGAACTGCGGAAAAGTGACCGTGGCAGAGATACATGAAAAGCTCGCGGCCTGGAAGCGCTCGGAAGTTCCTTCATTTCGAGTAAATTAAAAGTAAATCCTTTTATAATCTAGGCAGGAGAATAATACTATGCAATCCTTCAACCCCCAAGGCCTCATCTTCTTCCCGTATGCATTCTTCAACCGCCGTCTTCTCATTCCAAATGAAGCCGTCAAGAGCATCAACGAAATCGAATTCGATGCCTTAAAGCGCAGAGGCTTCAAGGCCGTCCTCTTCGACAAGGACAACACGCTGACAGAGCCCTACCAAAAACGCCTTTCCCCACTCCTAAAAAAAGGATTTGCCGCTTGTAAAAAAACATTCACGAGCTCCATCGCCATCTTCTCCAATCATGCGGGGACAGGAGACGACAACAATCACGAAACAGCAAGGGCGATTGAACGAGCATTAGGCATCGCCGTCATCCGCCACAGGAAGAAGAAGCCAGCAGGCATGGACGAAGTCTCCGCTTTCTTCAACTGCCAGCCAGAAGAGATCATCGTCATCGGCGACCGCCTCTTCACCGATATTGCTTTCGGCAACCGCTACGGCTGCCATACGATTCTCGTCAACCCGTTAACCAAAAGATACGAGAACGCCCTATCTGCCTGGGTCGCGGGATGGGAGCGGAAGCTCTTGAAGAAATAAGGTTCAAGCGAAAAATGCCCTCACCCTCTCTGCCCATCTTTTCGTGATTTGCATCTTCCATTCGGGAGGAAAACATTTCGAGTAATGCTCCCACGTATAGCGTGCGTCCATGAAGACGATCACTCCCCGATCGGTTTCTGATCGGATGCATCTGCCGGCGTTCTGCATGGTTTTTGTGATTGCGGGGAAGATGTAGCCATAGCTCATCCCCTCTCCGTACTTGTCCTGGTAATAGTCGACCAGCTCGCGCGTCTCCAGATCAGGCTTGCTCAGGGGCACGCCCACAACAATGACGCATTTCACTTCATCGCCCGGCAAATCAATGCCTTCCCCGAAGCTGCCGCCTGTCACCGCAAGCAGCACAGCTCCCCGTTCCTGCGCCTGTCTGAATTTCTCCAGGAGGGCGTTTTTCTGCTCCTTGCTCATTCCAGGAACCTCAGTCAGCACCAATCTTGAGCAGAGCTGGTCGAATGATTTCTTCACTTCATTCCTCAGCATATAGCTTGGGAAGAACACGAGCGTGTTGCCAGGCACGGCGTTCACGATATCAGCACAGATGGAGGCAATTTGCTTATATTGCTCCGGGCTCCTGAACTTGAATTTCGTCGTCACCTCTTCGACAACCAAATTGAGCCTGTGCTCCTCGGCAAACGGATCCTGATACTGCTTGAGCACATACTGCTTCAGCCCAAGCAAATCCGCGTACATCTCCGGTGGAGTGAGCGTCCCTGACATCAGCACACTAGAAGCGCAGTCCGCGAAAACCTGTTTCGTGATGAGAGATGGATCCAAGCAAGTGTATCGCAAGCTGAGTTGCGGCCCTTGCTTCCCTTGAGTCCGCGAGATGCTCCTGCAGAATCCAGGGTCAGGGCCGTTCCAGGAAGCCAGGAATCCGGCGACGATGCTGATGAAGCTCTGCTTCTGCTCTTCTAAAACGATGTTGCCGAAGATCGCCAGCTGCTGCTGCGTCTCGTCATAGGGGAAGCGCTTCTCCAGCGACCGCGTGAATTCCCCTTTCAGCACGTACTCTTCCTCTTTCTCTTCATCCAATGCAGACCCCAGTTCTTGAAGCACGGCAAGGATCGCTTCCAGGCGATGCTGGGCTTCCTCGTGCTGGAATTTCTTGGCTTCGGAGATGGCCCTCTCCATGACAAAAGTAGATAAGCTCTCCGACATCATCTCCCTGCACCTTCCCGGCAGGTTGTGCGCTTCGTCCACTATCAGGATGCAATCCGCCAACCTTTTTTCAGACCGCTTGAAGAAGCTCTCGCGGATGTTCTTGTTGAAGATATAGTTGTAATCTGCGATCACCACCTGCGCCTCTTTCCCTACCAGGGACGCAATCTCATAGGGGCACACATGGCTTTGCCTACTGAGGTCAATGAGTGTTTTCGTGTCCGCAGGCGCTTTCGCGGAGATCTGCAGCAGGGCTTTTTTCGCTAAAGCGCTCGTCTGCCCGTGCTCCCGAAGGTTGGTGTAATAGTCGCACACATCATCATTGCGCAGCGCCTTGCAGTATTCGAAGAATTCGCCCGGCAGCATCTGGTGCGCCCCGGGCTGGCAGCACATCCATTTCTTCGCGATCAGGTCGCAGCATGTGAAGTTCACTCCAAATTTCTCCTTGATGTCCCTGAGCGTCTGCACAGCCAGCGCGTGCTGCGTATGTCTAGACGTTAGGAAAAAGATGGTCTTGCCGTGCTCAAGCGCGTGCTTCAGGCACGGCCCAAGGGCCGCGATCGTCTTGCCCAGGCCAGTGGGAGCGTGCGCAAGGAGATGCTTCCCAGCCGTGACGCAGGCCTCGACATCCTTCACGAGCTGCTCCTGCTCAGGCCGAAGCTTCTCGTACGGGAACAGCAGCGACGCATCCATTGCCCGACAGAAAGCCCGCAGCTTTATATGCGTATTGGCAGAAAATCCGGAAGGTTTCCGGACAGGGGATAATCAGCCGCAAAGGGCAATAAACTCTTCTTTCTTGAGTCCCGCTTGCCGGATGATTTCAAGGAGCGTTCCTCTATCGATTTCAGCGTGGAGCGGAACAACCGTGGTTCGTACTCCTTCGCTCGTCTCCTTTTTCAGAATCACATGGCTGCCCTTCTGCCGCACATTCGCAAAACCGGCATGAGAAAGCGCTTTGATGACCTCCTTGCCGGAGAGCCTTGGCAGCTTAGGCATTTTCTTCAATAGCGAAACGGGCGACAAAGGAGTCATGACCTGTAAACTCCTTAGGCATGCCCATCTCTTCAATGTAGAGTTCAACCGCTTCTTTGAGATTGGCTAACGCTGCTTCAATCGTATGCCCTTGGCTGACGACATCGACTTCAGGGCAGAGCGCTACAAATTGTTTTTCCCCTTTCCGAATGATGGCAGTGAACTCCATTGTGGTCACTAGGAGGATAAAAGAGTCGTCTCTATATAAATTTTCACTAAAAGAGGGGCCCTGCCCGTCGAAACCTTTAAATAAAACCCCGGAAGACTCCATCGCATGGGCTTTGCAGGCAGGGCGATCATCGCTTTTTACCTGCTTGCGCTCTTCGTCATTTAAGGCTTCCCCGGGCAGAGATATCTGAAGGGGAAGCCGTGAATGAAGATATTTCTGCATCCGTCCATGAACAAAGCGATCGTCACAGGATGCACCTCTGAGTTGGCCGAGGCGTACGTCACTGCCTTTGGGACAGCGGGCTACCCTGTCACGGGAATCGCGCGCGGTGCTCACGCTTCAGGAAACCATGAGCACGTCCGCCTCGACCTCTCCGACAGCCGGGCGGCGACACGCTTTGTGCGCGGTCTCAACCTCTCAGGGATTGAAAGTCTCGTGCTCGTCCACGGCGTCGGCAGTTTCGTCTTCGAGGAGCATCCCGGCCCGATGGACGTGGAATCGTACACGTCAAATTATCTCACGTTCATGCATCTTGCAGAGCCGCTGAGATATCGCGTGATGCATGAGACACGGGCGCATCTCACCCTTGTAAGTTTCGGTTCGACGGGCGACCGCTATGACGTGCCGTATTGGCAGACCTACTCGCGCTGCAACCGCATGCGCAAGGAGAAGATGCGGGACTGGGCGATACAGTCTCCGGGGAGAATCTCGGGGGTCTTCGTCGCCTTGCCCACGGTCGACACGCAGTGCCAGCGCGCGATGCGCCCGTATGCCGACCGCACGTACTGGCGCGCGCCGCAAGAAGTGGCAGAGAGGACGCTGCCCGCAATCCTCTCCGTGCCGCATTGGGCGGAACTGGCCCCCTTCAACCCTCTGTCGGAAGGCGTCATCGACGCGTATTTTTCCAACCATCCGAGAATCTACGCGAAATGGATGCGCGAGATGGGCCGCTCCGACGGCAGCGTTGGCGCAAATCCAAACCTTTAAAAATCCCTTGCGAAACCTGTCTTTCGCTATATAGATACTCCATAATATAGGTTACAAAGGTTGGGGGAATGAATCAAACCATATTCACTGTGTTTTTCCGCGAGAAGCCCGCGCAGATGATGATCCATCTGAAGAACTCTGCCACCGAGATGTACGCGTCCTCGCTCGCAAAGAAAGTCGACTGCACGTATTCCCATGTCGTCAAGATCCTGCAGGCGATGGAGAAGGCGGGGCTGGTAAACTTCGAGAAGACTGGAAGGCTAAAACTCTTATCCTTAACTAAGAAGGGTGAGCAGGTCGCGGAAAGGATTGACTCTATTAAGACGATTCTTTAGAAAAGATTACTGTAAGGTTTCCTCCATTTGTATTCTCGTTAACGTATCCTTGGACAACTGCAAGAACGCTTCTTCCATCGCAATCGGAAAGCATCCGCCGGCCGCGCCAGCATGGCCGTGCCAGTTTCCTCCCGTCTGTTGCAATAAGGGCTGGAGCGTATCGAGGCAATCCAATTTTTTTGAGCGCAAGCTCACTTTGGTCTTCCCTTCCATCCTGCTCATGACAAGGGAGGTCTCATAAGCCTGTAAAAGATCCTCAGCTAGCGCTCCAACAATCTGCGGCCGGACAGCCAGCCCGGCGTTCACGATCACCAATCCTCGGTCAAGATGCACCGCTTCAGGGTGCGCCGCCAGCCAGGCTTTCGCCTCCAGCATCTCCTTCCTGAACTGAAGAAAGGAGTCGCTTGCCCGTTTTCTCAGCTCCGCATCTCCAAAGCATGCGCCCATTCCTGCCCCGACATCCTTAGAGCGCCCGCACGCCTCAAGCAGGAGCGCGAACTCCCGCGCCTCCATCTCGCCCAGGAGATACTGCTCCTGCAGTTCCTGGCTCCCGACATGCTTCTCCAGCGCGCCATGAAGCTTGAGCATCTGCACTTCGTCCAGCGCGCTCAGCCGGAGCGAAGGGTCAAGCTCAGAGTCGCGCAGCACTTCGCTGGCATGCTCGCCGCAGCATTCAGGCACAATGTGCTTGAGCGCTCTGGTCTGGTAGCCGAGCAGCTTTATGCCTTTCTTCCGCGCCAATGTTCCGGCTGAGACGCTCTCTGCCAGCAGCAGGTGGTGGAATTCGCTCTCCATCTTCTGCCGGTCCCCGAGCGCTCCCACTATCGCAAGATGCGCATGGCTCCTGATGTCCGGCCAGAGCTGCCTGCAGAACAGATAGGCGATGCCCGCGCTGTTGATGCTGTCCGCCTCCAGCCCGAACTGCAGGGGGTTGAGCATGTCAGCGTGCTGTTCTCCGGGATGATGGTCGATAATCAGCACCTTCTTCTGCGCCAGCACCAGCCCCAGGGTTCCGGAAGCTGCCGCCCCGGTGTCGACGAAGACAAAGGTTTCATACGGCTCCTTCGCCAGCTGCTCCAGGATCTCGGTGTCAACATGCATGACAAAGCTGGTTGCGAAGGGGATGCGCAGCCTTTGGAAGGTGAGCGATAATAAGGCAGCGCCGCTGATGCCGTCAGCGCCGTAGTTCGCGACAATCTTCACCGAAGTGGCCTGAAACGCTTTTGCCTTCTCGGTGATGGCCTCGAGGAGATTCATGCGCCAAACCTCCTCTCCCGTTTTTGATAGTCACTGATCGCCCGTTCAAGGTCCTTCTTCGTGAACTCCGGCCAGAGCTTCGGCGTGAAATGCCACTCAGAGTATGCCGACTGCCACATCAGGAAATTGCTTGTCCTCACTTCTCCGCCAGGCCGGATGATGATGTCGGGTTCGGAAGAAAGCCAAAGGCGTTGCGCGATTGCCGCCTCATCCACAGCGGGAATCTTCTCTTTTAGTATTTTTTTAACAGCGTCAACAATCTCTTGCCTTCCGCCATAGGCCATCGCGAGGTTGAGCGTCCGCCTTCCTGGCCTGTTTCCATTCATAATCTTCTCCATGCTTTGTTTAATATCCTTGGGAAACATCTCCAGCCTGCCAACAAACCGGATGTTGAAGGGCTCATATTTCTTTTCCAGTTCCGTTCTCTTCTCCTTGAATGAAGCCATAGCATCCCGGAACATCTTGAAGAGGAATTCCTTCTCCACTTGCGATCTCTTGAAGTTCTCGATAGAAAACGTATAGAGCGTGAGTTCCCGCACCGGCAGCTTCTGGCACCACTGGAGGAGCTGTTTGACCTTTTCCGCGCCGAACCTATGCCCTTCCCAGGGGGCCAGCCCTTTCTTCTTCGCGTAGCGGCGATTGCCGTCGAGAATGATGGCTATGTGCAGTTTCGCGTCCCCCATGGTGCTTTTCCTGAGGCAAGGCGTTTAAATAAGTTTTGAAGCGTGGCTTGAATAAAGGCGCTCTGCGCACATTTGGCACTAGCAAATCTTAAAAATAAGGAGTCGCTTCCAATACCTATGGTTTCCGTGGAATACAAGCCTCAATTATTGGAAGACGGTATCGCTGCGTATATGCAAAATCATCCGGAGAAAACTCTAGGCACCCTCGCAAAGGAAGCAGGCATTTCAGAAGGTCACCTATCCAGGATGTGGCATGGGAAAATAGTTCCACCCAGAGTCAAAATTGTAACCCTTAAAAGGATAGCTTTGGCTCTCGGGCAAGATCCTGCGCGGTATTATACCGAGCCAAATCCTGCCTCCGAACCTGCGGATATCGGCCAAGTGGTGGCGGGAGTTTTTGCATACGACATGCCCAATAGGCAGACCTATTTTGGAAAGCCAGACAACGGAACACTTCGGGACGCATGTCATGTTTCAACTCGGGGCCTGTCCCAATCTCCTTTTTCCCCTGTGGAAGCGCGGAGAAGAGTCTATTATTTGCGAGCGAAAGCATCAACGGTGGACACCTTCGATTTTAATCCGGGTGGCGCAATAGCAACGTATAGTCTTGAAGACAAGATTGCGCAAACGCACTGACTTTTATCTATTTCATCCCGTCCAGCGCATCCAAAACATCTTGAGCGTGCCCTTCCGCCTTCACATTCCGCCATTCCTTCGCGATGCTGCCCTGCGGGTCTATCAGGAAGGTTGTCCTCAGCGTCCCCACCATCGGCCTGCCATTTACAACCTTGTCTCCCCACGCGCCGTACAGCTTTTGCACCTTCGCATCAGGGTCTGACAGCAGCCGCACGTTCAGCCCATGCTTCCTTGAAAATGAAGTGTGGCTCTCGCACGTGTCAATGCTCACGCCCAGGATCACAGCGTTGCGCTCTTCAAACTCCTTCGCCAGTCGGGTGAAGTCCTTCGCTTCAATCGTGCATCCAGGGGTATCATCCTTCGGATAGAAGTAGAGCGCCACCCATCTTCCCTTGTCATCTGACAGCTTCACCTTCCCTTCCGGGCTCTCCAGCTCAAAATTGTGCGCTTTCATGTGTTCCTCGTGGCGTGCGGCGAAGGGTTTGTTAGCCGAAGGCTAACTTACGAACCTAGTGAGTATTCCCTGAGTAGGTCTTCGAGCAAAGCGAGAAGACCGTCGCACGCCCCCTCACCTATTATTATCTGTCGTTTTCTTAAACCTTTTCAAAATAGCAGTATCTCCGCAGGTTTGTTTAGGGGGTGAGCTTTTTGACAGGGTAGGGGTTTGTTTGGCCTTCTTAGTCGCGTGAGCCGATCAGCTATATTTGTTCACTTCTTTT
>Ga0209541_10011776_pt1 | contig 13638 bp, 13 predicted proteins | sample RifCSPlowO2_01_FD_184027 | JGI IMG/M metagenome (GOLD analysis project Ga0209541, IMG submission 184027) | Groundwater microbial communities from Rifle, Colorado - Rifle CSP2_plank lowO2_0.1 (SPAdes) (version 2) | ecosystem: Environmental > Aquatic > Deep subsurface > Groundwater | place...
CACGAAAATGGGCGCGCGATAGTATTTTATGCATTCCGGTAAAACTTGCTTCCGGGCCGGATCCGGTATAACAAATGTCGTGCTTTTCAAAAAGCTTTTGAACCGTGCCGTCTTCGCCATATTCTCCGTGAAGCGCAATAAATACGATGTCTGCGATTCCTTTAATTTTTTCGCACGCAGCATCCGCGTTCATTGGCAAAAACGGCGCGACTAGCCACGTGCCGTCGTGCGTAATTGTAGCCAAATGCATTTCGTATTTTTCCGGATTTAAATTTTCGTAAATCTGCTCAGCCGTTTTAAGTGAGATTTCGTGTTCCGCCGACGGCCCTCCCCCTAACACCAAAACTCGTAATCGTTCATTGAACCGCGTCATTTGATTTTATTGTAACACATTGTTATCATGCATAAAGATAAAGAGCGTGGCGCGTAATGAAAAAAAACAGCTCGCAGGACTTTGCGCAGAAAAATAAGGAGTCAAAAGCGGTCAGAAATTAATGGTGGGGTATACCGCGTTGCTGTTGAAGCCGCTTTGGAAATGTATAAATTTGACCGCATCACAGCTCCATATCCGCGCAAAATTCCGGAGGATAAATTTGTTCTGCTTTCCGTGAAAGCTGGCGATACCGATGGCATTCGTGCTTTAAAAATATTGTGCCAAAGTTTGCTCGCCACCAAAGGTATGCGGATTATATCCACGACATACGGCAAAAAAGCGCTTTTGGCTTTTATCTCAATTCTTGATAATCAATCCGAGAAGACTCGCTGGTTTCATAATGGAAAACAAACAAGAAAAATAAAATAACGTCTATAAAAAGATGTTTTTTGTTTCACCATAACAATTCTGCTATTCCAAAATTCTAGAAATTTTTTCGTATTTTAATCGGCACTACAATATATCGTAGTGCTTTTTTTCGGACAACCTATTTTACTTTCTCACTTCCCACCCCTTGGATTCAAGCGCTTTGATGATTTTAGCAACTGAGATGGTTACTTCTTCATCACGGAGCGTCCGTTCATATGATTGAAATACTAAATGAAATGCCATTGAGCGCTTACCAATCTCAATTCCTTCGCCCTCATATAAATCAAACATATCCGTCTTCCATAAAAGCGGGCCGGCTGTGTTTTCAATCAAATCCTCAACTTCCTGCACACGCGTTTCTTCCGGAACAATAATGGCCAAATCGCGCACGATAGCCGGATATTGCGATGGAGCTTGATATTCAATTTCTGCCTCTGCGGCATCAACAAATTTCGCAAAATCAATTTCAAAAACCGCCGCCTCCCCTTTTTTAAAGTCATACAATTTTTGCACTGCTGGATGGAAAGAGCCGATATATCCAACCGCATCATCGCCAACTTTAATTGTAGCCGAGCGATATGGATGCAAATATGATGGAAATGCCGACTCTTTGTTATCAAACCACACATCATCAATGCCTGCAGATTCGAAAAGCGCGCTTACTGCTCCTTTTGCAAGATAAAATGCGTTGCGCGCATCGCTCCATGCTGCGCCAGCTATCATTTCTTTTTGCATATCCCCAGGGTCGTATTGCAATGCAGACATTCTTTTTATTTGCTCCTTCAAAAATACATTGCCAATTTCAAAAAACCGCACCGAAGAGTGGCCGAGATAATTGCGCGGGATATGCTGTACTAGCGATGAAACAGCGCTTCTGCGGAGATATGCAAGCTCCGGTCTAGTTGGGTTAAGAAGCTCTTTGTAATCAGATGTTGCTCCTCCAAAACGCTTGATATCTTCTGAACCGATGAAATTATAGGAATCCGTTTCCAAAAAACCCGCAGCGACAAGCAAGCTGCGAACTTTATCTCGCCAAATAACAGCATCGTTTCGTTCCGGCATCGGAAATGCTTCTGCGAATGGTTTTGGCGCAATATGGTCATATCCAATAATGCGCCCGACCTCTTCAATAATATCCTCTTCAATCATCAAGTCTTTGCGCATTGTCGGAACCTCAACAACAAAATGAATTGCGTTTTCGCGGCCTAAAATCCGCCGCGCGCCTTTATATGGTGCAATTTTCTTAAAAGCGGATAGCGTCTCTTCAACAACCGCGCCACGGCCGCTGAAAGCATGAATAACTTTATTGTTTCCAATATAAATGCCGACGTGCCCATATGTTCGCCTATTGCCAGCAATTCCGGGCCGCGGAGATTTTTGGCTTCTAAAAACCAAATCTCCGGCCGCCAAATCATCATCAGCAATCGGAATGCCTGCAAAATATTGCTGAAAACTCATCCGAGGAATTTCAACGCCGATTTGACGAAAAAGATATAAAACAAAACTTGAGCAATCAAAACGATTTGGCGCGTCATACATAACGCTTGCGCCATAATAATACGGGTGTCCCAAAAGTTTTTGCGCAAGCTTTACTACAATCTCGCGCGGACTTGCTACTGCGGAAACTTTAAAATCTAATCTGCGCATCACATCCAAAAACTGTGCCTCGCTTATGTGCTCGCCAAGAACGCTGCCTATTTTTTCTAAACGCACAGCGATTTTTCGCGGGTATTGCGGTTTTAGGTACATATCGCAAAATCCTTTCGGTTTACCTCCTGCATATTCCAAAATCCATCGCACTAAAAGCCCCATTGCGTACTCCGCAATATTCGGGTCCAATCTTTGCGAAAATCTTTGCGCAGCATCAGTTGCAAGCTTCAGCGTTTTTGCAGTTTTTCTAACGGATGCGCCGTCAAAATTCGCGGACTCAATAATAATATTTTTTGTGTCGTTTGTTACTGCGGCCCGATTGCCTCCTTTGACTCCGGCAATTGCCAATGGACCAGCCGCATCAGCGATAATCAACATTGAATTGTTTAATTTGCATTCAACTTCGTCCAAAGTAGTCATATATTCTTCGCTTTTCGCTTGGCGCACAAAAATTTTATTGCCCTTAATTTTGTCCGCGTCAAAAACATGCGTCGGCTGGCCGGTTTTAAACATAATAAAATTGGCGAGATCAACCAAAAGATTAATTGAATTGATCCCTAAAGGCTCCAGATGTTTTTTGAGCCAAGCTGGCGAACCTTTCATGCGCACGCCGTCAACGCGCGCCACCATATACCGCGGACAGAGTGCATAGTCTTCTACAACAACTCCAAAACCGCGAAGTTTTTTTGCTGCTTCTTTATTATTTTTCAAAATCTCCCGCAAAACCCTTCTGGGCTCTAATCGCCGCGTTTTCAAAAATTCTGCAAGCGCGCTGGATTCTGTTTTGCGATCAGCAACGGTATTCAAAATCGCCGCAATCTCATGCGCCATTCCCATATGCCCGCCAGTATCTGCAACGCGATTGAGTGGTTTTATATCTAAAATATAATCACCGCTGCGTTTTTCAATTGATTCAACCTCAAACGCGCGCATGCTAAGAGCTTCGCGAAACATTTCCGGCTTCGGAAGTTTGGGAATATATTCTTTTAGCCAGTTGTATGAAAATTTCATTCTACTTTCCAATAAATTGTTTTAAAAATTTTATGTCGTTTTCGCGAAAAAGCCGAATATCCGGAATTTTGTATTTCAGCATCGCGAGTCTGTCAATTCCCATCCCAAACGCGAAACCTTGCCACAAATTCGGATCAATTCCGCAATTTCGCAAAACTTGCGGATGTACCATTCCGGCTCCGGCAATTTCCATCCAATCTCCATCGCCCCCCCGCATATCAACTTCAAAGCTTGGTTCTGTAAACGGAAAATAGCTCGGACGGAGACGAATCTCAACTGCCAACTCGCCAGCCTTGGGCTGGAAAAATTGGTTGAAAAATGACTCCAGTGTCCACTTTAAATTAGCAACGCTTACTTCTCTGCCAATAGCCAATCCCTCTAATTGCCAGAACTGAATATCGTGCGACGCGTCAGTAGCTTCGTGGCGAAAAACTCTTCCAGGCGAGATAATCTTAAATGGCGGCCGATGCGTCTCCATAAAACGAATTTGAACCGGAGAAGTGTGAGTCCGCATTAATAATTTCGGATTTCGGATTTTGCCTGCCAGTCCGGCAGGCATGGATTTCGGATTTGTACGCTCTGGCTTTAGCCAGAGCGTGTCCCACATCTCCCGCGCCGGATGGTCGGCGGGAATATTTAGCGCATCAAAATTATACCGCTCTGTTTCTGCTTCCGGTCCTTCCGCAACGGCAAATCCCATGCGGCCAAAAATATCTATAACCTCACGAGCAGCTTTCGTCAGCGGATGAACTCCGCCAACCGGCATACTATGTCCTGGAGCTGTCACATCAATGCGTTCTTCGCGCAATGACCGCTCAAGATGTTTTGTTTCCAAATCTTTTTTCGCAACAGCAAATAGTCGCTCCAAGCGCTCTTTAAGTTCGTTGGCGGCTTTTCCAATTTTGCGCCGCTCCGCGCCAGTGCGGTTTTTAAGCGAGCGCAAAATTTGCGTAAGTTTCCCCTTGCGCCCCAAATACTCAACCTCCAGCGTTTCCAATACCTTGGGGTCAACTATTTCTTTGAGCTTTTTTTCAAAATGTTTTCTAATTTTCTTCAACTCCTCCATACATTATATAGTACACAAAAACAGAAAAAACGAAAAGCATATGATTGCTTAAGTGCATAAAAAAATGTATAATGCGAATACGTGCGGTCGTGGTGTAGCCCGGTTAACACGTCCCCCTGTCACGGGGAAGATCGTGGGTTCAAATCCCATCGACCGCGCAATAGAAATGGGTTTGAGCGGCACGAGCTAGCGCAGCGTCGAGGAATTTGCGGAGAGCAAATTAAATCCCATCGACCACAAACAATTTTTCTGCTACAATAATGTCGCGGGGTGGAGAAGCGGTATCTCGCAAGGCTCATAACCTTGAGACACAGGTTCAAATCCTGTCCCCGCAACCACGAAAAGAAAATTGCTTTGCAATTTTCTTTGTTTATGTTCTTCAAAACCAAAACGACAAAAGTTTTTATATCGGCTTTTCCAGCAATCTCAAGCGACGACTTTTTGAACATAATCATGGACAAAGCGTAACGCAAACAAAAAGCGGCGCTAATATGCGCCACTGTTTTGTTATATTATCTGAGCGCCTCCAGCATTGAGCAATACACAAGCGCTTCTTCGTATACATTGCGCATTAATTCTTTCATTGCGTCATCCGACATTTTCTCTAATTTGGAAAATGCTATGCGATCAATTGTGTGTTCCTGATTGGAACCATCGTTCTCGCGTATCAGAACGTTAAACACGAGCATGTGCTTTTTGGTGTCCTGCGAGTCAAAACATCCTGGCCGTCCGCCAACATTTATTACTTTTTGCCTGCACTGCGCAAGTTTGCCTCTGTATTCTCCAGCAAGCTGGCCGCCTGCCTGCATCAGCCTGCCAAGAGCTATCGCTTCGCTTTCCGACAAGCTGGCAATAAATTGTTCCGGCTTGAGCAGTAATCCGTCCTCCTGTAATTTTTGCATATGCGCCAGAAATAATTTTACGTGCGACGCAAGCTCTCTGGCATATAACTCATATGTTTCTTCCGTAATGTCTTCTGAAAATGGAAGCGTCATCAAAAATTTTTCGCGCCTTTCGCCATTTCGTAAAATGTAGCTGCCATAAACGCGAACATTATTCCCTGCTTTAACCGCAGTCAATCCAACAATTCTGTTATTAAAACGATGAGCGCCTTCTAATTCTTTTGTAAATGCCTCACCAAATTTATCAATCAAGCTTTGCTCGGCAATAAATCCAGCTCGCGGCTCCGCAATATCAGGCTGTGCCGTTATGAGCGTATTCCCGGAACACGAGCACAGAAATATATATGCTATCGCCACAATAGCCTTTTGCATAACAAGTCCTGCAAAATAAATTTATCTAGCTATAATAATATCACAATAGATGCTATATGCAACGCTAGCTTTATTTTATTTTGTCGAGGGTGGGGATCGAACCCACGGCCTAGGGTTTATGAGTCCCTCGCTCTACCACTGAGCTACCCCGACATTAAAAAAATTAAAAATGGGCGTCACTGAATGTTGTCATAAAAACTTTTGTCTTGTTCATCAGGTAAACGCCCTTCTTTTCTAAGTTCGCTCATGCGTTCACGATTTTCATAAAAAAAAGCGGATTTTTGCTTTTCTTTGTTTTGAATATCGCAGAGCAATTTTTTTTCCTGGCACGGCAATAATTTTTTTTCATGAATCCGTTTCACAGCGAACATAAGAATGCGGAGCGGAGCGGCAATTGCCATAACAACCAATGCCCCCAAAAATTTTCCTGCCATAACTTCCTCCATTGTTCCTCTTGAACCCTATCACGAGCGAAGCATTTTGTCTACAGATAATTCAGTTCTTTGAGCAATTTTTCATACTTGTTCATTGCACGAATAGTTTCGTCGCGCGAAAGAATAATATTTGCTTCGTGCGCGATACGATTGCGCACTTTATGCGCTTCCCAAATATCATTAAGCGAATCTAAATCCGAAGATTCAATTTGCTTGAGCCGCTCCCCCAAATTTTCTCCAGCATATCCGGCGCTTTCCAAAATTTTATCAATTAAAGAATCGGCGGCAATAATAGCCAGCTTGCGTTCGTTTTCATTGTCTGAAGCGGCACGAGCTTTCATTGATTCCCATGCGGCAATATTTTTTTGGCTTGGCACGCCCGACGATACTGCCGCTGGACTCGCGGCGCCCTGTAAGCCGAAATTTGCGCGAAGAAGTCCAAAAAATTTTTGAGTCTGGTAAACGGCATACGCAACAATGCAAACAAACACGGCGGAAACCGCTCCGCTGAAAATTTTCAGCCAAAAAAGCTCTCTAGAATAATCTCCGTAAATAACTGTTTTTGTAAAACCGATTATGTCGTAAACGCTCATATATTATGTATTATCACAATACTTCAATTTGTTTTCCAACATCAAACAATTGCTTTTCTTCAAAATGCGGAGCCATAAGCTGAACGCCTATTGGAAAATTGGTTCCATCTTCTAAAACAGTTCCGTATGGCACTGAAAGAGCCGGAATTCCCGCTAAATTTACCGGAATCGTATAAATATCCGAAAGATACATCGCCAACGGATCTTCAGATTTTTCGCCAATTTTAAACGGCAATGTTGGGCTTGTAGGGCCTAAAATAACATCTACTCCTGTCTTCGGATCAAATGCTTTTTTGAAATCTTCTTTAATCAAATGGCGAACTTTCTGCGCGCGCGCATAATACGCATCATAATATCCGTGCGACAAAACATATGTCCCTAATAAAATGCGCCGCCGAACTTCAAGCCCGATGCCTTCGCCGCGGCTTCTTTTATAAACATCAAAAATATTATCGGCATCGGCGCGTTCTCCGTAGCGAATCCCATCAAAGCGCGCCATATTTGAAGATACTTCTGCAGGAACAATTATATAATAACACGGAAGCGCGTGTTTTGTATTGGGAAGACTGATTTCCCGAATAGTATAATGCTTTTCCAGTTTTTTAATAACAGATTTAATTGTGTTGTTAATTCGCGAATCAAGCCCCTCGGAGAAATATTCTTTCGGAACACCAATAACACGAACGGGCTGCGGCGCGGTCTTCAAAGAAAATATATCACTATCTACTGACGTAGAATCTAGCTGGTCATTTCCTTTGATTATGTTAAAAATAATTTCAGCGTCTTCAACGCTTTGCGCCAACGGGCCGATTTGGTCTAAAGACGAGGCCATAGCGATAAGTCCTGAACGCGAAACAGCTCCATATGTCGGTTTAAGTCCCACTGCTCCGCAAAATGCCGCCGGCTGGCGTATTGAACCGCCCGTATCGGAACCCAGCGCAGCCATTGCCAAATTAGCCGCAACAGCAACGGCAGAACCTCCTGATGAGCCACCCGGAACATATTCATTATTGTGCGGATTTCGCGTAGGGCCGTACGCAGAATTTTCAGTTGAAGAGCCCATTGCAAATTCATCCATATTGGTCCGCCCCAAAAAAATCGCGCCGGCCGCTTTCAATTTCTTTATGACTCCCGCATCGTATGAAGCAACATAATTCTTTAAAATGCGAGATGCGGCGCTTGCAATTTTTCCGCTGATTAAAATATTATCTTTGATGGCAAATGGGACGCCCCATAATATGCCGGGCTCCTCTCCAGACGCAATGCGATTATCAATTTCTTTAGCGCGCCCCATTGCGTCTTCTTCAAAAAGCTCCAAATAGGCGTTAAGTTTCTTATTTTCTTTTTTTGCAGCATCCAAATAAAGAGAGGTAGCGGCGCGCGCAGAAATTGTTTTATTTTTGAGAGCGTTATGAAATTCAACAATAGTCATAACACGGCCTTAACTTTTAGATAATCTCTTTCTTTTTGAGGAAACGCATCGGTTATGCTTTTTGAAATGCCCTCTTCGCATATATCTTCATCCGGTCGAGTTATATTTTTCACATCTTTCAGTGCATACGTCATCTCCGGAACATTAGAAACATCCGCTTGTTGAAGCGTCGCAACATATTCCAGAATGGAATTTAAATCCTTTGCCAGCACCCTTGTTTCATGCTCTCCGAATTCCGTTCTCGCCAAATCCTTCAAATGTTCAATATCATCTTTGGAAATCATAAAAATATCGTATCACGCTATTTGAGAAGTTTCAAAAATTCTTTTTCGTTAAGAATCTGTACACCGAGTTTTTTGGCACGCGCGTATTTAGAACCGGGATTGGCGCCAGCCACAACATATGATGTTTTTTTGCTGACCGTTTCTGACGGATCGCCGCCAAGCGCACGCACTTTTTCTTTTGCATCATCCCTACTCATTAATTCAAGTTCTCCCGTAAAAACAAAAGTTTTTCCGAATGGTGCGCCGCGCGCGCGTTTTGGAGGATTTCTTATATCAAGCTGCCGCAGAAGTTTCTGCAAAAACTTTTTATTATGCTCGTCGCGAAACCATTCATAAATGCTTTTTGCCACCACTTCACCGATATTCGGCACATTAATCAAATCTTCAAGCGACGCGCGCTCCAATTTTCCCAAGCTTCCGAAATGTTCCGCCAAATCATGCGCCGTTTCCTCACCTATATGCAAAATGCCGAGCGCAAAAATAAAGCGATCCAGAGAGACCCGGCGAGAAGAACGAATCGCATCAATCAAATTGTTTGCAGACTTTTCTCCAAAACGCTCAAGCAGCGCAATGTCGCCTTCTTTTAAAGTAAAAATGTCTGCGGCATCTTGAATAAGGCCGTTATCTAACAACGAATCCAAAATTTTTGGTCCAAGTCCGTCAATATTCAGTGCCTTGCGCGATACAAAATGATACAAATTTTCACGCGACCGAGCTTGGCATTTTTTATTAATACACCGAAGAATTACTTCTTCTTTTGCAATTTCGTGCCCGCACACGGGGCAATGACGCGGCATATGAAAATCTTTTTCTTTACCCGTGCGAAGCTCTTTCAGCGTCTTGCGAATATCCGGAATAACATCTCCGGCGCGTCCAACAATAACGCTGTCGCCTATTTTAAGCTCCAATCGCCGAATTTTATTTTCGTTGTGAAGCGTCGCGCGGCTTACTGTAACGCCTCCTATTTCAACAGACCGCAAGATTGCAACCGGCGTTAACGCGCCAGTTCTTCCGACTTGAACAATGATATCCTCAACTTTTGTAATAGATTCTTTGGGAGAGAATTTGAACGCTATTGAACCGCGAGGCGCTTTTCCAATCACACCCAATCGTTCAAAGAGTTTTATTGAATCAATGCTTACAACCAGTCCGTCTATATTATATGGAAGTTTTTCGCGCGCTGCGGCAATTTTTTTATAGTATTCAAATATTAAGCGCTCATTTTTGCAAAGATTCTCAAGATTGCGGCCGGTTTTAAATCCTAGAGAGCGCAGTAGCGCGTGTTTTTCGCTATGAAGCTCAATAGCCGGCCCAAAAAGTTCGTATGCAAAAAAATCCGGCTTGCGCGAAACGGTAACATTTGGGTCAAGCTGCCGCAAAGACCCGGCGGCTAGATTTCGTGTATTCGCATACGCAGCAAGCCCTTTCCGTTTTTGTTCGCGATTGATTGTTTCAAAATTTTTTTTGGCAATAATCGCCTCACCCCTGACTTCTATTCTACCCTTGCTTAAAAACGGCTCTGCAATTTTTTTTAGAGAAGAATGTATGCCGAACCACTCTAGTTTCAACGGAATTGATTCAATTGTGCGAACATTGTTTGTAATATCTTCCCCGACTTTTCCATCGCCGCGCGTTGCGGCATGAATTAAAACCCCGTTTTCATACACTATGCTTAACGCAAGTCCGTCAAACTTAAGCTCGCCGTAAAACGCAAAATCTGCTTTTGGAGCAAGTTTTGAGATGCGCTCAATCCAATCGGAAAATTCTTCTTCCGAAAAAACATCTTCAAGTGAGAGCATCGGAGTTTTGTGGGTTATTTTTTTGAATTTATCAAGCGCCTTTCCTTCTACACGCATCGTCGGAGAATCAGGCGTTCGCAAATCAGAAAACTCGTTTTCAAGAATTTTTAATTCGTGTTTTAACGAATCAAGAGCTTCGTCGGAAATTTCCAATTTATTGAGCACATGATATTGATAACGATATTTGTTTATCGCCGACTTTAGTTTTTCTATCCGTTCTTTTGCGTGCGTGCGATCCATATAGCGTTGCGGTAATTATCATTTTGCCTAAAATATCAGACGGAAACCTTGCTGCAGCGTACGAATATTCGGGTCCTCATTGCATGCTTTGTTTTCGCCGAGAGACAGTATGTCCGTAATGGAAATTGAAATTGGTTCTCCGTCTTCATAAATTTCTTCGGTTGTTTTTTTAACAATTGCGTTTCCGCATCTATTCTGCGCGTCATCCGTTAAATCAAGATTAAACATATTTATGCATTCCTGCTCGCCGCATAATCCGCCAACCGGTTGTGCAATAAGTGAGCCGCCGCATCTAATTTGGCTTTGGTCTGACGTTTTATCAAAAACGCCTTTGTCATCCCAATACAACGCGCATTCTGCTACTGTGTCTGCGGCATAAAAAATTGAAATTGCATTTCTGGCCGTGGAAGAAATCTCAAGCTGATTAAAAAGAAGTGAAAAAATCGTAAGCCCAGCCGTAAGTGCAACAGAAGAAATAAGCACCGCCATAAGCAAAGCAACGCCGTGTTTCTTGTTATTTGGCAAACAATAAAAATTTTGCTGTATTGTGTTGCGTTGTTTTGAATTCATAACAGATAATAATTACCGCCGAACCTTGGCGCGCTGGGAAACGGTTGTTTGTAAATGAAAATCGGCCCGCTCTCTTTCCGCGCTAGTTGTGCTGTCTATAATAATTGTTATGCGTGGCTCTGTTTTGTCATCAGATAATGCGCCGTCAACATAAAACAAAAGATCTGTAATTTTAACATCGGAAGAGGTGATTGGGAAAAATATTTGCGGATCGTCTAAGTTATTGCGTGACAATTTTTCTATGGCGCCATTACCTAAGCGATAAGTAATCCAATTACTGTCTTGGTTCTTGAACGTGAGCATTTTTCCGCCGCCCTCATCTATTGCGCAATTTCGTGAAGTGCCGGATACATCAAGTTCTTCGGATGGAAAAATTTGGCAATAATATCTAATTCCTATTTGTATATCGCGCGCCATTGAATCCATTGTAAAACGCAGGTTGTCCTGAATTTCCTGCAAAGCGACTGCCTTTCTTTGTGCTGATGTAAGCATCAAAAGAGAACCCGTTGAAATTACGGCAACAAAACTGAAAACACCGACAGCGACAATCATTTCAAGAAGCGTAAACCCGGTATATCGCGCCGTGAATTTGCTTTTTATTAAATTAAAAGATTCCTCTCGTTGCATATTTTTACAAATTTATCAAATGCGTTGAAATGGAAACCCGCTCGTCGTCTCCGATAGAAACACGCGCCGTAACTTTAATTTCAGGAGGATCTTCTGGGCCTCCGCCGATATTCTCAATAACAATTGAGCGTTTTATATTTGTTTTTTCGCAATTAGCATCAACTCCGGGGGCGCAATGGAGGAATAATTTGCGGACGGAATCAAATCCGAGCGCGCAGCCATTCAAATAAGAACACGTCGGTAAAGAATCAGAATCAATCAGCGTGTACGCATCTATGGCGCAACCGTTTGGATCCAAGATGCAAGCATCTTCCATTCCATCAATCCAATAATCTAGCGGATTGTCAGTTTCGCTGTTGCGTAAAATATTATTGGAACGGTAATTTCTAATCAATTCTATTCCCTCTTGCGCGAGATTCGCGGCAATTAAATTATTTCTTGCGCTTACTTGGGCATGAATAGTCTGTTGCGCAAGCGACATTGGCCCTATAACAGCCGTGATCAAGACAGATAAGGCAACTATCGTTTCAAGCAATGTAAACCCCGCGCTTTTTGCACAGGATTCAACTCTGTTTACACTGCTCGTATAAAAGTGCGGGGCGAATCCTTCCTTGTTTTTGGCCAACTTCATATTATAAATTTTACTCGTTCTTAATCGTAATTTGTCCTGTCGTGCGCACAATAATACTTTTTTTAAGGCCGCTGTCAGTAGATTTAAACGTTATTTTTGCGCTATTGCTTGCATTTTTAACTGTGCCAGTATCTTGATATGCAGTAAGAGAAACTCTTGGGCCCGGACGAATATACCAAATATCAAGTTTTGTATATTCAGAATCGTCGGAGCAATCAACTTCAGGATTATCAATATCAAGGCAAATTTTTTCAACACGAACGCCGTGCTCAAACTCAAATTCTTGAATCAAATCTCCACTGTATGTTGCTGATTCGTTATTACAATCCGGGTCGGCATAAATGGCATAAGAATCATTCAGGGATGAGCCGGCAAACAAAACAACACCATACGCCGGAAATTGCGCCTTAAAAAATTCGCTGCACGCGGCAAAATCAGGCGGCAGTGTATCGTCAAATCTGCGAACCCCCATCGCAAATTGCTGAGCTCTGCGAAGCGCGACAGATACTTTACGGACTTCCTGGTCTAAAGTTATTGAACTGCGCAATTTTGGAAAATTCGCCAATGTTATTGACGCGATAAGGGCAACAATGCCAATGACGACTATTAGTTCAACAAGCGTAAACCCATTTCGCGGCTTCATATTGTTTATTGTATCATATCCATAGAAAAAATATGGCCACCAGCAATTCAAAATTAACACCAAAAACCCACGATACGAACACGCCGAGCGCGAGAAACGGCGCGAACGGTATTTCTGTTTTTAATGAAACTCCGATACTCCGCTTAGATAATTTTTTAAGCAAAAAAGATACGAGCAAAATCGCAATGCCAAAAACTCCGCCAATCCAATACGATAACAGCACCATCGCAACGCTCTGTTTCGCGCCCAAAAATATTGAGCACCAAAACGCAAAATTACTATCCCCTCTCCCAATCCATTTTCCATTTGAAAAAAAACAAAGCGCCCAAAAGAAAAACCAAATTGAAAGCGCGGCAATAGCATCGTACAAAATCAATACAGAGACTCCGTTATTATATGCGTCAAACCAGCGAAAAGCGGCGTTCAGGCAAGCAAAAACGGAGAAAACGAACAATAATTTACCGTCAATTATTTTTGTTCGCGCATCATACATTGCTACCAAAAAAAGCGAAGAAAAAGCTAGAAAGTAGAAAGTAGAAAATAGCGGGTAGAATGCAACGGGCAGAAAGAAGAGAGTAGGGA
>Ga0209541_10011779_pt1 | contig 13636 bp, 10 predicted proteins | sample RifCSPlowO2_01_FD_184027 | JGI IMG/M metagenome (GOLD analysis project Ga0209541, IMG submission 184027) | Groundwater microbial communities from Rifle, Colorado - Rifle CSP2_plank lowO2_0.1 (SPAdes) (version 2) | ecosystem: Environmental > Aquatic > Deep subsurface > Groundwater | place...
TGATATTGGAAAAGGTGATCCCATTACTCCGCCACCGGTAGAAATAGAAACTCCATTTATATTGGGGGGAGGGTATTTATCATGGAAAGTATATCCCGCTGAAACAATCGTTTCCGAAAAACTTCATGCTCTTCTTATGCGTGGAGATGTGAATTCTCGTTCTAAAGATATTTTTGATTTAAACCTACTTCTTCCAAAGTGCGATCCAGGAGCACTTAAAAAATCTCTTCAGCAAACGTTTCACTATCGAGGAGATAAGCTGCCAAATGAGATAATAGGCACACTTAAACAAATCGATCGTACCTTACTTAAAATGGGCTGGATAAGTGCTATCAAAGATATAGCCAATGCTCCCAGTTTTGATGAGGCCTTTGATAGCTTGATAAAAAAACTTTCTATGATTCTATAAAACTACCCCAGTCTAGATCAAAGAGAAAAGAGACAGTACCATTAGTTTTGGATTTACATCCATTCAAGCTCTTTCATAGATTGAATTACGTTCTTGTCATCCCGGACGACCCCCAGCGAAAGCGGGGGGAGATCCGGGATCCAGAAATTTAATTCAGGATAACTTTTGCTCGTCATCCTGAGCGAAGCGAAGGATCCTAATACCATTGGTTAGAAATAGAGTCTTTAATTAATAATTTTTACTTTACAGCTTTAAGAAGAGATAATGCTTTTTTTGATTTTTTTTTGCTCACAAATAATTTTGCTCCTCCAGAACCAGTCAATAAAGGAGGTCTCATTCCACCAGCATCATCTGCAGACATTCTTGCTTGAATGCCATTACTTTCAAGGAGTTGTCTAGCCATTTCAGCTTCAATTCTGGTATTGAATGTTTTAATACAAATAAAATCATCCATCATTAGAAGTATAATTTTATTTTTGATTAACAGTCAAATCAATATTGTAGGGTGGAGCATTCAACATAAACTCTGAGATCCTTCGGGCTTCGCCCTCAGGATGACAGACTTTAGTTCATCCTGACAATGTTCGAAATCTTTCCCCAGCGCGTGGGGCCCCTCTCGCCCTTTCAGGGCTCGGGGGAATTATGCACGATGTGCATAATTCATCTTACGAGAGAGCCTCGACTCTTTTTTGAATATCTGAATTTGATCAGCCAATAATAATTGTAACATGTTTTGATTTCCCATTTTACGTTGGGCTAAATTTATTTTGGCGAAAGAAGGTCATAATCGTTTGATAAATGGACAGTAATGTTTTTGTCATTTGTTTTTCATCAAATCCAGTGTTTAATTTTTTCAGCTCAACAACTTCTTTTAAATTATGAAAAACAAATCCATGATGCGTGCACAGCCCCATCAGATCACCTTTCCTGAGGGTAACAGCTCTTTTTCCATGATCATCAAATAAGCTTTTTCCAAAAGAGTGATGCTCGGCATTTATCTCTAAAAGATCGTAAATCGTAGGGATCAAATCAGCATGAGATCCTAACGTATGAATCGTTTTATGCTCAAATAAGGTTGGGGAATAAATGAGGAAAGGGACATGAAACATTTCTCTGGGTTCTTTTGAGTTTATAACCCTAGAAACATGATCTGAAGTTACAATGAAGATGGTGTCCTTATACCATTCGGAATCTTGAGCCTTTTTAAAAAACTCTCCGATGGAGAAATCAGAATAAAAGAGAGAGTTAAGGTAGCCATCTAACTCCTGTTTACGGGGAAATATTTCAAACTTTTTATCCAAGACTGGGTAAGGTCCCCCATGGGTTGTTCCAGAAAAAAAAAGTGCTAAAAAAGGGTTTTTTATTTCGTCAAGCTTGGATTTTAAAAACATCAAGCCATCGTAGTCATAACCAGCGCTGCTGGTCTCTAAATAATTCTTTAGAAGAGGGATGTCTTCCTTTCCATAATACTCGTTAAAAGTTACTGCTGACGCTACTTTGTCCATCCTAAATGAACGTCGGTTAGAGGTCTGAATGAAAACGGAGTCATAGCCTACGTGTGAGAGCTCTTTGGGTAGAGAGTTAAAATTCGTAACAGAGGTTCCCTTTCCTATGTGTGGCATTCCGATAACAGATGGCACCCCTGTTAACAGAGTAAATATAGCACTGATGCTATTATCAGAATTGGCATAAAAATTATCAAACAATAATCCTTGAGTTGAAAGTTTTTCAAAATTAGGAGTGATATGAGATTTTTCCGAGTAGGGGTTCACCCATCGTGGATCCCAGCTCTCCATTAATAAAATAACGATATTTTTCTTGTTCATATTTTTTTTAATTTTAGAATGACGAAAAAATGGATATCGATCATTCAAAGATAGATCGCTTTCGACAAAACACATTTGTTTGGCTACTTCGAGCGCTTCTGTTTCTTCATAAAAATTACTGTGAATGAGTTTTTCTGATCTAGAGATATGAATGGAGGTAAAGACCCCGTTTAATACCAAGGAGGCATAGGACCTATTTGAAAATACATAGGCATCCTCAATATTTATAGGTTTTCCATGAAAAGATATTCCCCCCCGAATAGAAAAGATCGCAAATATTAAAACCAGAATCTGAGAAAATATGTTTATAGGTAAGGAGCGCCTAGTATCATGAATTTGAATTTTTTTAAAAAGAAATAAGCTGCCTTTAAAGATACATAGGAGGAGCACCGTCAAACCTAAAAGGTGGTACCCATACTGTGAAACAATCAAGTTAATGACGGGCCCAAGTTCAGAAAAGAGATAAAATATTTCATTTCCTAAGTGTCTGTCGGTGAATTTAAAAAAGACAAAATCCGAATGAAGGATGAGGGACAAAAGAAACAAAATGATAATATAAAATGAGAGCCAAAATTTTATCCAGATTTTGTTCGAAAAAGGAAGGCCCATCATGAGGACAGAAACCCCAAGGGTAAGAAAAATAGCATTGAGATCAAAACGAAAGCCATTCATAAAAGCAGAAAAGATTTGTAATGTATTTATATTTTTAAAAGATGGGTAAAAATGAATAAGAAAAATAACTCTATAAATAGAAAAAACCAATAGAGCCAAAGCTATACATGTGAGCTGAATTTTTAATCTAATAAGATCTTTAAGCATGAGCAGTTTCAAAAACTACTGTGTTTATAAATAGATATCAATAGAAGAAATATCCCTTGCCAATACTCCTTCTTCAACCTTATGCTCTTTTTGCCATCATTTATGTTTTTATCACATCTTCGCAGATATAAACTTGAGTATTTATTCTATGTGTTTGTTATTGGGTTTACGTGTGTCTTAACGTATCCAGCTTGGCTTCATCCCTCTTATATCAGTTATGGGGCACACCATATAGATCATATTGGAACACTCTATGGATTTTGGTGGCACCAATATTCTTTTCAAAATAATCTTTCCTATGAAAATTTGATGCTGGCTCAACCTTTTGGCTGGGATGAAGGTTTTATCATGTCACTTCCTGTTTGGTCATTTTTGATAAAATTTTTCAGTTTTTTTGGCAATCATATTGCGACATATAACATCTTGCTTTTTCTTAGTTTTCCACTCACCTTTTTTACCAGCTTTCTTTTTTTAAACTATTGCGTCAAAGAAAAACTTTCTAGTTATATGGGGGCCTTTATTTTTACGTTTTGTCCCTACCATGTATCCCGATCTTTAATACATTTTTCATTGGCCCACATCGAAGGATTGCCTTTGGCTTTTCTTTCTTTGTTTTTACTTTCCGATCGTCCTTCTTTTAAACGGGCACTCCTGTGTGCCTTTTCTTTTTTATTCGTTCTTTTTTCAGATTATTATTATGGATTTTTTGTTGGGATTTTTGCGCTTCTTTTTTTTGTTCTGAGGTTATTGAGTTTTCGAATCTCATGGCCAGAGTTAAAAGCCTATGGAGTTTCAATGGCCGTATTTTTATTGCTATTTTGTTTGGCTTTACAAGATGCCATCACAACGCTTTTATTTAAAGCTCCAAATTCTGAAAGTTTACAAGCGGGTTTATTTAAGCCTGATTTTCAAGATTTGTTTAGATTTTCTGCAAAACCTTTAGGGTATCTCTTGCCTGTTGCAGACAATCCCTTTTTTGGGCACATAAGTCGTTTCTTTTCTGGATCTTCTTTTTTTGGGTATAGTGAGGTCAATTATCTTGAACATACTATTTTTATTGGATTTACGACGATACTTCTGTCTTTTTTAGGATTAAAACTTTTTAAAAAAGAAAATAAATATTTATTTTGGATCTCAATTATCCTTGGTTTTTCTTTTTTGATTTTTTCTTTTTCTCCGTATTGGGAGTTTGAGGCCTTTAAAATTTATTTCCCATCTTATTTTCTGTATAAACTTATTCCCACATTTAGATCCTACGGTCGCATGAGTGTTCTCTTCCTATTGGTTTTGGTTATTTTTTCTAGTTTTGGGTTTAAGCGTTTAATCATGAATCGAAGTCTGGCAGGAAAAGCTCTACTGAGTATCCTGGTTATTTTTTTTATTACTATTGAGTTTATCACTGTTCCGCCTTTTCATGGCCTTAATTTTAAACAATCCCCGCAGGTTTATACTTGGGTTAAAGAACAAAAAGGAGATTTTATTATTGCAGAATATCCTCTCGACACAGGACAGATTGATTGGTGGCGCACGTATTTTCAGTCTGTCCATCATAAAAAATTATTAAATGGCTGTAGAGAGGCGGATAAAAGTTGTAAAATGATATCTCGTTTGAAAGATTTAGAATCTCCGGATGTTCCAAGCTATTTAAAATATTTAGGTATAAAGTATATTTTGTATCATTCCAAAAAGCCCCTTCGAGCAATAAAAGGATTGAATTTGATACGGTCCTTTGATAATCCTTCTGTGTGGGTTTATGAAATTAAAGCACCATCAAAAGAAATTCGGATATAAAAAAAATATGCGGCTTATTTTTTTATGGGGTATCTTTTTTCTTATGCCCAGTTTAAGCATGGCATCTCCTTCTTTTGAAGAGGGTCGCGGGGTATATAAATTACGCTTTATGTGGGTTGTGCCTATAGGAGAAGCTCACATCAGTTTTAAATCGCAGGATTTCAATAAAGAAAAGGCATATAAAATATCAGCGTCTTATGATTCTCCCTCCTGGGCTTCTTTATTTTTTAAACTGAAAGGAGAAGTGGCCTCTTTTGTTGATAGTGAAACCCATTTGCCTATGAGGTATGAAGAGACCTATTCTTATACGGGGCATCCGCATCAGTATCATGTGCTCTCCTATGATCAAAAAAATGGAAAGGTTTCTATCGATAGAAATGGGGAAAAGGAAGATAAATCTATTCCGCTGCCTACATTAGATCCTTTATCTGCTCTTTATTTTTTAAAACAGAAAGAATGGTCTAAGGGGGTCGTGGCGAGATATAATTTAAATAGTCACCAGAGTAATTATGAACTTGAATTAGAATGCGTTCATGAAGAGAAAATTAAATTTAATCACAAGCTCTTAGATACGTGGGTTTTAAAAGGAACGTTGAAGCGGTCCGATCTTCTTCATCTCCCTCCGAAAGCAGAATTTACAACTTGGATTTCTCAAGATCACAAGCGCCTTCCTCTAAAGATGAAGCTTAAAACAAAAATTGGATTCTTATCCTTAACGCTTGACCCTCATTTCTAACTCAGAAGAATTTTAATCCATGTGTGGAATTGTCGGATTTACAGGGCCTAAAAATACTGACTTGTTACATCAGATGACAAGGATTCTCCATCATCGAGGGCCAGATGAAGGGGGATATTTTGAAGATTCTAAAAATATTTCTCTTGGGCATCGCAGGTTAAGTATTATCGATCTGACCACAGGAAAACAGCCTATTTATAATAGGCAGCAAACTCAAGTCATTGTGTACAATGGGGAAGTATACAATTTTTTAGAACTTCGAACTGAACTTGAAAAAAAAGGATTTGTTTTTCAAACGACGACAGATACGGAAGTGATCGTCAATGCTTTCACAGCCTATGGGATAGACACTTTCCAAAAGTTTAATGGAATGTTTGCTTTTGCCATTTGGGATATCCAAAAAGAAGAGCTATTTTTAGTTAGAGATCGTTTTGGTATTAAGCCTCTGTATTATACCTATAAAGATAACGAAATTATTTTTGGATCAGAAATAAAGGCTCTCCTGCTTCATCCTAAAATTTCTAGGCACATAAATCGCACCTCTTTATCTAATTATTTTAGGTTTCGATATATTCCTGGGGAGGAAACCATTTATGAAAAAATTCAAAAGGTTCCTCCGGGGCATTATCTCCGATTTAAAAAAGGGCACTTAGAAATTAAGCCCTATTGGAATTTATTTGACCCTATTTCTAAATCTGTACAGGAGGAGAGCTTTTCTTTACAGCAAGACCGTTTTAATTCTTTATTTCAAGACGCCGTTCAAAAATGTCTCATCAGTGATGTCCCCGTGGGGTTATTTTTAAGTGGGGGAGTGGATTCTACTTCTTTGGCTGGAGCCATTCAAACGATATCCTCTGGCGGCCATAAACTTAAAACTTTTTCAATTGGATTTGACTTGCCTATTGATGAATTATCGCAGGCTCAGAAGGTCGCTCGTTATTTTGATACAGAGCATTATGAATTTAAAATGACGCCTCAAGATATGGGAGAGCTCCCAAAAATCATTTACCATATGGATGAACCCAATGCAGATAGCATTATGATGCCCATTTATATTCTCTCTCAAAAAGCAAGCCAGCATGTAAAGGTTGTACTATCTGGGGAAGGAGCAGATGAGCTTCTTGGTGGATATTTTTATCAAAAACAATTATTACGTCTTCACGAGGTTGCAAGAAATTTTCCACCTATTTTTTTTAGTGGGATTGCTTCTTTTTTAAAATTTCTTCCCATCTCTTTTTTAGATATTTTCTTTGAATATTCTGGATCTTTAGGCTCTGCTGGAAAACAAAGGCTCATTTCTCTTTTAAAAACAGCGCATCAGCCTTTTAAAAGTTATGAGCAGGTCTTTCAACTTTTTACCTCTGAAGAACAAGATCAGTTATTTCTTGAAGGAGAAAAAGAGACAAGGCAAAATATTCCTCTAGAAACTTTGCGACAGATTTCCAAGTCTGCAGACCTAGATCTTCTAGATATTGTCATGATACGTGAATTTAAATATTGGCTTTCGGATTATATCTTGATTCGTCAAGATAAACTGGCCATGGCGCATTCTTTAGAAGTGAGAGTTCCGTATTTAGACCATCGCCTATTTGAATTGATCTGTGGTTTTTCTATAAAATTACGAAGGCAAAATATGGCGACCAAGAAAGTCTTGCGAGATTTTTTATCTCATTTTTATCCTCGTCATGGTCTTTTGCAAGAAAAGAAGAAAAAAGCTTTTTATATGCCTTTGGAAGGTCGATTTTTTGCTCCTTTTAAAGAGTGGACTCAGTACTATTTAGATCCTATCCGGCTTAAAAAAGAAGATTTGTTTAATGTTCAATATGTTGAAGACTTAAAGCGTAAAGCTGCTCTTTCTCCCTTGCTGTATCATAAGCAACTTATGGCTTTGATTGTGTGGGAAATGTGGAGAGAACAAGCTTAAGGCTATCTGAAAAACGTTATCCTCAGAACAAAGCCACTTGTAGCGAAGCACGCCTGTTTAGCTCTTATATATTGTCTAATAAATAATCATTAAAAATGCCTCTTTCTTCAGAAAGTGCTTTAAAAAAACTAAATGATTTCAATAAAATAAAACATATTTTCCCTTAGAACATGAGATGGAACACTGTTTGCATGGTTGGCTGGGCTTAAGGAGACAAACCCATGAAGTCATTTTTTAGATCACTGGTCATTAGAAGTTTTTGGGGAAGTTTTATTCTAGGTTTATTATCCGTGCAGTCGCTTGAGGCCCAAGAAACCCCTCAATCCATTGCCCGCTATTTTTATGAGCAACTCTTAGAAAATACTCGAGATGATTTTCAAGGTAATTTAAAACTCTATGTTGTGTATTTAAAGGTGTATGAGGACAAGCTTTCTCCAAAAGCCGTTGAAATCTCCAAAGAGGCTGTTTTGGGTCGAATTGATAGACTTAAAGACCGGATTGAAACCACTTCATCCAATATCAAAAATATTTTAGATGCCTTTATCCAGGATGAAAAACTTTTTTTAACCCAATCCCATCTTCGCTCAAAACAGGAATTAGAAACTTTGGGGTCTGTCGCATTGGCCAGCCTAGACCAATTTAAAATCCAAGTGGAAAAATCCCCTTCTACAGATCACAAATACCTTCTTGAGGCAACTCAGGTTTATATGGAAAGTTTTGTAGCTAAAATTGATGAGATGATGAAAACATCTGGAATTCTTTATACACCGAGCCTTTGGGCTGGGCAAACCACTCAATCTCTTGCCCAGTATTTTTATCGAAAGATTTTAGAGGTTACAAAAAAAGAATTTGAGACGCATTTGAAGCTTTTTGAGTCGTTTTTAGACGAAGGAAAGCTCTCTGTAGCAGAGACAGACGATCAAAACTCTAGAACAGTAGTATCGCTTCGCTGCAGTAGAATCGCCGAACGAATGATCCTATCGATAGGAAATATTATTGACATTATAAATGATGCCTATGTCGATCAAAAACTTATCCATGATAATTCAAAAAACAGAAAATTAGGTGTTTTATGGTTTGCAGCCAATGATGATTTGGAGGCCTTTGAACAAATACTTGATAACACTCTTGAAATTCCTGACCCACAACATCTTTTAGATGCCCAAACGCACATGAAAGAAGTAATCCAAAAAATGAATGAGATTTTGGAAGAAAAATAAATTCTTTAATGCTTCTGTTTTATTTTGGACTTTCCTCCCGTGGCCCTTCTTTATTTCCCTTCATTTGCTCTTGCTCCTTCTCCCCAGGGGTATTAAACATAGCCTCCGTCTGCGCATTCTCCTGAGCTGAGTCTTGAGTAAGATCCCTCATTTGATGAACTTCCTGGACTTCGGGACGATCTCGATGGTCACTGTCTCGATACAAATGTTCAATTACTTTCCAATGCCCTACTTGCTTTTCAAGTGACTGCGGCTTTTTTGCATCCCCTTCAAGTAAGCCTTTAATCTCTTTTAGCTCTTCTACCCGCTCTTCTGCTACCTCCACAACACCATTAAATATCTCTTGTGCTTCAAAAGTATTACAAGACCCTGTGGTTTCCCCTGTTTTCATTTGTTTATTGCGCTCCTCAAGTCCTTTGGCATAATCATCCTCCAAATTTTTAATCAGCTCTACGGCCTCCCCAAAAACCCTCGTCGGCACTCCCCCATGCTCTTCGTCTTCTATTCGTGCATACTTGTCATACGCATTGATCCTCTCTCTTCTGGTTAACCCCTTGTTTCGAAAAATAGAAAGCAGCGCATCTTTGGCGTCCTTTCGTTGCACTTTTAGCTCTTCTTCTAATTCTTTTCGCCTCTTGCCATCTTGAGAGAGACCCGCATAGGTATTCATCTGTGCCTCAAGAGCTTCTCTTTCTAACCTCTCAAATTCATTTACGGTCTCATAATTTACTTTTAAAATCTCTAGGGGAGAAGATTTTCTGTTTTTAATCCCAAAATTGAATGAAGAAGATTCTCTCCCTCTTCCTCTTGGGGGCCCACCAGACTCTCCTCTAGCGGCCAGTCCCCCATTGAAAGAAAGGGGGCTTCTCACAGGGCTGCTACTGCCAGGGGGCTTAGTATAAGGGGATCTATGAGAGCTTTCTCCTGAGGAGGGTGAAGATCCTTTTTCTTTTGTTTTTTCTGGAGAATCTTTGCTCTCTGGCGTGGGGATGGGACCATCGGTGGATGAAGAACCCCCTAAAGAAATAAATCCTTTCCCATCTAGAGCCTCCATGGGCTCTTCTTTTAAAATATTAAAATCTTTCGCACAGGCACTAAATTCTTTTAGCGCTTTGTCCCACGATTGTCGTAACTCAAACGTGTAAAATACGTCTCTTGTCTTTGAATATCTCTCATTCCAGATTTGAACAAATCTTTTTAACTGTTCAAAACAAGGGATTGAAAAGGGCCCCCACGTTTTTTGAAGATGAACTTCTAGTTTGTCCAGATCAAAAAGCCCCGTCACAGGGTTTGTGACCTCTTCTACAGAGGAATACGCATGAGAATTTGAAGGAAAGCCCGGCTTTATCAGGGTCAAACTAACCATGACAAAAATAGACACAACAACCCTTACATGCATATACAAATAAAGAGCAAAAGACATGCCAAGGAGAAAAACAAACTCACGCTTGCAACATTAAACTTAGATTAAAAAAATGTGAGGATCAGATGAGAGATGAAGGCTCTTTTTACAGCGCTTCATCCACAGGTCTATTTTGAGAGGGAGATTCCCTTTTGTCTAAGAAATTGAGGGTGTTTAAAACATGATCACCCATCTGCCTCTCCCTCAAAAAAGTGTAATGTTTAGACCTCAGGATGGCACGGCGTATCTCTTTTTGAGTTGATTGGCAAGGCGGTGAGGGAGTTGGGCTTTGAGATGAATCGTTTTCTTAAGATACTTTTTTTCTATGACACGCCCATGAGCGTAAATTAAAGAAAGAGTTTTTTGATCCTCCATGGGAAGTGTAAGTTCTAGGGTTTCGACAAAACTGCCAAGCAATGTCTGAAGTTGTGTAAAAAGAGCTTCGAAGTTTTGTCCTTTTTGGGCAGAGATCATACAAAAAGGATGAAGTCTTTTGTGCTGTAAAAAAATATGATGATTGGGTGGGAGTAAATCTACTTTGTTATACACATGTAAAATAGGTTTCTGAGAAACACCCAATTGATCTAAAACTTTTAAAACCTCTTGAGCTTGCTCCTCAAATTTAGGATGAGACACATCAATGATGTGAAGAAGCACATCTGCCTCACTCACCTCTTCCAATGTGGCCTTAAACGCTTCGATCAATTGCACTGGCAATTTTTTAATAAAACCAACGGTATCGGTAAGAAGAATTTTTTGATGATTGGGGAGAAGAAGCTGCCGAGTCGTCGGATCCAGAGTTGCAAACACTTTATCCTCGGCCAATACACCTGCCTGTGTCAGAGTATTGAGAAGCGTGGATTTCCCCGCATTGGTATATCCTACAATGGCAACCACAGGCACAGGCACAGCCTGTCTTTTATTTCGGTAGAGGCTTCTTGAGCTTTCCAATGCAGAAAGTTCTTTTCTAAGAACTGAAATACGGTCCCTAATTTTCCGACGGTCATATTCCAATTTTGTTTCTCCAGGTCCACGCGTTCCAATGCCCCCTGCCAACCGTGACATAAAAACTCCATGTCCTTTTAAACGCGGCAGAAGATAATTGAGCTGCGCCAATTCCACCTGAAGTTTCCCTGCTCGACTTTGAGCCCGCTTCGCAAAAATATCTAAAATGAGGCCTGTGCGATCAATCACCTTGGCTTCACACAAAGTTTCTAAATTGCCTTGTTGTCCAGGAGACAAATCAGTATCAACCAAAATCACATCGATAGCATGAGCTTTAACCCGTTCAGAAATTTCTTTTGCTTTCCCTTCGCCAATAAAATAAGTCGGTGTAATTCGTTTTAACTTCTGAAATATTTCATCTACGACACGGGCCCCCGCCGTATAGGCCAACAAAGAAAGTTCACGAAGGGAATCTAGGGCTTGGCTTTGGGTCTCGCCCCTTTTTTCAACACCCACCAAAAGTGCTCTTTCTCCGATAGAACGTTCAGGCTGCAAGTTTTCTCTTTTGTTTTCTAGGGAAAATGGAGGGTTCATGTTGAAGTGATTTTTTCTGTTTGTGGACTTGAATAAAAAGAGAGACCAAGTGAGGATCAAATTGACTTCCACTACACCGTAAAAGCTCATCGTAGACCTGCTCTAGGGGAAGAGCTTTGCGATACGGCCGATCCGACGTCATGGCATCAAAGGCATCGGCAATATAGACAATTCGCGATAGCAGAGGAATATGCTCTCCCTTGAGCCCATCCGGATATCCTAGCCCATCCATGCGTTCTTGATGATACTTCACAATTGGCACCACCTCTTTTAAAAGCTCAATGTGTGATAAAATTTCTGCACTCTGCACAGGATGTTTCTTCATAATTTCAAATTCTTCTTTCGTCAAGTGTCCGGGCTTTAAAAGAATATGTTCAGGGGTTCCAATTTTTCCAATGTCATGAAGAAGCGCTCCCAGTTCCAAATTCAATAAATCTTTCTTGTCTAGCTTTAACGCTTCTCCAATTAAAAGCGCATATTGCGAAACCCGTAAAGAATGCCCATGGGTATAGGAATCCTTGGCTTCTAAGGCAGAAATGATAGCTCTTATGGCCTCTTGAAAAAGCGTATTCAAAGAATCCAAAAGCTCACGCTCTTTTAAAGAATATACACTCATGGATTATAATTCTCCTGTGTTTTTTTTAACCTTTGCCTTCAGATGACAAATGGCTTGAGAGTGAATTTGAGACACTCGAGATTCTGTCACATCCAGCACCGACCCAATTTCTTTTAAATTCATGTCCTCATAGTAATAGAGCGCCAAAACCATTCGTTCATTTTGAGATAACTCCTGAAGGGCATCTTGAATTAATTTTTGAATATCCTTCACATTCATTTGAAAATGAGGATTATTGGTTTTAAACTCCTCAAAGATTCCAATGAGATTTTTCCGATCCTTATAGGGAAATTGTCGAACATCATCCAAGCTCACCACAGAAACGGATTGCACCGTACTTAAGAATTCATGGAAAGAAGGAACACTCATCTTAAGTTCCTTGGCCAATTCTTTGGCGCTCACTTTTCGGCCATGTTTTTGCTCTAAGTGTCGATAGGCCTTATCCAATACTTTTGATTTTTCTCGAATAGAACGAGGAACCCAATCTTGAGCTCGAAGCTCATCTAAAATGGCTCCACGAATTCTAAATTCTGCATAGGTTTTAAATTGGTTATCACGGGAGGGATCATATTTATCGATGGCATCCATAAGTCCAATGACTCCAGAACTAATCAAATCATCCAAATCAATATTGGGAGGAAGTTTGGCTGCGATCCGTTGCGCAATAAATCGTATGAGCGATGTATATTCTAAAATTAAGGCTTGTTTGTCTTTTAAAGTAAACTTTTCAGGTCTCTCTTTTAACTTTGTTAAAAGTTCACTCATTGAACACCTCCCTTTACCCTTTTATATAAGCAAAAGGTATGCCATTTAAATTTACCAATCATTTCACCACGACACCTCTTATGCAGGATCAGGATTTTGGCAGTTTTATAAAAAAAACGTCAAAAAAATGCCTCGAGCCTAGGCTCTTGGGGTCTTTTTCCTTTTAAGCTTTTCCACTAACGTTGTCCGCTTAAGCTTAAGCATTTGAGCTGCCTTATTTTTATTGCCACCTGTACGCGCCAAAGCTTGTTCGATCAGTTCATGCTCAACACTTGCAATCATGACTGGGAGATCTAACCCTTCAGGAGGTAAAAAGAACTTATGTTTTTGCCCACCCTTCGCTTCCGACGAAAAATATTTATCTGGCAAATCTCTGGCAGAAATCTCACCTTGGCCTTTTAAAATCACCAAACGTTCCACTAAATTTTCAAGCTCTCGAACATTACCCGGCCAGTTATAGTCAAAAATCTTCTCTAAAGCTCTTTTTGTTAATATTTTTGCTTTTTCATTTCGTTCCTTAGCTAGTTTTTCGAGAAAATGATCTGCTAAAAGGGGAATATCTTCTTTGCGTTCACGAAGAGCAGGTACG
>Ga0209541_10011780_pt1 | contig 13635 bp, 19 predicted proteins | sample RifCSPlowO2_01_FD_184027 | JGI IMG/M metagenome (GOLD analysis project Ga0209541, IMG submission 184027) | Groundwater microbial communities from Rifle, Colorado - Rifle CSP2_plank lowO2_0.1 (SPAdes) (version 2) | ecosystem: Environmental > Aquatic > Deep subsurface > Groundwater | place...
TATATGTATTTCTATTCTCTAGACATCAAATACTGAGGACAAAATAAAAAATAAACACTTTTTCAAAAGAACTCGTTCCTAATCCAACGGGAATTTAGGAACTTAGAATCTGCTTATCTGATAGATGCAAATTTAACAGGCGCACAAACAGAAGGCACTAATTTTAAGAATGCATATTTTGGAAAACTCGCAAATAGCACAGTTATTGTTTAAATAGCAATAATAGATGTGTTTTTTGGCTTAGAACAGTGACTTGTTCATAATGAATACTAACCTTATTTGTTTTTAGCTTCTAATTCTTCTTTGATTTTCTGGATTTGCTTCTTTAATTGCGGAAGGTCATTTTTAACAACTCCCAAAACTTCATCCAAATCAACTCCAAAATAATGATGAATCATTCTATCTCTTGTGCGTGCAATTTTACTCCACTCTATTGAATTGTATTTCCTCACAAAATCAACGGGCAGGTTCTTGACAGCTTCGCCAATTATTTCTATTCGCCTAACTACAGAATCTTGAATGCTTTTTGTTTCATTGAATTTCCATCTTGAAATCTCATCAGTGTATTGTTCTATTAACTCTATTGATTCAAGAATATGTTCAATAAATACTAGCGGGTCTCGGTTCATATTATTCTCACTTCATCAGACAAAATACGTTCTTTGAGATAAGGACTTATTCCTTTGTAGCTTATCAAATCAACTTTTTTACCAAGCATTTCTTCTAATTCTATTTCAATTCCTGCAAAACCAAATCCAATACCTTTTGGGGGTTGTATTAGTATATCAACATCACTATCTCTTTTTTGTTCCCCGCGAGCATAACTGCCAAATATTCCTGCTTTTTTTATTCCATATTTTTTGAGCACTTTGAGTACTTTTATCTTGATTTTGTTGAACTCTGCTTTTTTATTTTCCATCAATAAGCACATAGTAAAGAGATTATTTAAAGTTTTCTTTTAGAAATTCAATAAACTGTTATTCAAATTTATCTACGTCTTTCTTTAAATTTTTTATAATTTTACTAATGTTGTCAAATTTCAGTTTTGTAGCTCCCATTAATTCAATTCTTCCTTCATAATTCATGGCGTGGGCGAGATTTGAACTCGCGACCTCGTCGTTATGAGCGACGCGCTCTAACCAGGCTGAGCTACCACGCCAATGTTAGCCTTTCAAAACATTGTTTTGCTTAAAAAGGTTTTCAAAAATTAAAGTTAAGACTGTGCTTGAAATTGATTGTGGAAATTCTCCTCATCTTTATGAGTTTGCAAAACACAGATATCTTTTTGTTAGTTTAGACTTAAATAAAGGCATGCTAAAACATAGCAAAAAGGCATTTCAGTTAAAACAGTTCATGCGAACATGTTAAATTTTAAACTTAAAAAAAGTCGATTTTGTATACACAAAAGATTTGATGAAAAGAAAACATCAGATAACTTGATATTGGTCCTAAAAAAAGTGAAAATGCAAAAAAAGGTTAATGTTGAGAAATTGTTTGCAATTAATGGCCGAATCTTTCTTAACTCTTTGATAAATACCCCTACAATTTAGAAAAGTTTAAATATTAGTGGGGGTAAATAGTTGTAATGGTTGCTGTCAAAGAGAAAAGTATAAGCGGCAGAAATTACTTGTATGCAGAATACTCATTCAGGCTTCCTGATAAAAGCATTAAAAAAATTTCCAAGCTGATCAAAAATAAGCCTGATGCAGCTAATGAAACAACCAAACAATATTTTATTGCAAAAGAAAAGAAAGCATACCAGACTTGGGCGCTTAAAACATATTCTGAAGATAGCATAATCACAAGAAAAATAATAGAAGACATTGAAGAGCTAAGAGTCGAGTACAAACACATCACTAATAGGCTGACAAAACCACAATTTGAAGACATCATTGACAGGTTCACAATCAATTTCACATACGAATCAAATGCAATAGAAGGAAATTCTCTCACATTAAAAGATGTCATGTTAATTCTCAAAGAAAACATAGTTCCAAAAGGCAAAAATTTGAGAGAAATTTATGAAACAAAAAACACAAGAATTGCACACAATTTATTGTTCAGCAATAAACTAAAAATAAATCGAGAATCAATAATAAAACTTCAATCAACCCTAGTTAAAGACACAGGAATAAACACCGGTTTCAAGAAACTACCTAACTTTTTGCTAATGCGCAATGTAAAAACCAGCCCCCCAGAACAAGTTGAAACAGAAATGAAAAAACTCATAGACTGGTACAATAACAGCAAACAAAAAATACACCCGATAAAGTTAGCAGCCATATTTCACTCCCGCTTTGAACAAATACATCCATTTGAAGATGGAAATGGCAGAACTGGAAGAATATTGATAAATGCCATCCTTCTAGAACATAACCTGCCCCCGCTCATCATAAGAAAGACTATGCGAACAACATATTTCTCTGCACTCGAAGCAAGCGACAAAGGACACACGCTAGTTTTGGAACGATTCATAATAGACAAATTTAAAAAAACTTTTAACAACTTTTTTAAAATTTATGTTAAATATTTATAAAAAAATGAAATAAGGGGTGATGTCCCCTTATGATCCCCTTTCGCCTTCGCTGCTCGTCAAGCCCTCTGTGGTTCGGGCGTTGACGTATCTTCGCTCGGCGATGAAGTTGTTGAGCTTTTGTTGTCTGTCGTCAATAACTTTGATGTTGTGGTGGCGTTGCTGGTCGAGAATGTATTCTGCTGATTCGGTAAAGTCTTTGCGGCCGATTGATTCGTGGTGTTCGTATCCTGACCAAAAATTTCCTCTAGGGTAACGCTTGCGAAATCCTGGATGTTTTTCAAACATCCTTTTTGCGGATAGTGATTTCAGTATTATTTCTGCATCTTCTAGAGAATATTTTTTGGGCACGTTAGCCTGAAAGTGTAAGTGTGTCCCGCCAAAACCAAAAACACCAAACTCAAAACCAAACGCTTCGCATTCTTTAAGCGCAGCAGTACATGTGTCAATATGTGATTGTTTTCCGAAACAATTGTACTTGTTTTTTGTTACAAACATAAAGTCTAACCAGTTGTTTCTTGTATCATTTGTTTTTGTCATTAAAAATTCACCTCAAAAGTTTTTTTAGAAAAGTTTATAGCTAACGCTATCAACAGTATTGTTTTAAGACAGAAAATGATCGTACCTGTTCGACGGGTTGTCTCAAGCCACAACAACCACACAAGCAAATTTATTCACACTCACAACGTCTTTCCGTTGCGCGTGCAAACAAAAAAGTACTGTGCGATTTTGATGGGCACGTAAGTGGTTTTGGTCAATTTTCTGCTATGACAACAAAAATTGTCGTATAGCACAGCCAAAACCATTACTTGCTTTATTTTAAGAAAAAGCTTACGGCCGATTCAACTGCGGGTCCTCCGCTACGGCTCCGGACCACGCAAGTATTCTCAGCCACGGAATAAAATTGAGAAGTATTTATTTGTTTTGTTATCATCCAAGAAGCTTCAGTTTTCCAGTCACGCCATCAATTTTTTGTTCATCATCAGGCCCGATGCCTAAACAGGTTGTTGTTCCTGCTGGTATTTCTGTCAGCCCTGCATCAGTAATCAACGCAGTTACTAGCCCTGCATTGTTTGCTGATTGTATATATTTGTGCAGTTCTTCTAAATCTTTTACGTTGAGAACTACTTTTTTCATGCCTTCTTTTTTCCATTCTTCAATTTTCGGGCGAGGTGATTTTAGCACGCAATCTACTGATGCATGTGCTACTTGAACTGCTAATTTCCCTTTTGATAATCTCAAATCTTGTCTTGCAAGAATTACTTGTTTATATGCCATGACAAAATTAAGTGTTGCTTTGTTTAATAATTTTGCTGTGTTGCATTATCTAGAACTTTGTTGTAAACATCTAATGTTTTTTCTGCGGTTATTTTCCATGTGAAGAATTTTGCTCTTTCTATTCCTGATTTGGATAATTCTTTTCTCAAGCTTTTGTTCTTAAGCAATTTTTTGATTGCAGTTGTTATGTTTTCAACATTCTGTGGCTCAACTAAGATTGCTGAGTCTCCAGATATTTCTTTCATTGATGAAATGTTTGATGTTATTACTGGGCAGCCGCAGGCCATTGCTTCTATTACTGGAATTCCAAATCCCTCATATAAGCTAGGATAAATAAAGAATTCTGTTGCGTTGTAAAACATTATTAAGTCTTCATCTGGAACGTACCCTGTGAATATAACATCATTTTGCAATTCTACTTTTTTTATTGTATTTGATAACTCTTTTGTGTGCCATCCTTTTTTTCCAACTATTACTAATTTTGTATTTCTGTCTTTTGCATTTTTGAATGCTTCAACAAGTCTTGCAAGGTTTTTGCGTGGCTCTATCATGCCCACAAACAATACAAATTTGTGGTGAATTCCATACTTATCGAGCAAAATTTTTTGTGCTGTTGTTTTTCTTATTGGTTTGAATTCTTTTCCAGCGCCAAGATACACAGTTGTTATTTTATTGCCAGGAATGTCTAAATATTTTCCTATTTCTTCTTTTGTGTTATTTGAGTCGGCAATAATTGCATCTGTGTTTCTAGCACTTAATGGAATCATTTTTCCAAAATAAATTTGTTTAAAAATTGTGTGGTATTTTGCGTGCGAAAAAAAAGTCATGTCATGTATTGTTACAACTGATTTTGTTGTTTTAATCAACGGAGCCACAAAGCCAGGTGAGTGCAGCAAATCAACATTATTTTTTTTCAAGATGAATGGTAGTTTTAATTGCTCCCAAAGAAGTCTCAATAGTTTTATTGTTGTATATTTGGGCGCGATAAATGTTTCAAAATTTTTGTTATTCAAATCGAAAAAATCTGCATTGTCTTTATTCGCGATTATCAAGTAATTGTTTGATTTGTCTATTTTTGACAATTCTTTCACTAGATTAACTACATAATTTCCAATGCCTGCTTTTATCTTGCTCGGCCCCAGAGTGTTGATTGCTATTTTCATAAAATGTTGTTTCTTATTTGGTTATTTAAATCTGCAGGTTTATTTAGTTGGCGACAATAGTTACGCATTGTATAATACGCCAACTAAATTGTAAAAGACAAACTTGTTCATGTGTTACTTTTGTCTTTCACTTATTCTAGTGCGTATTCTTCAAATTTGTGGACTTTGAGTATTAGCAGTCTTCTCTAATCTGCAATGATTGTGTTGAATTTTTGTCTTGGAGATCTGTTGAGTGAAGAACTGTTGAGAAGAGTGTGCATTATGTGGCATTTTATTATGGCGATGATGGCAAAGTTTTTGACCAATCTAGTGGCTCACCATACGATGGGCCAAGTTATAATAAAAGTCAAAAAGAAAAAGGAAACATCAGTGAATACTCTGCTATTTGGCGGTTTTATCCGCAGTAGTATTGCGGATGATTTTCCAAAACTTACTGTGGATAAATTAGAAGATGCGATTTATAAATCAATCAAGGAATTGGCGGCAAAAAAGCAGAGACTCATTTTTTTAACTTTTAAGTTTTCGCTATTGCCGTATTTTTTGCGCAATTTATTGACAAAAGCGAAGTGTTTGAGCAAGATGCGAAAGATTTGCAGTTTCGCCGTAAGATTTTCGTTTTTTTCTTAGAAACAGATTTTAATGTCTTCAGAATAGTTTGTTTAATGGTTGCTTGATATTTTTTAAAGAAAGATTTAAATATAACTAGCGATATGACTTTATTAACAACAAAATTATATGGCAACTACAATTCAACATGTGAAAAAAATTGGGGGATCGTTGATGATACGCATACCTAAAGACTTGGTTGAAATAGAAAATATAGTTAGTGGCGAGTTAGTTCAAATCGAAATTCAAAAGGTGCGTAAAGACTGGTTTGGAGTTTTTAAAGGTTTAACGCCTCTAAAAAAAGAAGAGAAGCTTGATATTCATGACTAAGCTATTTGTTGATTCTTCTGTGTGGGTCGAATATTTGGCAGGTAGTGAAAGGGCAAAGCAATTACAAAAATATTTTGACAATAACGAATTATTTACAACTTCGGTTAGTGTTGCGGAAGTTGTTGCAAAATCTACTAGTAAAGGGTTTAGTGTTACAACTACAATAGATGCTTTGCGTTCTATTTCAACAATAGTTGATGTTGATTTACCAATTGCTTCTGAAGCAGGTGCACAATATCCAGAACTGAGAAAAACCAGACCAAAAATTGCGTTATCTGATGTGATACTTATTGTGGCTGCACGCAAATTTGCAGCAAAACTAATCACTTTTGATTATGACTTTCATAAAATTAATGATGTGATATTGTTGTCTTAATTATTTCTTTTCTTCAATTTCAATCAACAATTCTTTCAAGAATTCTTCTACTTTTTTCTCGCCTAATACTTTGTTATCTCTTGTCCTTATATTTGCAGTTTTATTTGACTCTTCTTTCTCGCCCACAACTAGAATGTAATTTACTTGCGCAAGTTGTGCTTCTCTGATTTTTTTGTTTAATGTTTCTGCTCTTAAATCAAATTCTGTGCGTATTCCTGCATCAGTTAATTTTTTCTTTATGCTTTCTGCATAATCATCAAATCTGTTTGCTATTGTGACTATTCTTACTTGTTCTGGATTGAGCCAGAGTGGGAACTTTCCTGCTAAATGCTCGATTAAAACAGATACAAATCTTTCAATAGAGCCCATAATTGCTGCATGTATCATCACAATGCGTTCTTGTCCGCTTTTTTCATTAATGCAGTAAAGATTAAATCTTTCAGGCATATTCCTGTCTGCTTGGATTGTTGCGACTTGCCATTCTCTGCCTAGTGAATCATATGCCATAAAATCTAATTTTGGCCCATAAAAGGCTGCTTCTCCAATGCATTCTATTACTTCTATTTTTCTTTCTTTGACCATTTCTCTGAGTTGATTTTCTGAGAATTGCCATTGTTCTTTCGTTCCAATGTATTTTTCAAATTTTGAAGGGTCATGTAATGATAGTCTGACTTTGAGTTTAAATCCGAATGCGCCGTAAAATGTGTTGATTATATCCCAGACTTTAAATGCTTCTTCTTTAAATTGTGATTCTCTGCAAAATACATGGGCATCATCCTGTGTGATGCAAAGAACTCTTGATAATCCTGATAGTTCTCCTGTTTGTTCATCTCTATAAACCATTGTTGTTTCTGCATATCTTTGTGGAAGTTCTCTGTAGCTTCTTATTAAGTGTGAATATATCTGGGTGTGGTGCGGACAATTCATTGGCTTCATTGCAAACTCGTGCCCTTCTCGTGTTGTTATTTTAAAAAGGTCATTTACATATTTTGCCCAGTGTCCACTTGTTAAGTATAATTCTTTTTTTGTAATATGTGGAATTGTGACTTTCATATACCCTCTTTGTTTGCGAAGTTGCCATACGAATTCATCTAGTAGAGTGCGTATTAAAGTTCCTTTCGGTGTCCACAAAGGCAGGCCTGAACCTACAAGGTCAGAAAATAAGAACAAGTCCATTTCTTTCCCTATTTTTCTATGGTCTCTTTTCTCTGCTTCTTCTAATCTTTTTAAATATTCATCTAACAATTTTTGTGATGAAAAGCTTGTTCCATAAATGCGTGTTAATTGTTTATTTTTCGCGTCTCCTCTCCAGTACGCACCTGATAATTTTGTTAGCTTGAATGCTTTGATTATTCCATTGTTTGGAACGTGTGGGCCTTCGCACAAATCAATAAACTCGTCCCCATGTTTGTATGCTGTTAGTTCGTAGCCTGCATCTTTGAATTCTTTTGCCATTTCGAGCTTGTACAAATTTTTTGCAAACAATTTTTTTGCTTCTTCTATGGATAAAACAACTCTTTTTGACGGCAAATTTTTTTGCACTATTCTGTGCATTTCTTCTTCAATTCGTTGAAAGTCTGATTCTGCGATTGGCAGGTCGTCAAAGTCATAAAAAAATCCGTCTTCTACTGCAGGCCCTATTGTGTTTTTTGCTTCTGGATACAAGTTTTTGATTGCGTGAGCTAGCACATGTGCCGTGCTGTGCCTGAATACATTTTTTCCTTCTGGCGAGTCAAAAGTTATTATTTGCAGTTTTGCATCTTTTTCTATTGGAATGTCTAAATCGACTAGTTTGTCATCAACTTTTGCTGCCAGCGCGTCTGCTGCAAGCTTTCTGCCTATGCTTTCAGCTATTTGTTTTGCTGTTGTTCCTTTTTCAAACTCTTTTACGCTTCCATCAGGATAAGTTATTTTGATTTTTGGCATCTCTGAATAGTTTTAGAGTGGAATTTAAATATGTTTTGTAAGAAAAAATTAAAAAAGAAATAATGAAATAAAAATTTTATTGTTGTTTTTTTCTGCCTTTCTTGTCTGATTCGATTTCTCCGAAGAGTGCATCCAATTGTTCTGGGCTATTAACAATTATCATTTGAGAAGGGATTGTTTGTTCAAGGCAAGTTATAGTTTTAGCTAATGTTGATGCGGCAATTGAAATTTTCATTTCTTCTGTCAAGTCCGGCAATTTTTCAACTTTTGCGGCTGTGCTAAAAGTAGGGTATATCACAGTTGATAAGCTATTTTCTGCCAATTCATAGTCTATCGCTCGTGGTCTTATGCTCAAATTCCTGCTTTCTGTTACTTCCTCAGATAGCAAATAGCTGATGTTTCTCCAATCAGGCAATTCATTACTTTTTTGCAGTTTTAGTCTTATTGTCACTCTGTCGTTTCCGCTAGTCTGCAATAGATTATCATATAACCGTGCGCCTAATGCTTTTAATCCAGCAGGAATAGTTTCTAAAACGTATGTGGATACAATTCCTGTTGTTATTCTCAAATATTTTTCTCCAGGTTGTTCATCGTCTTTAGGGTAATGTTTTTTAAAGTGTTCAACCACATCTTTATTTCCTGACGCTATTTGTTCAAGTTCTTTTGGCATGAATCTTTCAAAAAGTTGTGTTAGTGCTTTTTCGTCTGCAACGACTTCGTCTGTTGGTTTAGCAGAATACTTGCCTGCAGGGTAATCTTTTGCAACGCGTTCTATTAAGTTTAAAACTCCTTCTTGTGTTGGTGTTTCATATCTTAGTGCAACAAACAATTCTGTTGCGCGTTCTTGTTTTCCTGTTGGCAAAGTTATGTTTCCTGCATCTTTGTTCCAAACACTGTTTGGCTCTAATGTTTTGTATCCTTTAATTTCAATGTCATTTGTCATTTTTTGTCCTCCTCAATTCAAAATGTTTTATTTTGAGTCTTTCGCACTGTTTGGTTTTTAAAACTATTGTTTTCAGGAAAAATTAGTTAATTGAAAAATCTGGCAAACCGTTTCTGCCTCCATCTTCTGGCTCTACAAGTTGGTGTGCAGGATTTATGACGAATATAAATTTACTGGTTTGTTGCTCGAGTATGCGCCTTGCGGTGTTTTGCATTGTTTGCGCAGCTCTCGCTTGTAATAAGTCTCTTGTTTTGTCTTTTAGCATATTTATTTTTGATTGTCTATCATCGTATAGTGCATTATGTAAAAGATCAACATGCTTAATTACGTTTGAATAATTTTCATAATTTCCGCGTGCGGTCATTACATCGCTTTCTCGCACTCCGCTTTGTAGCAAATAATAAAGTTCAGGAAATTTGCTTTTAGAATTAAGTCTGATTCTCAAATACCATTTTTTTGTACTTGCATTTTGCTGAACTTCCTCGTATACTTTTTCACCATGTTCTTTAGCCATATTTTTTAGTGCAGGTATGTTTTCTGCCGCAGTTGTTCCAACAGATAGTTGTATGTAAGTTCTGCCTTCTTCATGATCATCTTTAGGATATTGTTCTATCAAACGATTAAGTGAATTATTTTCTCCTTTTGCTATTTGTTCTAAAAATTCTTTTGGAAGCATTTGTGCGAATTCAGATAGTGGTATTTCTGCTTTTTCTTCTCCGTAGTCTTGTGTTGAGCACGGTTTGTATTCTTTTGCAACTTTTTGAATTAGTTGAATTGCTTGTTTTTTTGTTGGTGCAGTATACTTTACTGCAATAATCATTTCTAATACAGGTACTTCAACCCCCTCATTAACAGTTATTATTCCTGCGTCTTTACCCCAAACTGTATTTGGAAGAATAATATTATAATTTTGAAATTCTATTTCTTTCATAATCTGCAGAATAAGTAGTTATTTTTAAATCTGTGGTTATTCCTGTTTATTCTTGCAAACAACAAGATTTATAAATACATTGCTGTTTCTGTATTCGGGTTTCGAGTAAAATAGGGTTTCTCAGAGGATAGACTAAGTGTTGAGGAAAAACCAAAATGAGCATTGTTAACGTATCAAATTCAGATGTTATAGAAAAATTAGCCAAAGAAATGAAGAAGGTGGCAGATGTAAAAGCACCTTCTTGGTCGTTGTTTGCAAAAACTGGATGTCATACAGAAAGGCCTCCAACAAATCCTGATTGGTGGTGTATTAGGGCTGCTTCTATTCTTGTTAAGATTCACAATTTAGGTCCTGTTGGTGTTTCAAAATTAAGAGTTAAGTATGGTGGCAAAAAGAATCGTGGAATGGCGCCTGAACGCTTTAAAAAAAGTGGTGGCAAGATTATTCGTTTGATTCTTCAACAGCTTGAAAAAGCAGGCCTTGCAAAGCAAGCTGCTAAAGGGTTGCACAAAGGAAGGGTTGCAACTCCTAAAGGAATTGCTTTTATTGATAAGGTTGCTTATGAAATAATGAAGGAAAATAATATTGTTCTTCCTGCAAAAGGTAGTATTCAACAAGTTCGCAATGCAGAGAAAGTTGTTGAAAAGCCTGCTGAAACTCAAGTAACTCTCGCAGAATCAACACCGCCTCTAGAAGGGCATGTTGAAGAGCAAAAAGTTAAAAAGTCAAGAGCGCCTAGAAAGCCAAAAAAGAAAGCAGATGAAGTTTCTGCAGTGCAGAGTGAAGTTAAAAATGAGTGAAATTGAAGATTTGCGAAAAAAGAAAATTGAGCTTTACAAACAACAGTACGCTTCTGATTTTCAGTCTCAGCTTGATAATGAAGCAGAGCTTCAACAGCAAGTTGCAGAAATAGAGTCAAATGTAAAACAATTAATGAGCGCAGAAGCATTGGAGAGATATTGCAATGTCAAGCTTGCGCATCCACAAAAGGCTTTGCAGGCTTTGGTAGTTATTGCTCAAATGATTCAAGCAGGAAATGTCAGAACAATTGATGATACTCAATTCAAGAGTGTGCTAGTTCACTTGACTCCTGAGAAGAAACAAACAAGGTTAAACATTCATGGCGCGATATAAACACATAAACAGAAAGAAAAGGCTTGCAAAAGCAGGTCGCCAGACAAAGTGGGCTCCTTATTGGACAGTTCCAAAAATTTATGGTAAAGGAAGAAGAATTCATCCTGGAAGGCACACTCAAATTAAACGGTCTTGGAGAAGAATAAAAATAAAGGCGTAAAATGGCAACACTTGAAAGAATTTATACAATTCCATTGAGAAAAGAATGGCTTAAAGTGCAGCGTTACAAGCGTGCAAAAAAAGCGGTTAAAGGAGTTTTGCTTTTCCTGGAAAGGCACATGAAAAGCGAAGATGTTCGTTTGGGTAGATTTTTAAATCTTGAATTGTGGAAGCATGGAATTAGAAATCCACCTTCAAGAGTTAAAGTTACAGTATCAAAAGATGATAAGGGTATTGTTAGAGCAGAATTGTTTGGCGCTCCTGTTGAAAAGAAAGAAGTTAAGCTTGAAAAGAAAACTGAAGCAAAGCAGGAAAAGCCAGTTGAACAAAAATCTGTCAAAAAAGTTGAGCAGAAGGCTCAATAATTGTTATATATATTTCTCTTCCACTTCTTTCGCAACATCTTCAAGTCTTTCTTTTATATCTGCATATTGTTTTATTTCCTTAAACCCGCAGAATAATGTATACGCTGCCCCTAAATATTTTTTGTTGTCTACATTCAGGCCTGTGCCGCTCAATGCACTTTTTGGCAGTTCTGTGCAAATCTTGAATAATATTGCGCCTCCTTTTTGCAGTTCATATAATGTTTCCCTCACTCCATCTTCGTGTGTAAACGAAAATAATTCTTGACCAGAATGTTCTTTGATTATTTTTTCAATTTTTCCTTTTATTATTCCTGCATTTCTTACAAATCTGTGAGAAACAAATTCTGGGCTGAACACAACAATGTCTGCCATTGTTTATTATCTAAAAAAAGATGTGTTTATAAAATTTCCGACATGTTAATTGTTCTTAATCAAAACGTATATGTCTTTTTGTATTTTTATTCCTTTTTTTATGTATTCTTCTATTTCTTGTTCTAACAATTTGTATATGTAGCTTGCAGTTATATTGCTGGTTGGTGTGAGTGTTGTGGTTAATTCTGCCCAGTTATCGTTGTTGCTTAATTCTGTGTTGTTTTCTGCTAGTTGTTCTAGTCTTCTTAGTTGTAGTTTTATTATTGTTGGGTTGAATCCTTTTGTTTTTTGTGGTATTTCTGTAACTAAAAGCTGGTATTCTTTGATTTCTTTTTGGTGTTGAAATTCTTGTTGTTTTAGAACAAAGTTGTATATTTGTAAAAGTTGTGTTATGTATCCGTTTGGCATGTTTATATATGATTGTTGTATTTTTATTCCTTTTTTTTGGTATTCTGCAATTTCATTCTCTAAGAGTTTGTGCACATAGCTTGTTGGTGTTAGTGTTGTGGTTAATTCTGCCCAGTTATCGTTGTTGCTTAATTCTGTGTTGTTTTCTGCTAGTTGTTCTAGTCTTCTTAGTTGTAGTTTTATTATTGTTGGGTTGAATCCTTTTGTTTTTTGTGGTATTTCTGTAACTAAAAGCTGGTATTCTTTGACTGTTTTTGTGTTCTTAAATCCTTGTTGTTTTAGAATTGGTTTATATTTATTAAGCAATTGTGTTATGTATCCGTTTGGCATTATCATAGAAGTTGTGTGTATTGATTTTGAATAAAAGTTTTTCGGTTTTTGAGAATTATCATACATCAACCATTTCGATTTCAATGTTTAGCCCTTCTGGGATTGGTACGCGCATGACTAGTCTTAATGCTCTTTCATCTAAGCCTAAATCAATTAGTCTTTTGTGGACGCGCATTTCGTATCGTTCCCATGTTGCTGAACCGCTTCCGCAGGGTGTGCGTCTTGTTGATAGTTTGAGTTTTTTTGTTGGCAAGGGGATTGGCCCTCTAATATCTACTCCTGTCTTGTCAGCAATGTCTTTAATGAAAGAACATGTTTGATTTAGCTTTGTTATGTCTATGCTTGCTAGTTTTATTCTGGCCTTCTGCATTTTTCACTCATTATAATTAAAATAAAAAAATATGGCATGAAATTATGCCTTTTTGACTAGGTCTATGCACATTCCTGCTGCGACTGTTGCGCCTGAATCGCGAATTGCGAATCTTGCCAGTTGTGGAATGTCTTTTTGTTTTTCAATTACCAATGGCTGCATTGGCTTGAACTTTACTACTGCTGCATCTCCATTCTTTATGAAGTCTGGGTGCTCTTGCAGTGTTTCGCCTGTTGCAGGATTTATTTTTTTGACAATTTCAGTTATTTGGCATGCAACTTGTGCTGTGTGGATGTGGAATACTGGTGTGTATCCGACGGTTATTACAGTTGGGTGGTTCAGTACAATTAGTTGTGCTGTAAACTCTGTTGCAACTGTTGGCGGATTGTCTGATTTTCCCAGTACGTCTCC
>Ga0209541_10011782_pt1 | contig 13634 bp, 14 predicted proteins | sample RifCSPlowO2_01_FD_184027 | JGI IMG/M metagenome (GOLD analysis project Ga0209541, IMG submission 184027) | Groundwater microbial communities from Rifle, Colorado - Rifle CSP2_plank lowO2_0.1 (SPAdes) (version 2) | ecosystem: Environmental > Aquatic > Deep subsurface > Groundwater | place...
CAACATTTCTAAAACAAATCGGCTCGAACCATATTTTGTTTGATAAATCCGCTTCTTTTTCGCCAAAAATCCAATACGAATTAGCCGCCGAGCGAAGCGAGGCGGACAGCTCGCATTTGCAATTTCCTTTCTGGCGGAGGGTGCAGGACTCGAACCTGCAAGCCCTTGCGGGCCCTAGTTTTCAAGACTAGTGGCTTACCATTCGCCGCAACCCTCCGTGCACAAAAACAATACACCGCCGCCACGCGGTTGTATACTTACAGAATGGCCGAGGAGGGGATGTTTTGGACCGTTTCGACGCACGAGCATCGCGAGCGCTCCAACGACTGGTATTGGGCACTCGGGCTTCTCGCGCTTGTGGGGGCGGGGCTCTCACTATTCATGGGCAATGTACTATTTGCGCTCATAATCGCGATAGCGGCGGGCTCTATCGGCGTTTTGTCCGCACGCGGCCCGCGCGAGCATGTCGTGCGGCTCGATCCGCGCGGACTTTCTTTGGACGGCACTCTCTACCGCTGGGACACCATCGACTCGTTTTGGGCAGAGCCCTTTAACGAGGAGCAGGGCTTGCAGGGACGCTTGCTTGTAACAACCAGGGGCATTCTCCACCCCCAGCTTGTCATACCGCTTGAAAGCGCTGTGCGCGCTGGGAGCGTGCGGGCTTATGCCCGCCGCTTCGCCAAAGAAGAGGAGCAGGAGGCGCACATCGGAGAATATCTCGCGGAATTGTTCGGGTTGTGATATCTATTTATATATCTTCCCTTACGGGGTTGAGTAACTGCTCCCGTCGTCTAACGGATAGGACGCAACCTTGCGGAGGTTGTAATTGGGGTTCGATTCCTCACGGGAGCACCAGCGAAAGCTTCCATAGTTCAACGGATAGAACACAAGCCTCCGAAGCTTGAGATCCAGGTTCGATTCCTGGTGGAAGCGCCAAAATTACGCCCTAAGAAGTTTGGCTACGCTTGCCTTGCGGCGCGCGGCCGTGTTCTTTTTTATCAGCCCGCGCTTTTGCGCCTTGTCTATTGCCTTGTATGCCACGGCTAGCGTCTTCTGGTCGCCCTTTTGCGCCCCTCGCACAGCCTTGAGCGCGGCGCGCACGGCCACGCGGCGGACGTCGTTAAACTCCTTTTTGTTCAATGAGGCCCGGTGCGCTTTTTTAGCCGACTTGGTAATTGCCATGGGCGGAGTGTACTCTATATGCATATGATCGGCAAGCTTGCGGGGGTCGCGGGCGAGATTTTGGAGGGAGCGACCGTGGTAGAAGTCGGTGGCGTAGGGTACTTGGTGCGCACACCCCTGCACGCGCTCCCCAGGCAGGGCGTCCCCGTCTCTTATTTCATCCACACGGCCGTGCGCGAGGATGCAATCGATCTATACGGTTTCCCCACAAGAGAGGAGCACGCGTTTTTCAAACAGCTTCTCGCCGTCTCGGGCGTGGGACCCAAGACCGCGCTCGGAATATTGAACGTCGCCGATGTTAAAACCCTCAAGCGCTCGATAGCGCACGGCGACTCCTCGGCGCTCACCAAAGTATTCGGCATAGGCAAAAAGAGCGCGGAGCGCGTAGTTGTGGAATTGCGGGACAAGCTTATTGCCGAAATTGGAGGTGCTTCGTCCGCGCTCGGAGCGAGGTCTTCGGAAGATTTTGAGGTCATCGAGGCACTTCTGGCTCTTGGCTATCGCGCGGACGAGTCGCGAAAGGCTCTGGGGAAGGTGCCGGAAAAAGTAACGGGAACGCGCGACCGCCTTGCGGCCGCTCTGAAAAGCATGGGGTGAAGCGCCATGAAAGAACTCCTGAAAAAAATCATCCCGAAGCCCCTGCTAGATTTTTATCATTTAACGCTAGCACACCTCGGCGCCTTCCTGTACGGATTCCCTTCACGAGAGCTTTTTGTGATAGCTGTCACGGGCACCAAGGGAAAGTCGACGACGGTCGAGCTGGTGGCTGCCATTTTGCGCGCGGTCGGGCATAAAACGGCCGTCGTTTCAACCATCCGCTTCGCCATTGGCGATGAGAGCGAATGCAATCTTTACAAAATGACGACGCCTGGGCGGTTTTTTCTGCAGAAATTTTTGCGCAAGGCGGCGAATGCCGGATGCACCCATGCCGTCATCGAAATGACTTCCGAGGGCGCGGCGCAGTACAGGCACAAGGGAATCGCTTTGGACGCGCTCGTATTTCTTAACTTGGCGCCCGAGCATTTAGAGTCGCACGGCGGGCTAGAGCAGTATGCGCTGGCTAAGCTGTCGCTCGCAAGGCACCTCGCTCTCTCGCGGAAGCGCCCGCGAATTATCGTGGCGAACGCCGACGATGAGTACGGAGGCAGATTCTTGGAGGCGGAGGCGGAAAAAAGAATTCCATTTTCTCTTCGCGACGCGGAACCGTACCAAGCCGACGAAAAAAGTCTGCGTTTTGTCTGGAAGAGAGGAGAGCTTTTTTCCGTGCCTCTCCCCGGACTGTTCAATTTGAAGAACTGCCTCGCCGCACTCGCGCTTGTAGAGACGCTCGGCATCGAGGCTTCCGTAAGCAAGAAAGCACTCGAGCATATCGCTCCTATACCCGGCCGCGCGCAGCGCATAGAGCACGGACAGCCGTTCCACGTCGTGGTTGATTATGCCCATACGCCCGACTCGCTCAAGGCTCTTTATGAAACATATAAACCCGCGGAGGCGACGCCTCTAGAACCTAGAGGTGTCACCTCTAGAAAATTGATTTGCGTCTTGGGCTCGACCGGCGGCGGACGAGACAAATGGAAACGTCCGGAAATGGGCAAGGTTGCAGAGAGATTTTGCGATACCGCGATATTGACCAACGAGGATCCGTACGACGAGGACCCGAAAAAGATAATGGAAGAGATCGCCGGCGGGTTTTCGCGCAAGACGCCGAGAGTGGTGCTTGATAGGCGACAAGCAATACGCGAGGCGCTTAAGGAAGCACAAACCCTTCGGCAGGCTCAAGGTGATCAGAGTGTCACCGTTCTGATCACCGGCAAGGGCACCGACCCCTACATAATGGGGCCGCGCGGTAAAAAAGAGCCGTGGTGCGACGCCGCCGTAGCCGAGGAAGAACTCCAAAAACTCGGCTACGAAAACTCCAAATAACAAATAGCAAATTACAAACAGTTTGGATTTTGGAATTTGAGATCTGTGGTTTAATGAGAGTATGGCAGAAGAAAAAGAGGGCGGAAGCGACTTTCAAAACGTCTGGTTTGTCGCTGGCATTATCATTGTTTTAGCTCTTCTGTGGTACTACAACGACGGCCCCAAACGTGCCAGCCTGCGCGGCATATTTATTCAGCCACCGCCTCCTGTGGGCACCGGCGAGTCGTATGGTCCGGAGATAGGACAACCCGCGCCGTGGGCGCCCGAACAATAATATGTTGAATCCATTTCCGGAACTTTTAGTTTATTCATTCTTTGCGCCGACGATGCTGCGTCTGGCCGTTGGTCTGTTGTCGTTTTACGTTGCATATGCGACCTGGAAAAATAGCGGCGCCGAGACTAAGTTATACATCGGTTGGGCAAACATCGCCGCAAATGCAATTCTCGGCGGTATGTTTTTGATCGGGTACTACACGCAATGGGCAGCGCTTTTCGCGCTAGTGTTTTGGATAGCAAGCTTTTTCGTCCCGACGAAATATAGGGCGTTAGTAACGCTTTCAACGGGTACTCGATTACTCGCAATTGCCATACTTTTCTCTCTGCTTCTCTCTGGCGCGGGCGCGCTTGCCTACGACCTACATCTATAAGGTGATATACTCATAAAAGAAGTGGTTTATTAACTTATCAATATTCATTTTCATGTCTCAAACAGCATTGTGGATTATAGTGATCGTGATAATGCTTGCCGCGCTCGCGTGGTGGAGCGGGCTTTTTAACTCAATACCCGGCCTCTCGCAAAGCGCCGCACTCGGCACTAATGCTCCGGCCGTTATCGCGCCTCCGGCCGAGAATGTAACGAGCGAGTCGCTCGCGCAGGACCTCGCGGCGGTAGACGCGCAGATAAAATTAAACGTCGCTGACATTGCACTGGCCGACGCGGCCTTTGCGCTCAAGATGACCGGAGTCGCAGATCGCATCCAGCAGACCGCAAGCTCTTTACGGGAATTCTCTCGCAGGACAGAAGCGCGCGTGGCGATGAAGAACAATGTCTCGCTCACGGCCTCGTGGAAGGAAATAGGCATCAAGGCTTCCGACGCGACCTCTCTCGGCTCGACGGCAAAAACCAAAGCGGAGTACAAGGCCTCCAACGACAAGCTCGCAGCTTCCTACAGCGCCGCCGCAACGGTCCTCGCCGCGGTCAAATAAGTTTCTTTCGGGTTTCGAAAAGCCCGTCCTGTACCGGCCGGTACAGGACGGGCTTTTCCATTTGTCCGCCCGGAAGGATTTGAACCTTCAACCAATTGCTTAAAAGGCAACTGCTCTACCGGATTGAGCTACGGGCGGATTGAAAATATTCTACAATTTTAAAGCGAATCGCTCAAGAAGGAGCTCCAGGTCCCCCGCGCCGCGGTGGGAGTCGTGATAAAGGAAAGTGAGCTCGCGCGACAACTTTTTGTCGCCAATTGACCGCGCCTTCCATGCGAGAAGTCCGGCTACGGCCTCTGGTTTTTCCCCCGCGCGCAGGGCCTGATACAACCCGAGCCACAGTCCCTTCTTGTCGCGCGCGGCGAGCGCCGCGGACAGGTTGAATGGATCGAACTTGTACTCCTTCTTTTCTGGTTTTGCCTCCTCGATTTTCGCTCCGGCGCGCGCGAGCGCATCGCGCTCGCTCTTGAACAACTTCTCCTCCTCAAAAACGAACGCGTGTGGCGACTCCCCGAGCGCCTTCGCAAGCCCCAAAAATTCCTCGCCGCGCTCACCATAAAAAACACCGGACAAGACGAATGTCCGCGCTCCTCCAAACAGAGCCGGCGTCGATGCTAGCGTAAGGACCTCTTCGGAGGTCATTTCCTCCCACTTCAGCTCATCCGCTTTTTTCGCCCGTTTTCCGACTAATACCGAGATCATATTCTTTGCACCTAGATATTTTTCATTTCCCCCCAATTCTTCCCAATCTTGCCCTCCGCGGTAAACGGTATTCCCCTCCTTTCTTTTTCCGGAAGGACGCCTTCCATCATTTTCTTTATCACCGGCGCGCATTCCCCGACCTCTTCCTCGCTTATCTCGAACAAAAGCTCGTCGTGCACTTGGAGCAAGAGATGTCCCTGCCTGCCGGCAGGCAGGCCCTTCGTCCCTTGCGCCAAAAATTTGTCTATATCTATCATCGCGAGTTTGACTATGTCGGCCTGCGTGCCTTGTATGGGAGCATTGAGTGCCATGCGCTCGGCGGCGGCACGTACGTAAGGGATTGATGATTTTATGCCCTCGAAGTAGCGTCGCCGTCCGAAGTGCGTCTGCGTATAGCCGCGCCGCGCCGCGTCGGCCTTTACCTCCTCCAGATACTCCGCAAGCCGCGGAAAGGCTGAAAAGTACTGGTCATAAAATTCCTGCGCCTCCCTGCGAGACGTGCCGAGCGACTGCTGGAGCGAGACGACACCCATGCCGTAGAGAATGCCGAAGTTGATGACTTTGGCGGCGCGGCGCTGCTCGTAGGTAACTTCCCCGCCAGCGACCCCGAAGACGCGCGCGGCAACCTCCGCATGTACGTCGCGACCCTTTTTAAATATGTCCGATAACGCCTCGTCGCCCGAGAGAAACGCCGCGATGCGCAGCTCTATCTGGCTGTAGTCGAACGAGACCAAGCTCATCCCTTTGTCCGCAACGAAGGCGTGGCGTATGGCGCGCCCCAGATCGGACTTTATAGGGATGTTCTGCAGGTTGGGCTCTTGCGAGGAGAGGCGCCCTGTCGTCGTTCCTGTCTGCACAAAATGCGTGTGCAGGCGGTCTTTCTTGTCGAGCAGGGCGGGGATGGCGTTGATATAGGTCGATAGGAGTTTTGAAAGCTCGCGGTGCGCCAATACGTCGTCAATGACCGGATGCAAGGCGCGCAGCTTGTGGAGCTCGCTCTCGCGGGTCGAGAGCGACCCGCCCGCGGTCTTTTTTTGGTTTTTTACGGAGAGGCCGAGCTTGTCGAACAATACTTCGCCAAGCTGTTTCGGGGAGTTGATGTTGAATTTGCCCCCCGCAGCCTCATAAATCTTCGCCGCGATTTTTTTGAGCTCCCCAGTGTAATCGCCGGAGAGTTTTCTAAGGAACGTCTTGTCTATGAGCACGCCGCGCTCCTCCATGCGCCGCAAAACCGGCATGAGCGGGAGCTCTATATTTTCGTACACCAGGTCAAGCTGCCGCTCTTTTATTTCTTGCCTGATGTTCGCGAACGCTTTGTCGAAGTCATTGCTCCTCCCGACCCGCAAGACATCCTCCATCTCCGGTTGCGTTATATTGGAATCCAATACCCAGACTGCAAGCGCCGCCTTTTCCAAATCGGGCTTCGCAAAACTGACGGTTGGTTTTACCGTAACCGAAAAGACTTCCCGGACTCGCGGTATTAGCGACCTGAATTCCAATTCCGAAATTATGCCTAGCGCCGCGTTCATGTCCATGCTCTCGCGCCAGCTCTTTTCCGGCAGAGCAAATTCCATCGGCACGTCCCGCCGTATCTCGCACAAAAGCTTCGAGAATTTAGCCTCCTCTTCCTGCTCATTCAACTTCTGAACCGCCCCGGCTCTGACGCCGAGCGCCTGCACTTTTTTCGGCTCCTTCTTGAGCGCGGCATAGAGCTTTTCTATGGAGCCGAAATGCGCTATCAAAACAGCGGCAGTCTTCTCCCCGATGCCCCTGACGCCCGGAATATTGTCGGAAGGGTCGCCGCGCAGACCTTTGTAATCCGGAAGGCACGAGGGCCCGAAGCCGTAGCGCGTCTTGACCGCTTTTTCGTCGTAGAGGGCTGTTTCGGAGAGCCCTTTTTTGAACGTAAAAACGCGCACGCGCTCGCCGCTGACCAGCTGCAGGGTGTCCATGTCACCGGAGGCGATTATAACTTCCAGGTCTTTCTGATTTTTTACCTTCTCGACAAGCGTGCCAATGACATCGTCGGCCTCGAAGCCCTCCCTCTCGTACAGAGGTATCCCGAACGCTCGGAGGACGTCGCGCGCGCGGTTTATCTGCACCGCGAGATCATCCTTCGTCTTCGCGCGCGTGGCCTTGTACTTTTCGTACGCGGCGTGCCGGTACGTTTTTCCAGGCAGGTCGTATGCCGCGGCGATGTAGTCAGGCTTAAGGTCGTTGATTATTTTGACGAGCATGGAGACAAGCCCGTAGAGCGCGCCCGTGGGCTCGCCGCGGCTCGAGGAAAAGTCGGGCAGGGCGTGATACGCCCGATGCAATATCGCATGGGTATCAAGCACTACCAACCGCTTCTTCCCGCTCATCCCAGCTATAGTACTACTTTTCTATCTCGATAAAACGCTCGCTTTCGCCCGCACCTTCCGAGGAAAATTTGATTACGAGGTCGGGCGCGGGCAAGGCCGCCGAAACGCGTTCGGGCCATTCGATAAAGATCAGGTTTGCGGAATCCCCAAAAATTTCACCAATCCTCAATGCTGCAAACTCTCCTGCGGAATTAAGGCGGTATGCGTCTATGTGCACTAATTCAGAAAAAGGCGACGCCTTAGAGAGTCTTGGTGCTAAGGCGTCGCCTTGGGTCGGAATTTGATACTTTTTTATTAGCACGTACGTCGGGCTTTGCACCTTTTCCCCGACGCCGAGCTTTTTTGCAACCTCCTGCACGAAGGTGGTCTTCCCAGCGCCAAGTTCTCCGTGCAGACCTATCACCGTCGCGACGTTCTTCCGCGGCCGTATGGCGAGCATGGACATGACATTGCCTACGAACTCCGGAAGCTCTTGCCGTCGAACTCTCATGGCATAACTCTACCAAAACCCGATGTACAATATAAGTAAATGCCAGTTTTTAACGATCAGGAACAGCAAAAACATATCGAATTCCTCAAGCGGCGCGAGGAGGAAGAGCTCGCGCAGATGCTCTCACAAAAATACGGGGTCGAGTACGCGGACCTCTCGCTCGTGGCGGTCAATACCGATGCCCTGCGGCTTATACCCGAGGCGGAGGCCCGCGACGCCGAGGCGGCGGTGTTCGGCAAAATAGGAAAGCGCATTTCGCTGGCGGCGCGGGCGCCGGAGAATCCGAAAGTAAAACTCCTCGCAAAAAAGCTGCGGGACCGCGGCTTCGAGGTAGCGCTTTACATGACCTCGCAAGAGAGTTTGAAGAGGGCATTCGCGCACTATGCCGAGCTTTCCTATGCCACGCAGTCTACCGCGGGCGTCTTCGAACTCTCGAGCGAGGAGCTCGAAAGTCTGCTGGCCAAAGTGCACGGCCTCGAGGATATCGGCAAGCTCATAAACGAGGCGATAGAACTTAAGCGTGCATATCGCATAACACGCATTCTCGAAGTTATTCTGGCCGGCGGGCTTTCGACCAGCGCCTCGGACATACACTTCGAGCCGGAGGAGGATAAGGTGCGGCTGCGCTATAGGCTCGACGGCGTCTTGGTGGATGTTCTTACCTTCGACCACGAAACTTACAAGCTTCTCCTCTCGCGGCTCAAACTGCTCTCCGGCCTCAAGCTCAATGTCACCAGCGAGGCGCAGGACGGGAGGTTTTCGATAAAAATAAAAGGCGACGAGATGGAGCTGCGCACCAGTGTTCTACCCGGCAACTACGCCGAGACATTGGTCCTGCGCATCTTAAACCCCAAGAGCATAGGAGTGCCGCTCGAGGAGTTGGGGCTCGAGGAAAAATTGCGTCTTAGGATAGAAAAAGAAATAGCGAAGCCGAACGGCATGATATTGACGACCGGCCCCACCGGCTCGGGCAAGACGACGACTCTCTACGCATTTTTGCGCAAGGTAAACTCCACCGGCACGAAAATAATCACTATCGAAGACCCCATAGAGTATCACCTGCAGGGGCTTGTGCAGACGCAGGTGGACAAAAAAACATATACCTTCGCCTCCGGACTGCGCAGCGCCCTTAGGCAGGATCCGGACATAATTATGGTCGGCGAGATCCGAGACTCGGAGGTCGCCGAGACGGCAATAAACGCCGCTTTGACGGGGCACCTTGTCTTCTCTACACTGCACACCAACAACGCGGCGGGCTCTTTTCCCCGCCTCATTGACCTTGGAGTGGATGAAAAAGTTTTGAGCTCTTCGGTAAATGTCGCGATGGCCCAGAGGCTGGTGCGCAAGCTTTGTACCGCGTGCAGGATTAAACGGCCGGCAACCGATGACGAACAACGGCTGATACAAAAACACTTGGCCGCGATAACTGACAAGTCTCTGGTGCCCGCGGAAACGGACAAGGTCTGGGAAGCCGCGCCGCAAGGGTGTCCGGAGTGCAGCGGCCGCGGCTACAAGGGGCGCATCGGCATCTTCGAGGCTGTCTTTATGGACAGCGCTATAGAAGAAATTTTGCGAACGAAACCCTCCGAACGCGAAATAGCGCGCGCGGCGCTCCCGCAAGGCATCCCTACCATGCCGCAGGACGGCGTGATAAAGATACTTCGCGGAGTGAGTTCGCTCGAAGAGTTGCGGAGGGTGGTGGACCTTGATACTGTTTGAGCAGTATTTTGACTTGCCGGCGGCAAGTCAGGCCAAAGCACCTCTAAGCAACAGCAGTTTCAAACAAGTGAAAAGCGGAAAATACGGCTGAGGATAACTCCCGCAAAAAAACGTAAAGCTAGCCGCCGGAGCGTCCTTGCTGTCAATCCGAAATGTTGCTTAGAGATGCATGAGCCCGACTAATTGTTAGTATAGCATAGTATCGTTTCAATGTCAAACACTGCCAATAAGGACCAGACTAGCGAGGTTTTTTTGGACCAAACGCTTCGCCCCGCGCAGTGGGAGGAGTATGTCGGGCAGGAACCCATAAAAAACAACCTTCATATCCTGATATCCGCCGCCAAAGAGCGGGGGGCTCCGCCCGAGCATGTGCTTTTTTACGGACCTCCAGGGCTCGGCAAAACCACGCTCGCGCACTTGATAGCCCGCGAGCTTGGCGGCGCCATGCGAGCGACCTCCGGCCCCGCCGTCGAGCGCGTCGGGGACCTTGCCGCGCTGCTCACCAACCTGGGACAAGGAGACGTTCTTTTCATCGACGAGATACACCGGCTCCCGCGCGCCATAGAGGAAGTCCTTTATCCCGCGATGGAGAGTGGAGTGCTCAACATAATAATCGGCAAGGGACCCTCCGCTCGCACCATAGAGCTACCGCTGCCTCCCTTTACCCTTGTGGCCGCGACGACGCGCGTCGCCGACCTCTCCGCGCCTCTGCGTAGCCGCTTTAGCGGCGGGTCCTTCCGGCTTGAATTCTATTCCGAGGATGAGATAGCCCGGATAATCAAGCGCTCGGCGAAAATACTTGAAGTCAAGATCGATGCGGACGGAATAACGGAAATAGCGCGCCGCTCGCGCGCCACGCCGCGCACGGCGAATTATCTGCTGAAGCGCGCGCGCGATTACGCGCAGTTGAAGCGCTCTCCCCTCTCGGGTAAAACCGTTGGAGAGGCTCTTTTTATGCTCGAGGTGGACGTGCTCGGACTTACTCCGCTAGACCGCAAACTGCTCGCGGCCCTTATAGAGCGGTTTCAGGGCGGGCCGGCGGGCGTTAATGCGCTCGCGGCCGCGCTTGCAGAGGAACCGGCGACCATAAGCGAGGTGCACGAACCTTTTCTTCTGCAGCTCGGACTCATCGAGCGCACCCCGCGCGGCCGCGTCGCCACCGCGGCCGCTTACAAACATCTCGGCAAAGAACCCCCCGCCGACTTAAATCAGCGGCTATTGTAAGTTGTCAGCCGTTTGTTGTAAATTAGTTGAATGGCCGGGCACAGCAAGTGGGCGAAACTCAAGCATAAAAAGGGGACTAGTGACGCAAAAAAGTCGGCGCTTTTCTCCAAACTAGTGCGCTTTATCGCCGTCGAGGCGCGCAAGGCAAAAGGCGACCGCTCGGCGCCGAATTTACGCGCCGCCGTTGACAAAGCGCGTGCGGCGAACATGCCCTCGGAAAACATCGACCGCGCCATAGAAAAAGCGTCCCAGAGCGGCGAGCTCGAACCAGTAACTTACGAGGCATACGGTCCCGGCGGCGTCGCCATCCTTATTAAAACAATCACGCAAAATCGCAACCGGACCGTGGCCGAACTAAAACATATCTTGTCGAAAAACGGCGGCGTCTTGGCCGAAGCCGGTTCGGTTAAATGGCAGTTTGACGAAAAGGGCGGGGCCAAATTCCCGGTGGCCGCACAAGAAAAGGATGCGGCAGCCCTTCGGAATCTTCTAGCCGAACTTGAAGGCGAGGAAGACGTGCAAGAAATCTTCACCAATCAAAAATGAATCCCGTTAGTGATACAACCAAATAAGGAATCATTAAAATCGGGTTTATAAGTATCCCAGCGGGAAAAATAATAAAACATTGACTTCGGTTGTCCCGACTAGTCGGGACAACCTATCACTAACGGGATGAAAATTCTTGGCATCGACCCCGGTTTAACCCGAATCGGCTTCGGTTTTTTAGATGTTAAGTCCAAACAACCAACTGTTCTTTTTTGGGGGTGTCTTAATTTTGAGCGTGTTGTCGCCGGGGAACGACTCGGTCACATTGCCCGGGAAGTTAAGGCGCTTATAAAAAAAGAACGGCCCCAGGCGGTGGCGGTCGAAAAACTGTTTTTTACCAAAAACAAGAAAACCGCCCTCGCGGTAAGCGAGGCCCGGGGAGTGATTATCGCGGCCGCGCTCGAAGCCGGCGTGCCGGTGGAGTCCTACACCCCGACAGAGGTAAAAAGAGCTGTGGGCGCCGACCCGGCTACGGGCAAAAAAGGCGTTCAAAAAATGGTTCGCATCCTGCTTAATTTAGCCGAAGAGCCGCAGTCGGACGACGCCGCCGACGCCCTTGCTGTTGCCCTCTGTTATGCCTATCAAACCAAAGTCCACAATAGGGGTTGACACCAATACTGTCTCGATTATAATGACGAAAACTGAAAGGTCGGACGGCATATCTAAAATTCAAAAATATTTTAAAACATGTACGACGAAACGTACTTAGCCGACGAAGAAGCGGACGATGAAGTCGGGAAAGAAGATTGGGGCGATGAGGAAGAAGACGGTCTCGAGGAAGACGAGGAAGAAAAAGAGAGTGAAAGTTTTGGCGATGACGGCGGCGACGAAGAACTTTAAACTGGAATAAAAACTAAAAATTCCCCGGCCGGGGAATTTTTAGTCGGCTTTTAACCTTATAAATCGGTGCTTGCCGACCCGTAAGACGACTCCGTTTTTTAGGTCGATAACTTCGTGCGGGTCTTTCTTTATCTGGCCGTCAATCTCGATCGCACCTTCTTCTATTAACCGTCGGGCTTCTGTTTTGGATTTAACCAGTCCCGATTTTATGACCAAATCAAGAAGCGGCGCCGAGTTAAGTCCGGCGTGTCGTTCTTCAATTTGACTCGGCGTCTCGCCACGGCTAAAAACCGAAACAAAATTTTCTCGCGCTTGTCGTGCCGTCTCCAGCGAGTGAATGACGGAAACTATTTCTTCCGCGAGACGCAATTTAACGTTGCGCGCCGCCTCGCCGCCTTTTTCGGCTTCTAGAGACAAGCGCTCAACTTCTTCTAGGGGCAGACGCGTGTTATTTATAAGCATAACTCGAGACATTTCATCGGGTTGACTCATTATTTCGCCGAACATTTTTTCCGGCGGCGAGTCGAGAAAGACGCCAGTGCCGCGGCTTTTCGACATTAACTCGCCGGTCTTGGGGTTTTCCATAAGATTCACCACGACCACGAATTTTTCTTTGTTCTTCAGACGTTTAAGAAGAGTGCGGCCGGCCAGCATGTTAAAGGTCTGGTCGGTGCCGCCGATCTCGGCGTCGACTTCGAGCGCCGCCGAATCATAGCCCTGCATTAGAGGGTAGAGAAACTCGTGCAGGTGGATCGGTTTTTCGTCGGCCAGCCGTTTTTTAAACATGTCCCGTTCCAACATCTGCTGGACCGTAAAGTTCGAGGCAAGCGAGACGACGTCTTCGAATTTTAGTTTGTCGAGCCAGGAGCTGTTAAAACGGAGCTTGGCCGAAACTATGTGTTCGATTTGTTCTTTAATCTTGGCGATATTATTTTTTACCTCTTCTTTCGACAAGGCCTTGCGAGTGTTCTGCCATATTCCCGAGGGGTCGCCGATGCGGGCCGTAAAGTCGCCGATAACCAAAAACACCTCGTGCCCCAGCGAACGGAACTCTTCGAGGAGCATCAGATTTTTGGCGTGACTCAAATGAAGTGAGGTCGAGGTGGGGTCGATACCCAAATAAAACCGGAGCCGGCGGCCGGAAAGGAGTGAGTCGCGAAAACTCTCTTTCGAGGGCAGCACTTCGGCGATAACGCCCCGTTCCAAAATTGAGTCGATGATTTTCGGGTCGGTGATAACTTTAGCCATATATCTAGAATAACAGAGACGAGGTTGGTTTTACAAAGCGCCGTCTTTTTTATAAGATATTGAGACAATATGGCCGAGCGCCGGTATTATCGAATTCGTAACTCCAGATCTCTATTCCTGTGGTGGCTCTTAAAAACCGCGGGCTATTTGGTTTTGGCCGGGTTTATTTTTTTAGCCGGAGCTTTTATCGT
>Ga0209541_10011783_pt1 | contig 13632 bp, 12 predicted proteins | sample RifCSPlowO2_01_FD_184027 | JGI IMG/M metagenome (GOLD analysis project Ga0209541, IMG submission 184027) | Groundwater microbial communities from Rifle, Colorado - Rifle CSP2_plank lowO2_0.1 (SPAdes) (version 2) | ecosystem: Environmental > Aquatic > Deep subsurface > Groundwater | place...
GCGGGGGTGGATCTGCACGAGCAGATCGATGCATATGACATGGTGGAGAGAAGCATCAAATATGCAATACTTTTTATTGTCATCACCTTTGCCGCGTTTTTCTTGTTTGATATTCTCGCAAAAGTGCGCGTTCATCCCATCCACTATCTGCTCATCGGCTCCGCGCTCTCGTTGTTTTATTTGCTGCTGCTTTCCCTTGCTGAACACATTGGATTTCCGGCTGCCTATCTGGTTGCGATGGCGATGATCGTCCTATTGGTGAGTATCTATAGCGCATTTGTCTTGAAGGGGATACGCCGCGCATTGCCGATCTTCTCCATGCTCACGCTTCTTTATGCCTATCTTTATTTTGTTCTCCAACTTGAAGACTACGCACTCCTGTTTGGTGCCCTCCTTCTTTTTGTTATTCTCGCGGTGATCATGTTTGCCACACGGCACATTGATTGGTACGCGCTTGATAAATCGCAAGAGAAAAATGGATGACAAAAAAGCGATCGAGGTGCTGAAGGGGTTGGCCGAGAAGGATGTGCTCACCTCAGTGGAAAAGGAGGCGCTTACAACTGCGCTCGGAGTGCTCATGCTCACGGTGCACACCAGTGAAAGTTATATCAAACAACTGAAAGCCAAGCGTGAGCGGTTGAGCCGCTAGGTCTCATGCAGAGTATTACGGTACAATGAATGATATCCATTCATATATTTTTATGCCGCCACAAGAAACCGTTCTACCCAATGTGTACGCAACCGCGTCTATTCCTCCGCTTCAGATGGGGAAATTTAAGGCGAGTATGACCATTGTTCGGGAGTCGTGGTCGGTTTTAATGCAGGATAGGGAGATCATGTGGTTTCCGATACTGTCCGCCATCGTTAATCTCGTTGCGCTGGCGTTTCTTTGTACACTCGGATTCTTCGGTGTTCTTCAGGGTGATATGGGTAATTGGGCACACCTTGAGCAGAGTGACGCGGGTGCTTTTTCCTACATCACACTCTTTGTCTATTATCTGGTGACGTTCTTTATTGTGAACTTTTTTCAGGCAGGCATTTATCTCATTGTCCACGCACGATTCAGTGGTCAGGACATGAGTTTCCGAGACGGCATCAATGGTGCAATTGAACATTCAGGTAAAATTTTCGTCTGGTCGTTTATTTCTGCGACTGTCGGAGTAATCTTGCGCATGATCGCTGATCGTTCGAGACTTATCGGCAAGATCGTTGCATTCTTTTTGGGTGCCGCGTGGAACATCCTCACTTACTTTAGTCTCCCTTCGCTCATCATCGGCAACACAACGGTGTTGAATTCATTTAAAGATTCAGCAGCAGTCATTCGCAAAAATTGGGGAGAGACGATCATCGTCAATTTGGGCGTCAATTTCTTTTTTTCCATGCTCATTTTTCTCGAACTTGCGCTGGGTATCGGAATCATCATTCTTGTACCAACCTTGGTTGTGGGTACCGTGGTTATCGCGTTCTTTCTCATCTCGATTGTATTACTCACGATCATTTCCTCAGCGCTGGCATCGATATTCACGCTCGCTCTTTATGAATATGCTACTACAGGAAAAGTGCCCTCGGGATTTTCTCCAGAACTCATTCAGCATGCAGTCAAAGTGAAGTAGCTTCCTTGTTCTTGGTTGCAAAAAAGAGCGTGGTGTGTGTTCAACTCCTTGAGCGCGTCCATGAAAAAACACCCTGAAGCGGGGTGTTGGTGTCAGTCTTTCGTGTCGCAGATCTGTGGTGGCATTGTTTCGAGTGTGATGCGTATGCCCTCCGGAATGGTAATCGTGATCGGCCCTTTTCTTTTGGGCAAAAATTTGACCTCGATCACACTGCGGTCGCGTGCATTCACGCCGACCGATATCTTGCTCGCCTGCGGTTGGAGTTCCTCACACACCTGCACGATGATATTCGAAATGTTCATGAACCATCCTCCTGTAGCAATGCCTTTTCAGAGCCTACTCAAGAACGCGGAAAAGGTAAAGGTCCTAGTGCCCACTTAGTCTTTTGGCCACGTGACGTGTCAGTGCTTTGCGGCGCGCTTTGTGGTCGGGGATCTTTTGTGCGACCAACTCCCAGAATCTTTTTGAATGATTGAACTCGGCGAGGTGGCAGAGTTCATGGACGATGATGTAGTCGGCAAGATGCTCGGGAAGCTCCATGATGCGATAGTGGAAATTGAGATTGCCGTTTTTGGAGCAGCTGCCCCAACGCGTGCGTTGATTCCTGATCGTGACCTTACCGAACGCGAGTGCGTAGTGTGTGTTGTGTTCCGTAAGTTTGCGGTGCACCAGTGCACGGGCGGCTTCTTTGTGTTTTTTGTATGCCGCACGCGTACCCATGAGCAGGCTCACCCTCTTTCGTCGGCGCACGCGTATGACCAATCTCGGCGCAAAGAACGAGCGCAATTTTTTGAGTAGCATTTTTTCGTTCAGCGCTTTCATTCTTGAGCAGTATAGCAAAAATCCCAGTCGAGGTGGCTGGGATGTCGCTGTGCTGCTACGCTTTTTCTTTTTCGGGTTTGGGCAACCCCACTTTTTTTAACAGGTCATCCGAGATTGGCTCTTTTCTTCCTGTGCGCAGTGTGTAGTGCTTGATGAGTGCTTCATTGCGGTCAACGAAGGCGGGGAGCGGTCGATACTCCGGCAACAGCGTTTCGGGGTAGGGAGCGCCCGCATCATCGTAGGCGATATGTCCAACCCGCAGGGTTGTCCAGTGTTTTGCCAACTGCGCCATGAATAGGGGATCGAAATTTCCGAGAAAAAATTCCCGGTCGTTTTGTTGCTCCGGATGTACGAGGTCTTGTGTTCTCGGATTAAAATCAATGACGTGCTTCGTGTTCACCTTGCCTCCTCTTTTTGAGCGGTGTTACATTCTGAGTCAATAGTACTCCGCCACCATTCCAAGGAAACATTGTCAAACTACACCTTTCGTGCTATAGTCCTGTTGCCTCGTATCAGGCAGTAGCTCTTCGTTTTATAAAAATGAGGGGAGGAAAGTCCGAACACTTACCCTGATTTAAGGGTTAAAAAGGTAGCGGGTAACGCCCGTCGTGGGTAACCACAGAGGTGCGAGCAGTGATGCCCAGACCGAAAGGAAAGGGACCCCTCACATGCGACGTCGATAGTGTTTTTGTCAAAATGACCGAGAAATATTATTTACGCGGCATGTGAGGGGTATGTCCGCCGAAATGCGGAAGTGAAACAGCTAAATCCTTACCCGAGTGCAAGGCCGTGTCCGCGCTATTTTATAGTGTGGAAGTGCCGCTCGATCTCGACAGTAATGTCGAGACCAGATAAATTACTGCCGCTTGGTTCGAATGGGAATCAGGAACAGAATTCGGCTTATCGATACAAGGTCCTTTGTGAAAGAACCATCCGAAAGGGTGGTTTTTTCTTTATAGGACCTACGCAAGTGTTATGTTGCGGACAATAAGTATCAACTCACGAAACCGAGTGACCGCTCAACCACAAGGCAGACCGAGGTCCGATCTTGGCTTTGAAGGGTCAGACATCAGAGAAGTTGGCTGCCGTTGTTCAAAAGATGGCCAAATTCCTTGAGGTCACACCTCTCAAAGCTGAGGAATGACCTCTGCCGTCACTCAGGGTGGTGAGTTGATACGACAATAACTATTGACCCGAAAGTCTATACATCGTGCAGTGGGTAAATTGTTCACTTTGGAGATTTTCTACAGTGCTTCCTCATGTGTTATACTTTCGTGTACAAACTCTTCGGAGGAAGAGCTTTTATTGGGATTATTTAATCGTATTATTCATATGGACGAACAACAGCATCAGCAGCCTACCGGATCGACTGTGCGTCTCGCACAAAAATTACTCGGTAGAGTGTTTCACCCGAAAGTGTTTTCCGAGCATGCGCTCCTGTTCATTTTATTGGCGGTAGCATTCTTGCTCCCGATCTTCTTTGTTCCGGGGCAATTGGTTGCTCCTGAATTTGCCAAGATGATCCTCCTTGAAGCATTCGTACTCATTGGGATATTCTTTTGGGCGGCAGGGCGTTTGCGCGAGGGACATCTCGATATCCCCAAGAGCTTATTGCTCCTGACCTCGCTCCTGCTCGTTGTGCAGTTCGTTGTTGCTGCATTTGTTTCTCCTGTTCCACTCGTTTCCTTTATTGGGAGCGGCTACGACCTTGGAACGGTGAATTCGTTTGTGGTCCTCTTCCTCCTCATGTTCTTAAGCTCGATGGTGTTCTCGAATCGTGACCGCATCCTCATGTTCTATGCGTCATTCGTGTGTTCCGGTGCACTCATTATGCTGTACCACGTCCTCCGTCAGTTCTTCGGTATGAACTTCCTTGATTTTGGCGTATTTACCAGCGCAGTCTCCACTCCGGTGGGACGCTGGAACGATCTCGCCTCGCTCATGGGTGGTATGGCGCTGCTCGTTCTCTCGACCTCATACTTTTTCCCGGACAATAAACTCTTTCGTGTACCTTCGTTCATCGTCGCGGCTTTGGTGCTGGTCTTTCTCTTGAGTATCAACTTTACCGCGCTGTGGTTCATTCTTGCCGTGCTTTCGGGTATGCTCATTGCTCTTTCGATTTATGAAGGAGAGCAGACCCATCGCAGAAAGCTTCATGAGGCAAGCCAAGGTGGTGCACCTCACGCACACAAGCCTGTCCATCACCGTGTCCCCGGACACCTTCCTCGTATTGCAACCGTCTTTTTCGTGGTTGCGCTCATCTATAGTAGTGGACTCGCTAACTTGGGCTGGGGGAAAGACAACGCTACGATCGCGAGTGTCGTCGGTAAAACATTGCATTCGGCACCGTACTCAGAGGTTATTCTCACGCCGCAGTTTACTTACGACATTGTAAGAAGCACCCTTGAAGAGTCACCGCTCTTCGGTACGGGCCCCAATCGTTTTGCCAGCGCATATTTGAAGTACAAAATGAGCGTGGTGAATGTAACACCTTTCTGGGATGCAACGTTTGATTTCGGTCTCGGACGTATCCCGACCTATTTCGGTACGACGGGTCTTATCGGTATGGTCCTCTGGGTACTTTTTGCGCTCTTCCTTTTTGTGAAAAGCAGAAAGGTCTTTGCGCTTTTTGCAAAGGATCGCACTGCTGCGTATCTCGGATTTACCCTCTTCATCCTCTCGCTCTATTTCTGGAGTCTCGCCTGTTTCTACCTCCCGAATGTGACGATCTTTGCACTCGCGTTTCTCTTCACTGGTGCATTTATCGCCTTTCTTGCCGGTGAGGGCGTGATTGGTCGCTATCATGTGACCTTTGGTCAGGAGTCTCGTCTTGCTGTTGTGTTGACCCCTGTTTTGATTGTGGTGCTTATTGGTGTGGTTGCGGCGGGGGTACTCCTCCATCGTCAGGTTTCTTCTTTGGTCGCATTCAATGAAGCACAGATCGCATCGGCGGCAAACAACATCGGTGATGCAGAGAAAAATCTTATTGCAGCAAATGGGTACGCCGAGCGTGATGTGTATCACCGTGCGCTTTCCAATGTTGCCTTGGCAAAGTTGCAGGCGCTTGCTCAAGAAAAACTTTCACCGGAAGAGACTGCTACAGAGGCAAAGCAACTTATTGAGGATGCACGGACTCATGCCGAGCGCGCGATCACCCTTGACCCGACGAACTTCGAGAATTATCTTCAGTATGGTGGCGTGTTCGACACACTGGGTTCATTGGGTATCCAAAACACCCTGCCATTTGCTCGGGAGAATTATGAACAGGCTTTACGCTTGAACCCGAAGAGTCCTCGTATACTTTTCATGCTCGCACATATTGAGTTTGTCGCGGAGGATATGACAAAGACGAAGGATTATCTCCACAAGGCACTTGCAGAGCGCCCCAATTTCCCTGAAGCACTTTCGTTCTTGGTGCAGCTCGAAATGCAAGACAAGAATTCCGCTGCGGCCATTGCTGCAGTCCAGGCGGGTGTTCAGGCCGAACCCACGAGCTTCTTGCTGCACTTCGCGCTCGGATATCTCTACTACCTCACCAACGACCAGCCGCATGCTGCCGCAGAGTTTGAAGCTGCCGTATCGCTCAACCCCACGTATGCTGATGCGAAGTATTTCCTCGGTCTTTCCTACTTTGCCCTTGGACAGAAGGAGAAGGCACTGCAGCAGTTCGCTGATGTACAGACACTCAATCCGGACAATAAGGAAGTTGCAGCGATCATTGAGAATTTGAAAGCCGGCAATACGCCGTTTGCGGGCTTGCTTGGTGGACCCGCTGCGCCTGAAAATCCTGCAGTACCTGAAGGTCTTAATAAGCAAAAGGCTAAGTAATAAGTTCCTTTCCATAAGGAAAGGGCCCTCCAACGTACTATGGTCGGGCTACTCTTGCGCATCTTTAATAGAGAATGGAGCGGCCTTCATGAGGCCGCCTTTCTCTTGGCTGGAACGGCGTTACTCTCGCAGATACTTGGTCTTGTACGCGATCGGCTGCTCGCCGCGCATTTAGGTGCAGGGGGCGCGCTGGATGTGTATTATGCCGCTTTTCGTGTGCCGGACTTCTTGTACGCATCGATCGCTTCCTTCGTTGCGGTGACCGTATTGATCCCTTTTCTTTTGGAGAGGCTGGAGAAGGGGGATGACTTGGCCCAGGCGCGGCAGTTCATCAACATGGTGTTTACGGTCTTTGCGGGGGCAATGGCGCTCACGGTTGTGGTGTGTTACGTGCTGATGCCGTACCTCGCTTCATTTGTGGTCCCCGGGTTCTCCGGTCCCGCACAGGAGGAGTTTATCACTCTTTCGCGTATCCTTCTGCTTTCGCCCTTCCTGCTCGGTATCTCCAATCTGTTCGGTGCGGTGACACAATCACTGCGACGGTTTTTTGTTTTTGCGGCGGGACCGGTGTTGTACAATGTCGGCATTCTTATCGGCATAGTCTTTCTCATGCCTCGTTACGGTCTTTCCGGTGTCGTGTGGGGAGTGATACTCGGTGCGCTTTTTCATGTGGCGATCCAGCTGCCCGTACTGCTTTCAGGAGGGTTTGTACCGCGCATAACTAGGAGTATTGTGTGGAGCGACATTGGACATGTGATGGGGCTTTCGCTTCCACGCACACTCGCACTTTCTGCGGGTAATTTCTCTATGATCATTCTGGTTGGGATCGCATCGCAGATCACCACCGGATCGATCGCGGTGTTCACTCTGGCTCTCAATCTCCAGAGCATCCCACTTGCGATCATTGGTATGAGCTATTCGGTTGCCGCGTTCCCCACATTGGCAAAGTTGTGGACCAAAGGTAATCACGAGGAATTCCTTGATCATATTATTGTTGCGATGCGCCACATTATGTTTTGGTCTTTTCCGGCTATCGTGCTTTTCATTGTGTTGCGTGCTCAGATCGTGCGTACGATATTGGGTTCCGGTGCGTTTGATTGGACGGCGACACGGTTGACGGCAGCGGCACTCGCGCTCTTTGCGGTCTCGTTGGTTGCTCAGAATCTGGTTCTTCTTCTCACGCGCGCGTTCTATGCAATGGGGAGGACGCGCTTGCCGCTCATCGCGAACATGGCAGGAGCGATCCTCGTTGTACTTTTGTCGTTCTTCTTTCTGTCCCTCTTTCACACGCACGCCACTTTTCGCTACTTTGCCGAAACACTCCTCCGCGTGACCGATATTCCGGGAACGGCACTCCTCATGCTTCCGCTTGGTTATTCACTGGGGATGATGGCGAATGTGTTCTTTCTCTTGTTTTTCCTGAAGAAAGAATTTGTGCCGGTGCTTCTGGGGGCAAAAAAAGCGTTTCTCCATAGTTTTACAACCTCGATTGTCATGGGTTTTGTCGCGTATCATGGACTGCAAATATTTGCTCCACTCTTCGACCTCGACACATTTATTGGTATATTCTCGCAGGGATTTTTTGCCGGTGTTGTGGGTATTTTTGCGGGGCTGTTCCTGCTCCATATCATGGACAACAAAGAATTGGAGGAAATCAAAGCGTCGCTCCACAAGAAATTTTGGAAAGCACACCCGATTGCCGTTGGTGAAGAGACGGGATTGTAGTCTGGTGGCAGTTGGCATCTGTCACGGGCCCCTCAGTGGTGACAGAGGTGTGGTTAGACTATTCGAGGGGGGGCAGTTTCAATGGCCTATAAGGGGAGTTTGACAGAGCGTCGACTTTTTGAGTAGACTTCCTACTGGTCCCTTTGTTCTTTTTGAGAGGTAACACAATGGAACATACGCTGGCTTCATACTTTGCTGCGCGTGATGCACGCACCAAGGCGGCAATGGCCTTGTTCAACAGGATCCCTCGTTGTTCGCGAGGGGATACACGGTTGCCGAGGTCGGTCTTTGAAGCCGCGCTCGGACTCTTGATGTTTGCTCCGTTTGTGATGATGGGTAACCAAGTCGTTGGCATGGCGTTGTTCGTGCTGGGGTGTTTCTTTTTCCTTGTCGCACTGCGTGGATTGAACAAAGCGGCAAGGTCGTCAAGCGATAAGATCTCAGTGTGTCTCATGTGTATTGATGCTCCGGACGCTCATCCTGAATTTATTGCCGCAATGGAGGCGCACAAGAAACAGCGCATCGAAGAAGAGTGGGAACCGCTCTTTTGATAGGCAAACGCCGATACCGAGTTGGTATCGGCGTTTTTATGTTAGTATTGAGACCACACCCAACTTGGTGCCCCCCGTCCTGCGCATTTTGCCGCAATTGTACGAGGTGTAGGGCGAGTCTTACCTCGGGTGTGAGTAGTGGCATTTCTTCTTATGAATCTTCAACACATTCGCAATTTTAGTATCATTGCCCACATCGATCATGGGAAGTCAACTCTTGCCGATCGTATGCTTGAGCTCACGCATACGATTGAAAAGCGCAAAATGCAGGAACAGGTGCTCGACTCCATGGAGCTTGAGCGCGAACGCGGCATTACCATCAAGATGCAGCCGGTGCGTATGCGCTACCAACACGGCGGCGAGGAGTATTTGGTGAATTTGATCGACACGCCGGGACATATTGATTTTTCATACGAAGTTTCGCGTGCGCTCCAGGCTGTTGAGGGCACACTCCTGCTCGTTGATTCCACACAGGGGGTGCAGGCGCAGACCTTGACTACGCTCAATATGGCACGCGAGCATGGCCTCACGATCATCCCGGTGCTCTCGAAGATCGATTCTCCGCTCGCGCGTGTTGATGAAGTGCGCGAAGAGATCGTCACCTTGCTCGGGGTAGCACCTGAGGAAGTTTTGCTTGTTTCAGGGAGAACGGGGGAGGGTGTCGCGGACTTGCTTCAAGCGATCATCGAGCGTATCCCTGCTCCCCAAGAAGAATTTTCCGCTACGAAAAGCGCACGTGCACTCATCTTTGATTTCGCCTATTCCAACCATCGTGGCGTGATCCTTTATGTGCGCGTCTTGGATGGAAGGATCGCAAAGGGGTCTGAGATGAAATTTGTTGGAGCAAAGGAGAAGTTTTTTGTGATCGAGACGGGATATTTTGCCCCTGGGGAGGTGCCGCAGCCGGAGCTAGTGGCCGGAGAGATCGGCTATATCGTGACGGGGATCAAGCGTCCTGGCGTGGCCGGTGTCGGTGATACGGTCACCTTGTCCAAGGACCCCTTACCCGCACTCCCTGGCTATGCGAAACCGCGTCCGGTCGTTTGGGCATCGGTGTTTCCTGAGAGCCAAGATGACCTCCCGATGCTGCGTCAGGCACTCCAGCGGCTCCAGCTCTCCGACTCGTCACTCACGTATGAAGAAGAAGCATCGGGTACTATGGGGCGGGGTTTTCGCTGCGGTTTTCTGGGCATGCTTCATCTCGAGATCATCACCGAGCGCCTTCGTCGGGAATTCGACCTCGAACTCGTCGTGACCACACCCTCGATCACCTATGAGATCACGTTTGCACGCACAAAAAAAACCGAGATCATCTATTCGCCCGCGCTTTTTCCTGATGATGGAATGATCGCTTCGGTGCGTGAACCGTGGGTGGACGGGGAAGTGATCCTTCCTCCCGATTACGTCGGTCCGGTCACGCAGCTCTTGTTTGAACATGAGGCTGAAACAGGGAATACCGATATTTTCGGCGAGAACCGTTTTCGGATCGAGTTCAAGATGCCGCTTCGTGAACTCATGCGCGGATTTTTCGATAAGCTCAAAAGTGTTTCCTCGGGTTTTGCCTCGCTTTCGTACGAGCTGGCAGAATTTCGCGATGCAGAGGTGACTCGTCTCGATATTTTGGTGAACGATGAAGTGGTACAGGCGTTTTCCCGTGTGGTGTCGAAGCGCCGTGTCGACGAAGAGGCGAAGGCCGCGGTGGGGAAGCTCGCAAAGTCGATGTCGCGACAGATGATCGTGGTCAAGATGCAGGGCAAGGCGATGGGCCGTATCATCGCATCAGAGCGCCTTTCGGCGCTGCAAAAAGATGTGACAGGATATCTCTATGGTGGCGATATCACCCGCAAAATGAAGCTCCGTGAGAAACAAAAGAAGGGGAAGAAGAAGATGCAGGAGATGGGGAAGGTCAATATCCCCCAAGAAGTCTTTGTCAAAATGATAAGGTTGGATGACTAGCTGACACGGCGTCCACTTTTGGCACATTTTCATTTTTTCGCACACGAAAGTCCGGGAGACGTACCACCCCGTACGCCCCCTCGGACATTCCGTGTCCTGCAAAAAAGAAACTGTATCCAAAATTGAGCGCCGCTGACGTATGGTAGGGAAAGCGCCTTCGACTTGAAATACAAATTCCATCCTCGCGTTGGTGACTTTGACGGAGTGAGGTGGGCGCCTACTGCATCCAATTCTAAAAAATCCGCCTCAGGCAGAGGTCACGCGTCGCATGCACCGCCCCGTTGCTGTGGGGATTCGGCATGGGGAGTGTTTTATAAAAATGCGGGCATGTAGAGGAGGATCATCGAAATGATGACGAGGAATCCGACGATCGACCAGACGATGTCTACCCACTTTTTTTGTTTTTTGTTACGAAGGAAAAGCATACTTTTTTAGTGTTATGCGCCGTAGTATACTACGTGCATGAACAGAATGCTAGATATCCGTGAGCGGACGCGATTGCGCCGGTTTCTCTATGCCAAGCCGACGATCATCGCGCTTGTGCTCGTTGTTGTGCTGCTCTTTCGCGGTGTGTGGGGGGTGTATCAGAAAAGTGCTGAAGCAGTGGCAAAACGCGACAAAGCGACGGCAGAGTTGGCTGATCTTGCCGCGCGAGAAAAAGAGCTGCATGAGGGTATTGCGCGGCTCTCGACGGGGGAGGGTGTGGAGGCTGAGATCCGTGATCGCTTCATGGTTGCGAAAGAGGGAGAAAAAGTTATGATTATCGCTGACCCCACGGCAAACACATCGCACACCGTGACGGTTACTGATAGTGCGCCCTCTGTTTTGGGAAAATTGATGGGCGCGGTCGGCATTGGGGGGCAGTAAATAGCGGGTGAGTCACGACTTAAGAGGTCCCATTCTTGTGGGGGAGTGACGCAAGACCTTTTGAGGTTTTTTCTGAAAAATCCAAAAGGTGTACAGGTTCTGTAGGGACTGGTTTAGTGGTTGTTTTTTGTGATTGTGCGCAATATTTAAAAACAATATACTGTTGAACAACGCGGGTATGGTTTAGTGGTAGAATGCGACCTTCCCAAGGTTGAGACGGGGGTTCGATTCCCCCTACCCGCACCAGAGCTGACTGAGGCGGAAGTCAGCAAGATAAACAAAAAGAAAAAGAACGAGTGAGCTCGTTCTTTTTCTTTTTGTTTATCTTGCAACGATTTTCATTTCGGAAGCTCGCCGTGCGAGGAAAGCTTTGCTTACCCGCCTAATTTTCCTGCACAGAATAGAGTTCTGAAGAAATCGTTCCGTCTCTTTCAGCTCCGACATATCGGCGATTCCCCCTACGTGAAATAAAACAGGTCGCCCGTCCAATCCCCGCGGCAGACAGGGCGGGGTATTTGGCGGGCGGCACCAAGGCTGTTTTTTAGAAGTAGTATCGGCCTCCGTCGATGCTCATATTGTGCACCCCCGTTATTATACGCTAATAAAAACTACCCAAGCTGGGTAGTCGTATCGAGTCACAAAGTGTCATTCCTTTTTCTTGCTCTGCCGCGGGGGCTTGCAGATCGTCCAGTATTTCCAGTGCGGCTCCTTGAGCCATGAATGAAATTTTAGATGGACCCTGCCTGCAAAATATATTTCCATGAGATGGTCGTCCAAGATAATTCTCAAGAGCGACCTTGTTGGTTCCGGAAGATTAGGATCATACGGATCGACGCCGTGACTGAGATGGAGCATTCCTCCTGTATGCACTCCAGTTTGTACGAATCTTTCGTAGGCAAGCACGAAACCTTTGTCGTATCCTTTTAATGGAAAGTGGAAAACCGCGTTTCCGTCGATAATCATGCGTAATCCCGACCTGTCTTTTTTGAAATCAAGCGATCTTCCTTCGCATCGTTCTCTGACTTTTTCTGTTCCTCCAAGTGAGCCAACGACCCTTATGTAGAGAAATGTTGGGGTGTAATTATCAAGACAGAGTCTGAGATTTCGCCTATCAAGCCTTTTGGGCAGCACATATTGTTCCACCGTGCCTCCGATCCTTGTGATAAAGAAATTGTCTCACGCCATCCTAGCAATCGAGGTGATTTTTTACCAATCTTGATTGTGGTATACTGGGTGTCTATGGAACAATTATCACCACAAGTGTATGCAGCGGAACGTTTGAAGGCGGGTGTCACACCCGATGTTATTAAGCAGCATTTGGTTTTGGTCGGATGGAGAGATGACGAAGCTGATAATGCCATTATGACCGGTCTTATTGCGAGTGGGGTGCCGGTTCCTCCCAAGGGTGCACGTTCAGGGTCCGGCAAGCTTTCTTCGACTGTTGAGGTCGTGCTCAACTTCTTCTCCTTTATCACGCTTGGAGCAGTGGCGGTCGCACTCGTGACACTCTACTACCAGATCATCAACAACTACTTCCCTGATCCGCTTCTTGTGCGCTATGGGGGGGTTGATGTATCAACGGAGACGATCCATTATGCTATTGCTGCCCTCGTCATTACTTTCCCAATCTACGCGTTTTCGGTCCAGCTCTGGTTCAAGCGCTTTCGTGAGGATGAGGAGAAGACGGAGACTCGTCTCACAAAGTGGCTTACCTATCTTGTGCTGCTTGTTTCCGCGGTCACAATCGTGGGTGATCTGGTCACTGCGGTATTCTACCTCCTTCAGGGTGAGGTCACTGGGCGCTTCTTCTTGAAGTCGCTCACCATTTTTGTTGTCGCAGGGAGCATTTTTGGGTTTTATTTTCTTGAACGCAAGAAGATACAATATCGCAAACATGTGCCGCGCAAGACCTTCCAATCGCTTGGTTGGGGAACGCTTGGGTTGGTTCTGCTTGCGGTCATGCTTGGTTTTGTAGTTGGTGGGTCACCAAGTATGTCTCGTAAAAGCGGCTTTGATATGCAACGTGCAAACGATCTGCGATCGATCGCCGGCTGCGTCGCTAATTTTGGTGCAAACCAGAAACGTCTACCGGAAACACTTGAAGAGCTTTCGCAAAGCGGTAAGTATTCCTACTGTTCAGAGAGCATGGTCGACCCCGAAAGCGGCACTCCTTATGACTATCGTGTTGTCACGCCATCAGAGGTCACTGCAGGTATTCGCGAGGGGGAATTTGAACTTTGTGCGGAATTTGCGCTCTCTTCGCATGATGG